>Ga0316224_1004107_pt1 | contig 11290 bp, 11 predicted proteins | sample TBH18013metaG_FD_206254 | JGI IMG/M metagenome (GOLD analysis project Ga0316224, IMG submission 206254) | Freshwater microbial communities from Trout Bog Lake, Wisconsin, USA - TBH18013 | ecosystem: Environmental > Aquatic > Freshwater > Lake > Hypolimnion/Profundal zone | place: USA: Wisconsin...
GATTTGCTCGGGTTTGAGACGCTGACCTTTAGCCATATTAAGCACTCCTTTAAGTTGAAGATTATCAAAAATCCTCTCTTTTGGAGTGGTACTAAAAATTAAGTCAGTTCACTCGGGAGCGCTCCAGCGCCGAATTTCAATCGAAGCCTATCAATCTGGCGATTTTATTCATCTGAGTGTTGCCGATAATGGAGGTGGTGTGCCTAGTGAATTTAAGCCCCATCTTTTTGAGTTATTAAGTACAACTAGGCAGGCGGGCATGGGGCTTGGCCTATGGCTCTGTAAGCATATTGTCAGCAGGTATCGTGGCACGATTAATTATGAAGATGCCATTGGCGGCGGCGCTCGGTTTTTAGTGAAATTACCGGCTTACTAGCCTCTCACTAACGCGCCACATTTTTTACTGGGCGCAGCGCTTCTTCTTGATGCTCTTCAACAGCGGAATAAATCCTAGTAACAAGCTGCCCAAGGCGATGGTTGCGGTGAGTCCATCAAATCCCTCAATGGCAAGCGCTGCAGCTGACCAAAGAGCAATCGCCGAGAGGGCGGGCCATAGAACCATCGTGATGAACAACTGAATGGATCCAAAGGCTTTTTTGCGGAAGTACCAGGCACAAGCAAATCCAGCAAGTCCGTAATAGTAGGCGGCTTGTACTCCAATGATATTGATCGAAGCCATCATGACATCGGAGATGCTCTGGGAGCTAATAGAGAGTAAGAGAAAAACAGCGCCAATCGATGCAATCAGAAATGTTGCCGCATAGGGTGTCTTCCATTGGCTATGAACTTGTGACCAGCGGATATGGAAAATACCCTCGCGAGATTTTGAAAACATCGTCCGAGAAAATTGCAGCATTGAGGTTTCAATGGTTCCAATTGTCGAAAGTATTAAGGCGAGAACCGCGATATAGCTCCACGGCTTTGGCAATACTTTATCCGCTACCGCAAATATGATGTTGGTGCCAGAGCTAGAAATCTCATCATCATTGAGCGCTAACAATGAGATCGTCGCAAATGCGGTGAAGGCTGCAATGATGACGAGGATTGCGCCAAGCACTCCATAGCCAGGAGACTTTTCTGGGTTTTTAGTTTCTTCATTGAGGTTGATTGAAACGTCCCATCCCCAGAAAAAGAATAGCGCAATGACAGCGCCATTGGCAAAGCTGGAGGGCGTAAAAGCGGAAGGTGAAAAACTCTGCCAAGTGAGGGCATGTAGAGCGGTGCTTCCAAACTGAAAGATGACCAATAGAGAGATGCTAATCAAAATAAATAATTCAATTAATGTCATCACAATTTGCACTTTAGCGGTTAGCCCGATTCCCTTAACCACCAGAAAGGTGATGAGAATCAACCATCCGATCGCGCACAATGTGATGGCTATCTGAGACTCGGCGTACGCTGGGTGAAGTAGCAGCAAGGTGGCTGCTCCAGCGGGAATGCTGGCTGAGACCATAAATAGGGCAGAGGCAACGAGCAAAGCCCATCCAGCAAAAAATCCAAGTGATGTGCCGAAGATTTCCGTCACCCAGGCAAAGGATGCGCCCGAATTGGGTTTATGGCTATTCAGATGCATATAGGCTAAAACGATGCCAATCATCATGAGCCCACAATACAGCAAGCTTGCTGGAGCAAGCACCCCTACGGCGGCGATCAGCGCCACTAAGGTTGCGGAAATGCTGAAGGATGGCGCAGACCCAGCCACGCCAATAATGAGTGACTGAAAGATGCCCAGGGAGTCTTTTTTGAGTTCAGAGGTCATGCGCAAATTATCTTATGAGATTGTAGGATTTGCTATGTATGCAGCCCGATATTGGTGAATTTTACGGGCAAGCAAAGAAAGGCTAGATCCTATAGAATTGTTTGACTAGTCAACTAATTCTATGAAAACACCAACACCATCCACCCCCGAGTTCTATAAGCCTGATCATTACAGTCCGCAGAGCAGTCTGGTTTATCTGATGGTGCGCAATAAGTTGATTTATCAGCGCTTAGCCGATATCAGGTTGGCTGATTTGGGGATTACTGCGGCGCAGATGAGTGTTTTGATGATGATTGCTTATCACGAGGCGGCAACCATCTCTTCGGTATCTCAGCTATTGGGCAGTAATGCCGCCGCCACCGTCCGCATGGTTCAAAAGTTGGAATCCATGAACCTTGTTAAAAAGCTACCCTCTCAGGAAGACGGCAGGGTCACTTATTTGTCTTTGACTGCGGACGGAAAGCGTTTGTTCAAGTTGATTCCAGGTCGATTATGTAGCTTACTCAATCAGTCCTTAGTGGGATTTACCCCACATGAATTCGAGCAACTCAAAAGTTTTTTGTTGCGCATTGAAAAAAATAATTTACAGCAGCTTGAGGAAGTTTTATGAGGCGCATCACTAAAGCGATTGGGGTCTTCGCAGTTGCTCCTTTAGTATTTTTCTTGTCTTCGTGCGCTTTGATGCCAAGAGATGGTTTGCCAGAGCAGCCGGCCAAGCCATTGGAGGCGCTAGAGCCCAAATTAGACGGACAGGCCAGCCAAATTCAGGATCAGTGGTGGTCTGCGTTTGGCGACCCTCAGCTAAACAATTTAGTTGCTTTGGGGATTCGTCATTCACCTAGTCTGGATATTTCTGGGGCAAGAATTGCGGCGGCTCAAGCTATGCTGGATACTGAGAAAGCGGCGTTTCTTCCGCAGATTGGTATCAGTGGGCAAGTAGATCGCCAACAGCTTTCTCAAAATTATATTTTTGTACCTGGGATGCCAGTCAATACGGGTTATGGGCTGGTGAATGCTTCCCTGAATTGGTCGCTTGATATTTGGGGTAAGCAAAAGAAATATTTTGACGCAGCCAAAAATCAAGTGCGTGCGGCGCAGGCGAATCACAAGGCTTCAGAACTTCTTCTTTCAACCACTATTGTGCGTGTCTATTTTGACTATGACCGAATGGTTCAGGCAGAAGCCTTGTATGCTCGAGATCTTGAACTTAAGAAAAGTCTGTATCAAATCTCTCAAGAGCGCCAACGAATTGGGCTTGTAGATGCAAGCGCGGTAAATCAGCGCAAAGTTGATTTGGAGGGGGCTCAAGCAAGCTTGAGTCAGGCAAGCTTGAGCGTGAAAATGATTCAGCATCAATTGGCGGCCTTAGTTCAAGAAGGACCCGCATGGGGCGAATCACTTCAACCCCCGGCTATCAAGGCGAGTGGACTGGCTTTGCCTGAAATGATTCCTGCGGATCTATTGGAGCGTAGGCCAGACTTGCAGGCCTTATTGAGTCAAATTGATGTTGCCAAGTTGCAATTAGAGGGTGCGAAGTTGGAGTATTTGCCAGATATCAATTTGGCGGGTTTCCTGGGGGTTCAATCTTTTGGCTTATCTCAGCTTTTTGCTAGTAAGAGTCAGCAATTTAGTATTGGCCCGGTAATTAGCCTGCCTATTTTTGATGGCGGCCTTATTGATGCCAACGTCACTGGAAAAGAGGCCAGCAGAAATCAGGCTATAGCAAATTACCAGGAGCAGCTCGTACAGTCCTTGCGTGAAGTCGCTGATGGCATTGGCTCTGTGAAGAGCTCTCAATCCAACTATGAGAGTTATGCCAATGCGCTTCATAGCGCTAAAGCAAATTATGAAATTGCACGAAGCAGAAGTGAAGTTGGCATTAACTCAAAAGAAGCGGTATTACTTGTAGAGCAAACCTATTTGATGCAGGGGCAGAATTTTGCCGATGTAAAGGCGAGGATGCTTACTGCAAATGTGCAGTTGGTTCAGGCTTTAGGCGGTTCTTATTTACAAACCGCAAATCAATCTCATTAAATATAGATATAAAGAATTGAATTATGGAAACCATAGCTGAAAAGAAAACATTCGATAGGCCGAAGGCCTTCAAAATATTTGGGATAGCGCTATCTTGTATTTTATTGGCTTCCATTATTTATTGGCTATTATTCGGCCGCAATTCTGAATCTACCGATGATGCTTATGTCGCAGGCTCACAAGTACAGATCGTTGCCCAGATTGAAGGGGCTATAGCGGCCGTCAATGTTTCCGAAACTCAGACGCTCAATGAAGGTCAAATTCTGTTTAAGATTGATCCAACCGAGGTAAAAATTGCTTCAGAAAAAGCGGATATCGATTTACTCAATGCCAATGCCGACTACCAAAAGCGTAGTGCATTGCAAGGCGATGCCGCGGTTTCCAAAGAGGAATTAGAGCATTCGCATTTGGCTTTAAGGAAGGCTGTAGAGAATGCGCGGCAAGCCTATATCAACCTATTGCGCACAGAAGTTCAGAGTCCCACTAAGGCAACGCTTGCAAAGCGTTATGCCCAAATTGGCCAGAGGGTTGCCCCAGGAACTCCACTTGCTTTAATTGTCGCCAATAATGAAATTTGGGTTGATGCCAATTTTAAAGAGGATCAACTTAAAAATATTCGAGTGGGTCAACCGGTTAGTTTGGATTCCGATATCTATGGGCGCAAAATGGAGTATCACGGCAAGGTGGCTGGCTTTGCGCCCGGCACTGGATCGACCTTGGCGCTTTTGCCGGCGCAGAACGCTACTGGCAACTGGGTCAAGGTTGTGCAGCGTTTACCTGTGCGCATCTCCTTGGATCAGGATGAGCTGAAACAATTTCCTCTTCACATTGGTCTTTCAATGGACGTTAAGGTTGATACCAGTCATCATGATGGGCTTCCTCTGCAGGCAATGGAAGGTGGGCCAGCTAGCGAGACGGATATTTATCGCAAGCAATTTGAAAGTGCTGAAAATCATATTCAGGCGCTTTTGCAAATAGCCAAAAATCACTGAGTCTAGTAGTCATGTCAGCCAATCAAGAATTGCAGCCTTTGTACGGCTATAAGCTGGCGCTAGGAACGCTCGCTTTAGCTTTGGGCTCATTCATGAATGTGTTGGATATGTCCATTGCAAATGTGGCTTTGCCAACGATTGCCGGGGACTTTGCCGTCACCCCAACCCAAGGAACCTGGGTCATTACTTCGTATGCTGTAAGTGAAGCAATATTTTTGCCTTTAACGGGATTTCTTTCCAAGAGAATTGGCGAGGTTCGGCAGTTCATGTTCGCCACGATATTGTTTACCTTGGCATCCATGTTGTGCGGCTTATCTCCCAGTTTTCAATTTTTAGTGGTGGCCAGAATCTTGCAGGGTGTTGTGGGCGCATCCATGATTCCACTGTCGCAAGCTTTGCTTATGAAGTCCTTCCCGCCAGCCAAGCGCGGTATGGCTTTGGGAATTTGGGCAACCACGACAGTGGTGGCTCCAGTTTTGGGCCCCCTGATTGGCGGGTGGCTAACGGATAACCTAGTTTGGCGCTGGGCCTTCTATATCAATTTACCATTTGGCATCTTAAGCGCATATCTAGTTTATAGGCTTTTTGGAGCACCCAAACCCGTCCCCTCTAAAGAGAAGATTGATCTAGTGGGGGTTAGCCTATTGGTAAGCGCCGTCTCGTGCACGCAAATCGCTTTAGATAAAGGTAGTGAGCTGGACTGGTTGTCATCGCCTTTCATTGTTTGTTTGACGGTGATCGCATTGATATCCTGGGTCTCCTTTGTTATTTGGGAGCTTGGGGAAGAACATCCCATTGTGGATTTGCGCTTATTCAAACTTGTTAACTTTCGTATGTCTGCCATTTGCTTAGGCCTGGGATCTTTTGCTTTTTACATTTACATTGTGATTGGCCCATTGTGGTTGCAGACTCAGCTTGGCTATACCGCTTTTGATGCTGGCAAGGTAATGGCTGTTACTGGAATACTGGCCTTGTTTTGCGGGCCCTTGTTTGGGGCTAATATTCATCGTGTGGATGCCCGCATTATTGCGAGCATTGGGTTTATAGCCATGGCAATTGGTTGTTGGATGGCCACCCGCTTTACCACTGGGGTCGATGAAAACACGCTGATGTTAGCTCGCGTCATTATGGGGGTGGGGATTGCGGGGTTTTTCATGCCGATGTCGGCCATCTCCATGTCCCAATTGAAGGGGCATCAAATCGCTTCTGGTACTGGTATCGCCAATTTTTTAAGAAATATTGGCGCCAGTGTGGGGACTGCGGTCTCTACAACGCTTTGGCAAGATAACGCGATTCGTCATCATGAAAATCTGGTGAGTAATGTGCAGTTAGCAAACCCCGCTTATGTGCAATTTTCGGATCAGGCAATTCAATTGGGCATGACCGAAATACAAAAAAATGCCTTGATAGATAACCTAGTGACATCACAGGCATACATGCTCTCAACCAATCAGTTAATGTTGGTTGCGGCCATTATTTTGGTGGTATTGATGCCGCTGATTTGGATGTCTAGGCCGCCGTTTAGCTCAGGCAAAGGCGGGCATTGAGATTTTAAGTTTACTTATCACCGGTCAAAAATAACGATGCAAAATTTACCACTAGATGATCAGGAAAAACAGATTCGGATTGATCTTGCCGCTTGTTATCACCTGGCTGATCTTAAGGGTTGGGGTGATGGAATTTACACTCACATCTCAGCGGCCGTTCCAGGTGAGCCGGGCGCATATTTAATAAATCAGTTCGGCCTGCTATTTAATGAAGTAACGCCGCAAAATCTGGTGAAGGTGAATGTTGATGGCGGGATTCTCTCTGGTAATGGCCCTGTAAACCGTTCTGGGTTTGCTATTCATGGGGCGGTACATGCTGCCAGGCCAGATGCCCATTGCGTATTGCATTTACATGCAGATGCGGTCATTGCGGTATCGGCGCAAAAAACTGGTCTACTCCCCATCTCACAACATGCTCTGCGTTTTTATAAAGACATAGCCTCCCATCCATATCAAGGCTTGGCGCTATCTTCCGCTGAGCAAAAAGAACTTGTGGAAAATTTGGGATCAAAAAAAGCCCTTCTCTTGCAGAATCATGGCAGCATAGTTTGTGGATCAACAATTCAGCAGGCTTTTTATTTGATGGATGTGCTGGATAAGGCATGCAAAATTCAATTATTGGCTGGGTCAACAGGAAACCTTGTTTTGCCTGAGCCCGAGGTATGCGAGCTCACATATCGGCAATTGGTTGCCGACGGAGATGCTGAGGGTCGGATAGAATGGCCTGCATATTTACGTTTATTGGCTTAAATCACCGGGAGAAATAGATATGCCATTGATTCAAATTCAATTGTTTGAAGGACGTTCCGATGATGTGAAGCGAGAGTACGCAAAAGCCATCACTGAGGCCGCAGTAAAAATTATGGGTTGCTCAGCTGATGCTGTGGACGTGATTTACCAAGACGTTAAAAAATCGGATTGGGCCACAGCCGGAAAGCTTTGGAGCGATTGATACATCGCTTTTGCGGGTTGCCATTCTCGGAAAAAATAAAATGAATAAAAATACTTCAGTTGGTCAGCGCGTAGCAGTTGTTACGGGTGGGGCGCGAGGCATTGGGCTTGCGATTGGCGAGTGGTTTTTGCGGCATCAATATAAAGTGGTTTTGTTGGATATCGATAAGACCACATTGGATGCAACTATCGAGCGCATTAATCGGCCAAATGAAATATTGGGTATTCATTGCGATGTCTCTAGCGTGGAACAAGTTGGTCGCGCTGCGCAGGAGGTGATCTCACGATTTGGTCGGGTGGATGCCTTGGTGAACAATGCTGGGGTGGCTATATTCAAACCCGCCCTAGAAACTTCTTTTGAGGAGTGGCGTACCGTCTTGGGAACTAATTTAGACGGCACATTCATTTGCTCGCAGATATTTGGTGAATGGATTGTTAAGAATGGCGGCGGTGCCATTGTGAATATTGCCTCTATTTCAGGTCTGAGAGCAAGCACTTTGCGAGTAGCTTATGGCACCAGCAAAGCCGCCATTATTCAGTTGACTAAGCAATATGCCGTTGAGCTTGGTAATTCAAATGTGCGGGTGAATGTCATGGCGCCAGGTCCAGTGGATACGGAAATGGCCAAGCTTGTTCATAGCGTCGCCATTCGTTCTGATTATTACGACACTATTCCCTTGGGTCGTTATGGTACGCCCGAGGAAATGGCTAATACAGTTGGTTTTCTTTGTAGTGATGAGGCGGCCTTTATCAACGGCCAGGTACTTGCTGTGGATGGGGGTTTTGAGGCCACCGGGGTTGGCTTGCCCACTCTGCGTCGCAATACGGCAGGCTCAAGCGGGGCCTAGCCCACTGGTTTTCCCTCAATATACCCCGTTTAATTAAAATCAGACCGTATATTAAAATGAGCCGATAACTCGGTTGGCGCTTGGTTTTTCTGAGTTTGGCCAAAAATATTACGAACGATTTAATGGAGATGAAATGACATTTACAAGACGTGACTTTATGAAGCATGCTGGTATTGCGGCACTGCCTTTGGTAGCTGGAAATGTATTTGCACAAAGCGCGGAATTTAACTTGAAGTTTGGTAGTAATTTACCCGCTACGCATCCATTAAATATTCATGCGTATAAGATGGCGTCCAAAATCAAACTTGAGACAAAAGGACGCGTTGATATTCAAGTCTTTCCTTATAACCAATTAGGAAACGATACGGATATGTTGTCCCAATTGCGCTCTGGCGCGTTGGACTTTATGACTTTGTCACCATTGATCTTGGGTTCACTTGTGCCGCAAGCGCAAATTAATGGCGTTGGTTTCGCATTTAAGGATTACAAGCAAGTATGGGCTGCAATGGATGGTGAGTTGGGTGCGTATGTGCGCCGCCAAATCGCCGCAACAGGCACCATCTTTGCATTCGATAAGATCTGGGATAACGGTTACCGCGAAGTAACTAATAGCGTACGTCCAATCAATAAGCCAGAAGATTTAAAGGGCATTAAGTTGCGTACCCCTCCAGGCCCAATGTGGGTGTCTTTGTTTAAAGCTTTAGGCGCATCCCCAACACCATTGAATTTCGCTGAAGTTTACTCGGCACTTCAATCTAAAGTGGTAGATGGCCAGGAGAATCCTTTGGCCATCATTTATACGGCCAAGTTGTACGAAGTGCAGAAATATTGCTCGATGACTAACCATATGTGGGATGGTTATTGGTTCATGGGCAATAAAAAATTATTTGAGCAGCTACCCCCGGACTTGCAAGCGATTGTGACGCGCAATGTCGCTGAATCCGCTGTGCTGCAAAGAGCCGACGTACGCAAGATGAATGAAGGTTTGCAGGCGGATTTGCAGGCAAAGGGTATGGCAATCAACCCTACCAATCCTGATCCATTCCGTGAAAAATTAAGGCAAGCTGGCTTTTATTCTGAATGGAAAGCGAAATTTGGAGATGAGGCATGGTCTTTGCTTGAGAAATACACAGGCAAGCTTGCGTGAGTCTAGTTGGCTTTATTTCGCATGTTGAGGCAGCGGTTGCCAAAGTAGTTGAGTGCTTCGCTGCTTCTCTGGTTTTAGCTTGTATTGGGATTTTATTTTCTGGTGTGGTGGGGCGCTATTTACTGAATGCCCCATTAGTTTGGTCGGATGAGCTGGCCTCTATTTTGTTTTTGTGGCTTGCAATGATGGGCTCGGTTATTGCCTTAAAGCGTGGCGAGCATATGCGCATGACGGCATGCATCAGCAGATTCAGTGAAAACAAAAGAGTCTATTTAGAGGCTTTTGGTATTGTGGCCTGTTTTTTCTATCTGGCCATCATTCTGAAGCCTGCATACCACTTCGCATTAGAAGAAATTATTGTCACCACGCCATCCCTGGAGATCTCCAATGCTTGGCGTGCTGCCGCCATTCCAACGGGTATTGTTTTGATGATGTTCTTCTGCTTGTTTCGGCTCGGCAGAATTGCTAGCTTGAAAGTAGTTGCTTTCAGCATACTTTTATTCCTGCTTGGCTTTGGTGTTTTTGATTACCTTTCTCCTTGGTTTGCAAATCTTGGTAAATACAATTTATTTATTTTTTTTGTTGGGGTAGCGGGTTTTAGCATTCTGGCTGGAGTGCCGATTGCATTTGCATTTGGTTTGGGCACGGTGGCTTATTTAGGCCTGAGTACTCATATGCCTATCTCCGTAGTGATTGGTCGTATGGATGAGGCCATGTCGCATATGGTCTTGTTGGCGGTTCCCTTATTTGTTTTTCTTGGTCTTTTGATGGAGATGACTGGGATGGCTAGGGCAATGATTGCCTTCTTAGCCTCTTTGCTTGGTCATGTGCGCGGTGGCCTTTCTTATGTGTTGGTTGGCGCTATGTATTTGGTATCCGGCATATCTGGATCTAAGGCGGCAGACATGGCTGCAATCGCGCCAGCCCTATTTCCGGAGATGAAGCGTACTACGCCTCCTGGTGAGTTGGTCGCATTATTGGCGGCTACTGGCGCGCAAACAGAAACGATTCCCCCGAGTCTGGTATTGATTACGATTGGTTCAGTCACAGGGGTATCGATTGCGGCGCTCTTTACGGGCGGAATGCTGCCGGCATTTATTTTGGGGCTCATTTTGTGTTTATTGGTTTGGTGGCGCAATCGCCATATCCAAATCGAGAAGGTTGCGCGACCAAGATTTTCTCAAGTAGCCAAGCTCTTCCTGATTGCTTTACCTGCATTAGCATTACCATTTGTGATACGTGCCGCGGTAGTGGAGGGTGTGGCTACAGCCACTGAGGTCTCTACGATTGGCATCGTATATGGGCTGGTATGTGGAATTGTGGTTTACCGAAAATTCGACGTGAAGCGCATCTTGCCGATGTTGATTGATACCGCTTCTCTATCGGGCGCCATTTTATTGATCATTGGCGCCGCTACCGGAATGGCTTGGGGGTTGACCCAGTCCGGGTTCTCTCAGGTCGTCACGCAAATCATGGCTGATCTTAATGGTGGCCCCCACTTGTTTTTGCTGATTTCCATTTTAGTGTTTGTCATTCTTGGTTCGGTTCTCGAGGGCATTCCCGCAATTGTTCTCTTTGGTCCTCTCTTGTTTCCGGTGGCGCGTCAACTGGGTATTAATGAAGTTCATTACGCGATGGTTGTCATCCTATCTATGGGCATTGGTTTGTTTGCGCCGCCTTTAGGGGTTGGCTATTACGCCGCGTGTGCGATTGGCAAAGTAAATCCGGATGAAGGCGTGAAGCCAATCATGGGTTATTTGTTTGCATTGCTGATTGGAATTCTGGTGATTGCGTTTGTACCCTGGTTATCTACTGGATTCTTGTCTTGAGCCAAGCTATTGAGTTTTCTGGCTTCGATCCTCGAGCCTTTGCATTTTTAGAAGAGTTAACAAACAACCAGAATAGAGTGTGGTTTGGTGAGCATCGCTCTGAATATGAGGAGTTTGTGCGCGAGCCAATGAAGCGTTTTACTGATGCGCTCTCAGAAAGTTTGGCCAGCAAGGACGTTCCTT
>Ga0316224_1004116_pt1 | contig 11269 bp, 4 predicted proteins | sample TBH18013metaG_FD_206254 | JGI IMG/M metagenome (GOLD analysis project Ga0316224, IMG submission 206254) | Freshwater microbial communities from Trout Bog Lake, Wisconsin, USA - TBH18013 | ecosystem: Environmental > Aquatic > Freshwater > Lake > Hypolimnion/Profundal zone | place: USA: Wisconsin...
CCAAGCCGAAACCGGGCAAAACCAGAGGGCTGAACCGCTCGCTTCGGTCGCCACCTACACAATTTTATCTTTGTAAAATGCACAGACATCAAATCAATCGGTCAAAGTCGCGTTTCGCAGAGGTTCCCGCCTGTTTAAATCTTGAATGACGTTGCTTGCAACAGATTACTAAAACAGCATCAAATCATCTTCCAAAATGTCACCGAGCGGAACAAAACCGGCCAGAGGTGAGCGATTCAAAACCGGCCACTCTGAAGTAAGGGATTCATATCATTTCTGGTTTTTCAATCAAGGTCTTTTCGGTGCGAGTTAGAACGAGCCGGGGCCGAGCTGCGAGCCTTAGCTCGCGGCCCCGGCGGTCGCCGGTTCGTTTGGTTTCCGGCTTTTCTTGGTTTCCTGGGTAACCACCGGCGCTTCTTTGACGCGATAACTTTTGCCGGTGATGGCGACGACCTGGGCGTGGTGCAGGAACCGGTCAATGATGGCTCCGGCGGTGGGCACGTCGCAGAGCAGCTTGCCCCATTCTTCCAAGGGTCGGTTGCTGGTCATGATGGTGGCCTTGTTTTCATAACGGCGCATGATGACTTCCAGCAGATATTCGCCGGAGTGTTTGGGCAGTTGCTTCAGCCCCATGTCATCAATGATGACGAGGTCGGGCTTCAAGTAGCGGCGGAGCGTCTTGTCCTGCTGATTGAAAGCTTCGTCCTTCATGAAGTCGCGGACCAGATCAAAAATGGAACGGTAGAGCACGAGGAAGTTTTGGCGGATGGCCTCGTAGCCGATGGCTTGGGCCAGATGGGTTTTGCCGACGCCGGGCGGTCCGAGGAACAAAACATCCTTGGCTTCACGGATAAACCGGCACGAGGCCAGATCGAAAATCTCTTTCTTGTGAACGGAGGGGTTGAAGCTCCAGTCGAAGTCGTCCAAGGTTTTCAAGTGACGAAAGTCCGCCAGCTTGGTGTGGCGTTCCATCTGCCGTTGTTGCCGGACGTTGAGTTCGTCCTGACAGATGAGTTCAAGGAACTCGGCATGGTTCAACCGATTGGCGGCGGCTTCTTGCAGGCGCACGTCGAGTGTTTGGATCAGGCCGGAGAGCCGGAGTTGTTTCAGGGTGGTGGTCAGTGCATTCATGTTTGGTTAATCGTGGAGGTGTTGGTGGTAAAACAATCGGGGACACAGTCCCGGTAAGTATCGAGGTTGCGGATGAGCGGATGCGTTTCCAGAAAGTCCATTTGCGGCGAGGGCACCACCTGTTCGAGCAAGGTGCGCAAGTCCCGCAGTCGCCAGGTGCCATGATGCAGGGCTTGCTGCGTCGCCTGTTCCAAGGCTTTGACCGGATGCTTTTGCGCCAGTGCCAGCAGCCCATGCAGGACGCGCGTGCCGATGGGGCCGCGTTGTTGCACCATGCTCTCGGCCCAACTGCCGGTGTGCGCACCGATCAACCGGGCCCGATCCAGCAGATGCGCCAGACTCTCTTGCACCACCCGGCGGTAAGGCGAATGCAGATGGGTCGGGTCGGTGGTGAACTTCCCCGGTTCGGCCAGCGCATGAACCGCGATGACTTCCCGACGCTGATTGATCACCCGCATCAGCCGGGACTCCCAGCGCACCCAGACTTGCCGCCCCACATACTCCGGCGGCACCGAGTAATAAGCCCGTTTCAGTTCCACATAACCATCCCCATGCACCATCCGTGGCGCTTCTTCAAAGACCGGGAACAAACTCGTTGGCAACGGCAACAGTTTGGAGCGTTCCACTTCGTTGAACACCTTGCCGACCTGTTGCCGCGTGGTGCCATGAATACGCGTGTCCGCCACGCCGCTTTCCCAGTCCAAAAGAAAAAGATTTTGGGCGGACAGACTCCCGAAGCTGCGGCCCTTGACGGCGTTCTCCTGACCGTAATTGATCCCGGACTCGATCTTGCCCTTGTGGCGCGGCATCGCTGGGCGCGTGGGCAACATCACGGTGCCGTAGTGGCGGCAAAACTCCTCCACCTTCGCGTTGAGTTCAGGATCATACCAGTCGGCCCGCGTCACAGCGGCACGCAGGTTGTCGATGATCAGCGTGCGGGGCACGCCGCCGAAGTAACGAAACGCATTTTCCAGACACCGGATGAAGCTCTCGGTCGTCTGCTGCCAGACCACTTCGCTATAGCCCTTGCGTGAATGGCTCAAGACGATCCGAAACAGATGTGGCCGCTTCCGTTTGCCATCCACCATGACCCAAGCTCCCTGACCAAAATCCACCTGCGCTTCGGCTCCCGCTGCCACCTCCATCCGCACTAACGGCACCGGCTGGGTCTGGAGCAACTGCCGCACGAAACGCTGCACGGAATGATAACCACCGATGAACGCGTGGTCACAAATCAGATCCTGATAAATCCGTTGGGCTGACAGTCCCGCCTGCACCGCTGACTCAATCACCGCCTGCAACGGCACACACAAACTCTGCCGACCAGCCGTCAAACACCCGGTGAGCGGAATGGCCGGTTTTAACTCCAATACCAGTTCAGAGCCGGAGAGCGGAATGGCTGGTTTTGCCGCTGGATCAGGTGCCGAGCCGGTGTGCACTTTGGCCGGTTTTGAACCGGCCAAGCGTAAATGTCGTCCGACCGTCTCGCGGTGGATGTCCAGTTCACGCGCAATCCGCCGGTGGGACCAGCCATGCGCCGCCAAGGTCATTATCGAATGTTGCAAGCTCACGTTGAGTTGATTCATCGCGTCTTTGTGCAACATCTGTCGCACTCAACGCAATGCGTCCCTCAAAATGGCTGGTTTTCATTCGCTCTCAACTGGCCGGTTTTGACCGCTCGCTGACATCCAAAAAGGTCTCGCATTGGTCTTGCCTGTTTTTTTAATGGTAAAATCGTAACGGTGCGATTCGGATTTCATTGGCAGTTCAACCACAATTTCTGAATTGCTGCTTATTGAAATTGGTAATACCAACCGACCGCCCATATTAACCGTATAATCACCAGGCGGAAGACCGCCTATATGAAGTTCTGCCAGATGTTCGGTCAGGTTTTCGGTTTCAAGCGAGAAGCTGATTTCAGACATATTTTCGTTCAGCACTATGGGGCAGTTGGCGGCAAACCGATCCACCTCCGAAATCAAGTCGAGCCGGCCAGTTTTGAGCAAGGCGTGAAATCGCCGTCGCAGGCCATCCTTGGGAACAACCTCAATCCGATTGGCCGACTTGCTCCAGTCGCCACCGAAACAGAAACGCCCGAAGATTGGATCGTCGGCGAGGATGGTCGCGGCGGCGCGCAATGCGCCGCAGAAACCAAGGTCAATCTCGCATGCGTAATACCAAGAACCGCGATGGTGCGGCTGTCCAAGCCACGTCGTGCCGTAAGCTGCGGGTTCGAAGCCGCCGCCCGCACCGCCGTCGTTGCCACGACCCGGATACCAGAAACCATAATTTGATTCCGCCGTTCCCGTATTCATCAACGCCCAAGCACTTAGATAAGACGCGTAACCAAGCCGTAGATAAGGGGCGGTGTTGGTGGCAAAATTCAGCGCATAGTCGAGCACTCCCCATCCACCCATTTGCGACATATATGTCAGCATGTAGGCATTGCCGCTGCCCCGATAATCGCTGCCCAGATAGTAATAGGCTGGTTCGAGCCAGCCCCGGCAGGCAATATTTGCCGTCATTTGTCGCTCCATAAATCGCCGGGCATCTTCGGGCGTGAGGCTAAGGCGATTGGTGCCCGAAGCCTCCGCGCGCACCAGCGCGTAATCGGCCAGTGCCTCGGTGGATTCAAATCCTGTGGTGTCAAAGGCATATTCCGAGCGGAACAAATCGCCGTTTCCGCTGACGAAGTTTTTGACCTTCCGCTCCCAATGCCCTCGCAAACGATCCGCTTCAGCAGCTTTGCCCGCCGTTTCTAGATCGCCGATCAGGTTCTCTATGACCAGTTCGTTGTAGTAACCGGTATCATAGGCTGACCAATTATTAACTTCCAAGGGGATGGTAAACATGGCCAGCGCCGTGCAGTAAGCGCGCTGGAGATATTCCGAGGCGGTCAACGCCGTTTTGATTTCGGGATGGTTCCGCGCCACCCGATACATGCTCTCATATACAAGGATGAGGTGGGGATAATCATAAACCCGCCAAAAATGTTGCTGCCCCTTTAAACCCGGGTCAGGGCTCTCGCGGTTTTGTTTCCAGTCAGGAATGCCATAGATCGCGTAGGCATGACTTTCCGCAGTCGTCCGTTGTAAACCGCCCCAGACAAAATGCTGGAGATAATAGTCCAGCGCCGCAACCTCGGCTGGCACCGGAAACTCGGCGTTCTTGGCGGCCAAAAATGCTGGTTTACTCAAGCCGGGATCGTCGCAAGTGACTTCATAAATCCGCCAACCTTTGATCCGGTCATAGTTGTCCGGACCCAGCAAGGTCTGCGTTTCCATATTCCATTCGGAGATCAGCCCGTCATACCACTTGGCGGGATCGTAGTATTGGCAACGAGCGATGAACGCCGCCCGCTTCTGGATCAGGGTTTCCAATGGTTCGGTGCAGAAGAATTCGAGATACATCCGCCGGTGATTGCCGTAGCGGACGGTTAGCCGGTTTTCCCCCAGTCTGGAAAAACGCACCTGATACAGTTGATAGGCACCATTGGTGCCGAGCGATTCAATCCGGGTTGATTCGGGAAACTCGGCTTCAACCGTTTGAATGTTCTGCATGGTGCGCAATGCGATTCGGGCGGAAAGATCATTGGGGACAGTCATGCCCGGAACCACCTCGACGTCCACCCCACCCTCCTCCACGAAAATGTTGCGGGCATCAGCATAATCCTCCGCCCAACGAAATTTAAAACCATAACTGCGGACGTCACACATCTGCCCCTGCGGCGCGAGCGTCAAGGAAGAATGCGGCAGCCGCCAATGGGTGCCATGTTCCGCAATCTCGACCCCGACGACTGCCGAGTAAATGAAGGCTCTAAATCCATCCTTCGCCTCCCAATACTCGAAGTGTGTGTCGCCGGTGGGCGTCAATGTTAGATAAGGCCCAATACCATCCACGCGCTCCCACATTATATGCGAGCCGTGACCGGAAATGAAGCTGTGCTTTAGCACAACGGGTGCGCCCGGACGAGACGATGTGTTCATGAGCGCAATGGACAGATCCCCAATTTCCACCGGCTGCGCCGAGGTGTTCCGCAGGCGCAACGTCCAGTTTGCTGCCGGTGCGATTAGATCCAGTTGAATTTCCACCATCAGCGCCCCAGCCAAGGCATTCGTGATTTGATACCGGACGTCGTAACTGGCCGAGCCTGTCTGGGATTCAGTCTCTGCTAGCGGCGTCAGCCTCGTGGTGTGAACGCTCTGCCAGTCCGCGCCGACCTGCCGATACCGCAGCCACGCGTCGCCAATTCTCGCGCCGGGCGGCACGAAATCCACCGTGGCACTAGGCTGGGCGGATTGCAGGCTGACAATGGCTCCAGCCTCGACCTTCAATTTGAATTGAGAATTTTGCAATGTCTGCGGCGTCGCCTCCACCGTGCAAGCTGAGATCGCCGACAGTGCCACCAACGCGAACGCCAGATGGCGCGCGACGTGAACCAATTTTATGTTACCAGCCGAACCGCCGAATCCATGCGAATTCCGCGTTTGCGAATTCGCCGCCAGCGAGAATGCATTTGTCCTCAAAGGGTTTTGTTTATTGGCTCTTCATCCAAACCATGGATCGTCCGCCACGATTGAGTCGGGCGTAGTTGGGAATGGCGAGCAGTGGCTCGCCGTCGGTGAATTTCCCCTTGATGACCATCACGCCATCCAGCAAATCGCCGCGCCATTCAGTGAAGAGCGGCGCAGTCGGGGTGAGAATCGAGTCCAAATTTTGATCCACTCTCTCAAAGTTGTAAATGAGCGGCCCATAACGCAGAGCCACACGGCCACGATCGGCAACGATGTGGTTGTCTGCGGTCACGCGCTGGATTTTCAACGGCACTTCCAACTCGACCTTGTCCCCCGCTTTCCAAGTGCGATTGAGCGTGGCATAGCCATCTATGATGACTAGTTTCACCGGTTTGCCATTGACAGCGAGTGAGACAAGTCCGTCCACCGTCGGCGTGTTGGTGTAGAGGTCGCTGGTCTGACGGTTCGGCACGCGAATTTTGAGCGCGAATTTGGCGGCGACGTTCGGATTGACGACAATCGTCACTTTGCCGTTCCAAGGGTAGTCGGTGGTTTGCACCAACTGCACCGTAGTTCCGGCCAGGTCGCCCACGTTGACCGTGCCGCCGACAAACAGATTTACATAGAGTTCGGATTTGCCTTTGGTATAAGTCCACGTCGGCAGACTAAGGAGGGTGCGCGGGATGTTGCCCACACAGCACGGACAAACGTGCCATTTGTAGCGGTGGCCGCTGGAATCAAGCGGGTTGGTGTAGGTGTAGTTTTCTCCGTCGAGGTCAATGCTGCCGAGAATCGCGTTGTAAATCGTCTCCTCCGCAAGATCGGCGTAGCGGGCATCGTGGGAAATCATTTGCAGCTTGGTCTGAAAAAAAAGTTCGCCGCAGTCGGCGCACGACTCGCAATAAGCGTTGTTCGGCAGCGAGTAATCTTTGCCAAAGCCCTCGGAGGTTTCGCCACTGCCCACACCGCCGGTGAGGTAATACTTGCGGTTGACAATACTATTCCAAAGCGACTGGACGGCACTCAGATAGTCCACATCGCCCGTCTCCATCGCGACATCAGCCATGCCGGAATAGCAATAGACCGCCCGGACCGCGTGGCCGACCGCCTCGTATTGGCGGGTGACGGGCAACTGGCTTTGGTCGTAAGCGTCGCCGCCGTGACGGGAATCCAGGAGAAACTTTGCCATTACGACATAGGGCTGGCCCTTGTCGGGACCGTCAACCTGCTCAACGAGGCGCGCGAGTTTGACCAGTGCCTGCTCCATTTCCTCGTGGCCGGGATACCACGCGCGCTTGGGTGCCGGACCGATGTTCCTCACCCAGCAATCCGCCAGACGCTTGGCAGCGTCGAACATCCGGGTGTCCTTGCCACCGGTCATCAAGTAGTGGGCGATGGCCGCCTCAATGAAATTGCCGGCCTGATAATCTTCATGGGCATTCTTGTCGATCCAGCGGGGAAGCCCCTTGATGGTGTTTTGCGTGTGGAGGTAACCATCCGATTCCTGAGCGCTTAAAATCGTCGGCACCCACTGGTCAATTGTGCGGTGCATCGCGGTCTGGGCGGCAATAATTTGCGGGTCGCCCTGCGGATCAAACATCTCCGCATCGCACATTGCTTCAAGCGTGTTATAGACCCAGGTGTTGGCGTAGACTGCGCCCGTCTGGTGAGCCCCAGGCAGGCCAGCCAGTTTTCGCGCGGCCTGCACGAAATTATCAATGCCGCCCTCCTTCGCTGCCGGGTCTTCACATTCCTGGACACAATGTGTAATCCAGTTCACGATGAGGTTCTTGAGCCGAGGCCGCCAGAATGGGCTGCTGATCTGGTAAGGCGTCGTCCACACTGGGCCCAGCGGCGAAACAGGCGGGTTTGGAGTCACGGTCACATGAACAAAACTAGACGCACTAAACTGGCCGTCGTCCGCCAAGAGCTTCAACGTATAGTCACCCACCGTCGAAAACCGCGCCGTCGTTTCGGCGGCGGCGGCATCGGCAAAAGTAACTCTGCCGGGACCAGAGACCTTGCTCCAGTGAACCTCGGTCATCGGTTTTGGTTTGCCGTCGTCTTTTACTTTCCCGGTCAGGTAAGTCTGGCCGGACAGAACGACCATGCGGTCAATACCCGCGTTGACCGTGGGCGGAAAATTAGGCGACTTGCCAGAGTCATAGACGCGCCATTCGAGCAAGCCCGTGGAAGCGTCCCCGTCACCATCGAACTCCAGCCGCAGTTTGGTCGTGGTCAATTCTGGAAAGGTTGTGTAATTGAAGCAGTTTTCGGCTAGACCTAGGCCGGTGACATTGGTGACTGTGACGAATGCATTCCCATCCCAATATTCGAGTCGGCAGGCCTTCGGCAGGCGCACACCGCCGTGGTCATCAAACCAATACACGTCCATCCGGCGGGCCGAGATCGGCAGAGTCCAATCATATTGAACCCATTGAGTGCCGTGCTGAGGCCAATTGCCGTAGGCACCGTGGCTCTTGTCATTGGAGTTTTCCGGGGTGGCATCGTCATTGAGCGCGGTGATCGTCTCGTGGCCGGAAACATACGAAGTAGTCGGGGTTGCCACCAACGCAAGGTTGGCATCGGGTGACGCTGCGGGTTGCACTGCACACGTTACCAATGCACCTGCAAAGATAGCCAGCGCAGACATGAGGCGTCGGCCACGGTTGACTCGAGAGTGGGTTCGCATTTTCATATAGGTTTGAGCCTAAATATTATTTATCGCTCACAATCTCCGACGTGTATTCCGCCTCAACGGTATCGAAGAAGAGACCTTGGAACTGACCCACCTTTAGCGTCGGCAACTCAACTTCAAACTGATGTTTAACCTCGGGTTTAAGAGATGTGATGTCGGCATACCAACCGGTAAAAGTGCTATGCGGGTTATTGCGGACAATAGAGGTGTATGCGCACTTGACGGGAACCTTTTCGCCATCCACCCGCAACACAGGATCCGCCATCTTTTCATCGTCCGGTTCGGCGATGTTAATGTAGAGCAGCAGCCGGTCGGAGTTCAACCAGACGGCGGCACGTTCCTTATCGGTGTAATCAACCGGCCAGGATTGTTTCCGGGCCGCAAGCTGTTTAAACACTCGGTCCGGAATGGCCGTTTCGGCCTGATAATTTGTCCCGGCAAACTGCGGATCCACGACCCCGACTGGCTGCCGTGCGGAAAAAGGAACCCCGGCGAAATGAACTTTGGCGATCACCTGGGATCCATTCTGGTGAAAATCAGTTTTGACTCCGTTGACATTGAGTGCATTGATAGACGCATCGGCTGGCAGAGCGATGACCAAATCCTGCTCGGTGCCGACTTCACCGCGAACAGCCTTCAATTCCAAGCGTTTCCCATGGAGAGCCGCCTGCCCAACCGCACCGGCGAGCCAAGGCTGCGTTATGGATGCCGGCGCAGGAGCAACTTCCCAAACAACCGCCTCCGCGCCGGCCATAGGTATGTGAACAGTGTCACCGCGATGCCAAAAGGCATTACCCGGAGCAGCCAGCAAACGTCCCTTCTGGGCATCGGGATAAAGTTGCTTGATAACAAACCGCCCACCCGCCTTAAGCCCAATTGTGTCGTCGAGGACAAAATCGGCGGGCAAGGCCCGATAATTGGGATTGAACAGAAAAACAAAGCCTTTTTCCCCCTTGAAAGCGGCCCATCCATCCACCCGGTCAATTTGCGGCGCACCGATGATGGGTTTTACGTTTTTCAGCACGTCTATGTTGTGTTCCGTCCAGTCAAACCAATCGCGAAACCATTTCTGGTCGGCGGCAGAAAATGCCTTAAACTCACTCACCGACCGGGCGGGAATGTTGTTTATGATCAGGTGATACGGGCCACTGGCAATGGCGGAAATGACGGAATATTTCCAGCCCAGCAGATCCCAGTCAGCCGGACGGAACCGGTCGCGGGGACAGGATCCATCGGCAGCAATGCGCGGCGTCTGATGAGTCATGTAACCGGGAATTATTTCAACCGGCGCGAAACATTCCTGACGGTAATACCAAGATGCGCGGCGCTGGCGGTCGGCGGAAACGCGATCCCAATGAAGATCCGGAAAGGCTGGGAAACTCTCCGGTTGTTCGTCGCCAACTAAAGGATGTGGATAACTTCCCGCCAGCCACGTCCAGACTCCGAAATTATGATACTGCTGGCGACCGTCAATCTCCGCATCGGGAATTTGCTGGCGGAGATCCTCAAGGATGCGCCGGCAGCCTGCCCACTGGGCATAATGACTACTGGCGGGAGCGTCATAAGCGATCCACCAATGATCGAAAGAGAAGCCGCCAGCTCCGGTAGCCTTCTGAAAGTCCACCAGTTTCCCAATCAGCCAATCTTGAAAATTGCGTTGGCCAGTGTCCGCTCCACGATAGCCGCCGGGTTGACCATTCGTTATCCAATCAGTCCATTCCTTTTGTTGCATGAACGGCAATGATGGATACACATAGGCCATTAATTTTATATCTTTGGCTTTGGCAGCATTCACCATTTCCTGCACCTCGGTTGGGAGCGGATCTTTGGCAGGATCCCATTCCCCTTTGCGGAGCTTTTGCCCCATGGTAAACCAGAGCGAGTTTTCCCAGCCCCAAGCATCCCGGTTCTGATCCAAGGACGACTCGAGACTGTTCGCCGGTGCAAACAGAATATCTTTGGCACCAACCGCTGCGACCTGGTCAATGATCCGCTTATACTCGGCCCGTCCATCAGGTTTGCCAATGTCAATTTGGTAATCATTGACACACCAGCCGATCATCACCCGCTCTGGAATGGTTGGGTGGTAAGATAAAAATGAGCGCGAACAGTCCACGGCTGCATCCACCTCGGCCAAATCAATTTGCGGCCCATGATCTGGAGTTCCTGTCGGAACCAATTTCCACACCGGCGTCATTTGGTTTGGAAAAGTTATTCCAGAGGGCGTATAAACGCCAATGCAGACTCGGTCGGACATAAACGCGTTCGACCCCGGAATATAAATTATGTCCGGCGAATAGCCCAGCGAAATGCGCCCGCCCTCTCGTTTCCATTCACCAAAGGGGTTTTGAAGCGTCACAAACAAGCCTTGGCCGGGATAGCGCAGAAAGGTGATCCCGCGCTGGCGCATATCACCTTGCGGAGCCGGATCCAACTGCCCCCGCAATAATTCCAAATGATGCACGCAAAAATCCTCCGACCCAGCGGCGCTCACCTCCACGCGTTTGGTAAGAAAATGCCATTGGGGCGCCAATTCATAAATGATGCGGACAGTCCACCGGCCGGATTGCAACCGGTAAATGCGGTTGGTTTCAGTGCTGAATTCCAGCACTGGCGGCTGAGACTCCGTGTCCAAATGATCATCCCCTATAAGCAACTCGGCATCATCATGGACAAGTCCAATTGTATTTTGCACCGCGAGATTGTGGATGGCGATGAGGCCTTTGCCGTCGAAATCGGCGCGAATAACAGCATTTTGGAGACATTCATTAGCCTGAACGGCCATGGAATTTGCCAACAACAAGACTGTGATTAAAACCATTTTTTTTACACAATTAATATTTATCATAAAAACCGAATTAGCTTGGACGGACACACCATTGCGAACCAGTTCCTGTGCCACTTGCCGGCCTGATTTGCTGACAGC
>Ga0316224_1004122_pt1 | contig 11255 bp, 8 predicted proteins | sample TBH18013metaG_FD_206254 | JGI IMG/M metagenome (GOLD analysis project Ga0316224, IMG submission 206254) | Freshwater microbial communities from Trout Bog Lake, Wisconsin, USA - TBH18013 | ecosystem: Environmental > Aquatic > Freshwater > Lake > Hypolimnion/Profundal zone | place: USA: Wisconsin...
GTCGATGTTGACCACCACGCCGCGTTTGAGGCCATTGCTGGGGGCCACGCCCAGACCCGCCAGCTTGAGCTCGCCGCCGGGCATGACCTCGGCCACCACCACCATCACCTTGGCGGTACCGATGTCAAGACCGACGATCAAATCCTTGTACTCTTTTGCCATGCGTTCACCTGTATTGCATTATTTTTTCAAGGCATCCGGCTGCGTGGTGCTGACACCGCGCAGGCGAATGGCATATCCGTTTTCATGCCGCAAATCGGCCGACTCCACGGCATCGAGCCCACGCCCGTAACGCGTCACCACCTGAGTCAGGGTTTTCAAAAAGCGCTGTACGCGCGGCGTGATCTCATCGGGACTGCCGCGCCCCAGCTCTATCTCCGCACCCGCTTCCAGCCGCAGGCTCCAGCTGCCGCGACCCGACAGAGCCAGTTGCTCCACCGGCATCTCCAGGTCTGCAAACAACGGGGCTATGGCACGGTACATGGCCAGCACCTCGGGGCCCGCGCCCTCGGGCCCGCTGAGCATGGGCAGGCTGTCCTGATCGACCTCGCCCAAATTGGCTTCAAACACCTCGCCAAAGCTGTTGACCATGCGTGCATCACCGTCACCGCCCCACAGCGCCACCGGCTGGTGTTCCTGCAGGGTCACGCGCAGGCGGTTGGGAAATTCACGCCGCACCACGGCGCGGCGCACCCAGGGAGCCGCCTCAAAGGCGGTACGGACACGCGCCAGATCGACGGTGAAGAAGGTGCCGGCAATGCGCGGCGCCACATTGGCGCGCAGGGTGACACTGTTGTTGTGACGGGTGTCGCCGGCCACGGTGATGCCCTGGATATCAAACTGGCTGGCACGCGACAGCAGGCGCACGCTGGCCACCGCGCACAGGGCGACAAACATCCAGACCAGCACGGCGACCGTGAGGTTCATGAGTTTGACGTCCACGGGCGTGACCAGTTTAGGTGTCATGGGACAGCTTTCGCATCCAGCGTGGCGCTTTGCAGCAGTTGCACGCACAGCTCTTCGTAGCTGATGCCAGCGGCCTTGGCCGACATAGGCACCAGGGAATGTCCGGTCATGCCGGGCGAGGTGTTGATCTCCAGCAGATAGGGCTTGCGGGTCTTGCCATCGATCATCACGTCGGCGCGCGCCCAACCACGGCAGCGCAGCACCTGGTAGGCGCGGCACACCAGCGCCTGTATGGCTTCCTCTTCGCCAGCAGGCAGACCGGCGGGCACCAGGTATTGCGTGACATCGGTGAAGTATTTGTTCTGGTAGTCGTAGTTGCCGTCGGGGGCCACGATGCGGATCAACGGCAGGGCCTGCGGTGCGTCGGCCGCGCCCAGCACCGGGCAGGTGACCTCGTCACCAGCTATAAACTGCTCGCACAGCACTTCGATATCGTGCTGCGCCGCCAGCGCGTAGGCGGCGTCGCACTGGTCGGCGGTAAGCACCTTGGTGAAGCCAATGGAAGATCCTTCGCGGGCCGGCTTGACGATCATGGGCGCGCCCAATTCAGCAAAGGCGGCACGGGTTTGTTCGCCGCTGCTGACCTGCATCCAGGCCGGAGTGGACAGGCCCTCAAAGCGCCAGATGCGCTTGGTCATGACCTTGTCCATGGAAATGGCAGATGCCATGACGCCCGAGCCGGTGTAGGGAATGCCCAGCAACTCCAGTGCACCCTGCACCGTACCGTCTTCACCAAAGCGGCCGTGCAACGCAATAAAGCAGCGCTCGAAGCCTTCGCGTTTGAGCTCGTCCAGCGCGCGCTCGGACGGATCAAAGGCGTGGGCATCCACGCCCTTGGACAGCAGGGCCTTGAGCACGCCGCCACCGGACATCAAAGAAACCTCGCGCTCGGCAGAGGCGCCGCCCATCAGGACCGCGACCTTGCCGAATTCAGATACGGCGCTCATGTTTACTGCTTCCTGCGTGCTCATACAGCAGCGCCTTTCACTGTGAGCATGTCTGCAATCTTTCCAGGCACCGCGCCAATGGAGCCTGCGCCCATGCACACCAGCACATCGCCGTCGCGGGCGTTGTCTATGGCAGCTTGCGGCATGGCCAGGATGTCGTCCACAAAAATCGGCTCGACCTTGCCGGCAATGCGCAGGGCACGCGCCAGGGCACGGCCATCGGCCGCGACGATGGGGGCTTCGCCGGCGGCATAAACCTCGCCCAACAGCACCGAGTCCGACAAGGCAATCACCTTGATGAAATCGTCAAAGCAGTCGCGGGTTCGGGTGTAGCGGTGCGGCTGAAAGGCCAGCACCAGGCGCCGTCCCGGGAAGGCACCGCGCGCAGCCGACAGGGTGGCAGCCATTTCGACGGGGTGGTGACCATAGTCATCAATCACGGTCACGATGCCGCCCGGCTTGCCGTCCTTGCTTGGCAGGGGCAGATCACCATAACGCTGGAAGCGTCGGCCCACACCGCGGAACTCGGCCAGGGCCTTTTGCACCGCCGCGTCTTCAATATTCAGCTCCACCGCCACGGCAATCGCAGACAAAGCGTTGAGCACGTTGTGCAGTCCCGGCAGGTTCAGCACCACCTCCATGTCGGGCATCACCACGCCATTGCGGCGCTGCACGGTGAAGTGCATTTGCGCACCGACGGCACGCACGTTGACGGCGCGCACCTGGGCGTCTTCGTTCAAACCGTAGCTGGTGATGGGGCAAGTCACGTCGTTGACGATGTCGCGCACGGCCGCATCATCCGTGCACAAAATGGCGGTGCCATAGAAGGGCATGCGATGCAGGAAATCGACAAAGGCTTTTTTGAGCTTGTTGAAGTCGTGGCCATAGGTTTCCATATGGTCGGCATCGATATTCGTCACCACCGCCATCACCGGCAACAGGTTCAGGAAGGACGCATCGGACTCGTCCGCCTCCACCACGATGTACTCGCCGTGGCCCAAGCGCGCGTTGGCACCGGCACTGTTGAGGCGGCCACCAATCACAAAGGTCGGGTCCAGCCCCGCCTGTGCCAGCACGCTGGCGACCAGGCTGGTGGTGGTGGTCTTGCCGTGGGTGCCGGCAATCGCAATGCCCTGCTTCAGGCGCATCAACTCGGCCAACATCAGGGCGCGTGGCACGATGGGGATGTGCATCTCGCGGGCACGAATCACTTCCGGGTTGTCCTGCTTGACGGCCGTGGACGTCACCACGGCATCCGCACCCTTGACGTGGTCGGCACTGTGGCCGACATAGGTGGTGATGCCCAGCGTTGCCAAGCGCTTGGTGGTGGCGTTGTCGGCCAGGTCCGAACCCGAGATGGTGTAACCCAGGTTGCACAGCACCTCGGCGATGCCGGACATGCCAGAGCCGCCGACTCCAACGAAATGAATATGTTTTATTGCGTGTTTCATTTGGCTAATTCCTCGCAGGCGGCGACCACCGCATCGGTGGCGCGCAGCTGCTGCATATTTTTGGCGGCCAGGGCGCGCTGCAGCAAGGCGGCCCGGTCGGTGGTGGTGATGAATGCGGCCAGTCGCTCGGGCGTCATCTCGATTTGCGGCATCAGCCAACCCGCGTTCTGGTCCACCAGAAAGCGGGCGTTGGAGGTCTGGTGGTCATCCACGGCAAACGGAAACGGCACGAACAGGGCCGCGGAACCCACAGCCGCCAGTTCGGTCACGGTGCTGGCACCGGCGCGGCACAGCACCAGATCGGCATCGGCGAAGGCCTGCGCCGTGTCGGTGATAAACGGGGTGAGTTCGGCCGTCACGCCGCTGGCCGCGTAATTGGCACGCAGCTCGTCGATCTGCTTCTCACCGCTCTGGTGGATCACCGTGGGGCGCTGATTTTGCGGGATCAGGGCCAGCGCCTTGGGCACTAGCGTGTTCAATGCACGGGCACCCAGACTGCCGCCCACCACCAGCAAACGCAAGGGGCCGCTGCGACCGACAAAGCGGTCCTGCGGCTCGGCCTGCGCCAGAAATTCGGCACGCAGCGGATTGCCCACGCAGCGGCCCTTGGCAAACACATCGGGGAAGGCGGTGAAGACGCGATCCGCGACCGCTGCAAGCACCTTGTTGGCCATGCCGGCCACCGAGTTCTGCTCATGCAGCACCAGCGGCTTGCCCATCAGCTTGCCCACCATGCCGCCGGGAAAGCTGATGTAGCCACCCAGGCCCACCAGCACATCGGGCTTGACCCTACGCATCACCTGCAGGCCCTGCCAGAAGGCGCGCAGCAGGCGCAGCGGCAACAGCAGCAGGGTCAGGCGGCCCTTGCCGCGCACGCCACCAAAGTCAATCGTTTCCAGAGCGAAGCCGCGTGCGGGCACCAGACGGCTTTCCATGCTGCCGGGCGCGCCCAACCAGTGCACGCGCCAGCCCTTGGCGCGCAGCGCCTCGGCCACGGCCAGGCCCGGGAAGATGTGGCCGCCGGTGCCGCCGGCCATGACCAATGCACAGGGGCTCTTTTTCATACACGGCCCCCGTGCATCAACCACGGCTGCGCCGTGCAGCGCTGCGCGCTGTGCCGGTTTTGTAGAAACAGGCAACTCATACACGGCCTCCGTGCATGCGCCACGGCTGCGCCGTGCAGCGCTGCCGCGCTGTGCCCATTTTGGCGAAACAGGTAACTCATACACGGCCTCCGTGCATGAGTTGCCTGTTTTCATAATCAATGCGCAGGACCACCGCAATCGCAATCAGGTTGATCAAAATCGCGGAGCCGCCATAGCTCATCAGCGGCAGGGTCAGGCCCTTGGTGGGCAGGGCACCCAGATTCACGCCCATATTGATAAAGGACTGAAAGCCCATCCAGATGCCCAGGCCCTGGGCCACCAGACCGGCAAACACCCGGTCCAGAGCGATGGCCTGGCGGCCTATGTACATCAGGCGGCGTGTCATCCAGAGAAACATGCCAATGACGATGACCACGCCGACCAAGCCGAACTCTTCACCGATCACGGCCAGCAAAAAGTCGGTATGCGCCTCGGGCAACCAGTGCAGTTTCTCCACGCTGCCGCCCAAGCCGACACCAAAAATTTCACCGCGCCCGATGGCGATCAGCGAATGCGAAAGCTGGTAGCCCTTGCCCATGGAGTAGGCCGCATCCCAGGGATTCAGGTAGGCAAAAATACGCTCGCGCCGCCAGGGGCTCAGCGCAATCATCAAACTAAAGGCCACGACCAAAATCGCAGCAATCACGAAGAACATGCGGGCATTGACGCCGCCCAGAAACAGAATGCCCATGGCAATGACGGCAATCACCATAAAAGCGCCCATATCGGGCTCGGCCAAAAGCAGAAGACCGATGACCGCCACCGCTGCACCCATGGGGAGTACGGCGCGGAAGAAGCGTTCTTTGACTTCCATCTTGCGCACCATGTAATCGGCGGCATACAGAACGATGGCGAACTTGGCCAGCTCAGACGGCTGGAAGTTCAGAACGCCCAGCGCAATCCATCGCCGCGCACCGTTCACGCCCTTGCCGATAAAGGGCACCAGCACCGCAATTAGCAACACCAGCGAGGCGATGAACAGATAGGGCGCCACCTTCTCCCAGGTGGCCACCGGCACCTGAAACGCCAGCAGGGCCGCGATAAAGGCCACGCCAATCGACAGGATGTGGCGCAGCAGAAAATGGACATGGGCGTAATTGGCAAAGCGCGGGTTATCCGGCATGGCAATGGAGGCCGAATACACCATCACCAGGCCCCACAGCAGCAAGGCCACCGTAACCCAGATCAGCGGCTGGTCAAAGCCGCGCACCTGCGTGCTGGCCGAAGGAGCGGAAAACGAACCACGACCGCCCAGGCGCACCGGCAATACCGAGGATGGCGACGTTCGGGGCTTGCGCGAGAACCAGCCTTTCATGGTGGCAGCGCTCATGCGACGCTCTCCAGGTCGGAGCCACTGTCCAGCGCCAGATTGCGCACGGCATCGATAAAACACTGGGCGCGATGCGCATAGTCCTTGAACATATCAAAGCTGGCACAGGCCGGCGACAGCAGCACGGCGTCACCGGCGTGCGCCGCGCGGTTGGCTTGAGCCACTGCATCCACCATGCTGCTGGCGTCCAGCAGCGGCACGTCGGCGCCTTCGATGGCTGCGCGGATCAGCGGCGCATCGCGACCAAACAGCACCACGGCGCGCACATAGCGGGCGATGGGTGCTGCCAGCGCAGAGAAGTCCTGGCCCTTGCCCTCGCCGCCCAGCAGCAGCACCAGCTTGCGGTCTTCGCCGAGGCCGTTCAGGGCAGCCACGGTGGCGCCCACATTGGTGCCCTTGCTGTCGTCAAAAAATTCCACGTTGTTCAGAATGCCCACGCTCTCCACCCGGTGCGGTTCGCCACGGTATTCGCGCAGGCCAAACAGAATCGGACCCAAAGCGCAGCCTGCGGCCGAGCACAGGGCCAACGCTGCCAGTGCATTGCTGGCGTTGTGGCGACCGCGAATGCGCAGGGCGTCGGCCGGCATGAAGCGCTGGATGTGCAGCTCCTCCAGATGCTGGAATTTTTTGCGTGTTTCATCGGCTTCAAGGGCGCGCACCAACCAGACCATGCCGTTCATGTCTTCCAGGCCAAAGTCACCGGGGCGCTGCGGCATGTCGGTGCCAAAGGACAGGTATTCACGCTCGATGGGCTTCTGCAATTTCGCCCTCTTGGGCTCCGGGCGCATGGCCATCACGGCCGGGTCTTCGCGGTTCAGCACCAGCAGACCGGTGGCGCCAAAGATGTTGGCCTTGGCCTTGGCATACGCAGCCATGTCGCCGTGCCAGTCCAGGTGGTCCTGGGTCACGTTCAGTACCACGGCGGCGGTAGGCTCCAGGCCGCTGGGCAGATCGAGCTGAAAGCTGGAGAGTTCCAGCACCCAAACCTCGGGCAGGGCATCCGCGGCCAGTGCCTGGGACAGGGTGTCCAGCAGCGTCGGGCCGATGTTGCCGGCCACGGCCACGCTCTTTCCGGCCCAGCGCACCAGATGGCCGGTAAGCGAGGTGACGGTGGTCTTGCCATTGGTGCCGGTGATGGCCAGCACCTTCGGGCTGTACAGCGCGTGGATGCTGGGCACCGGGCTTTGCGCCAGGTCTTTGAGCGCCTGCGCAAACAGGCTGAGCTCGCCACCCACCCACAGGCCCAGCGCCTGCGCGGCGTCCATCACGCCAGCCGTCTCGGCGGGGCTCAGGCCCGGGCTCTTGAAGACGGCGCGAATGTCCGTGCCTTCCACCAGCGCGGCGTTGAAATCCGAATGCACAAAGCGCACATCAGGCAACTCCGCACGCAACACGGCCAGTTGCGGTGGCGCCTCGCGCGTGTCCACCACGGTCGCCACGGCGCCGTGCAAAGCACACCAGCGCACCATGGCCAGGCCGGATGCACCCAGGCCCAGGACCATGACGTGGAGATTGCGCAAGTTGTTCATGGCAAGCCTCCGCCGGGCCGCCCCGAGGAGGCGAACGGCCCCCGTGGGGGGCAGAGCAGCTGCGCAGCAGCAAACGTGGGGGTAGACATGTCTAGCGCAGCTTCAGCGTGGACAGGCCGATCAGGCACAGCAGGATGGTGATGATCCAGAAGCGCACCACGACCTGCGTCTCTTTCCATCCATGCTTCTCAAAATGGTGGTGCAGCGGCGCCATCTTCAGCAGGCGCTTGCCGGCACCAAATTTCTTCTTGGTGTATTTGAAGTAGCTGACCTGCAGCATCACCGACAGGGCTTCGACCACAAAGATGCCGCCCATGATGGCCAGCACAATTTCCTGACGCACGATGACGGCCACGGTGCCCAGGGCCGCACCCAGGGCCAGCGCACCCACGTCGCCCATAAAGACCTGGGCCGGGTGGGTGTTGAACCACAAAAAGGCCAGGCCAGAGCCGGCCATCGCAGCGCAGAAGATCATCAGCTCGCCGGAGCCGGAGATATGCGGAAAGAACAGGTACTTGGAATACACGGCGCTGCCGGTCACATAGGCAAAAATGCCCAGGCACGAACCCACCAGCACCACCGGCATGATGGCCAGGCCATCCAGACCGTCGGTCAGGTTCACCGCGTTGCTGGAGCCCACGATCACCAGGTAGGTGAGGATGACAAAGCCCAGCACGCCCAGCGGATAGCTCACCTCCTTGAAGAAGGGCAGGAGCAGGCCGGCCTTGGGCGGCAGGTTGACATCAAAGCCGGAGCTGACCCACTGGAAGAACAGCTCCATCACGCGCATGTTGGAGCTCTCGGAAATGCTGAACACCAAATAAAGTGCGGCCAACAGACCGATCAGTGATTGCCAGAAATATTTTTCACGTGAGCGCATGCCCTCGGGGTCTTTGCGCACCACCTTGCGCCAGTCGTCGACCCAGCCAATGGCGCCAAAACCCAGGGTCACGATCAGCACAATCCAGACAAAGCGGTTGCTCCAATCAAACCACAAGAGGGTGGAGATGACGATGGACAGCAGAATCAGCACGCCACCCATGGTGGGCGTGCCGCTTTTGGCCAGATGGCTTTCCATGCCGTAGCCACGAATCGGCTGGCCGATCTTGAGCTCGGTCAGGCGGCGAATCACGTAGGGCCCCGCGGCCAGGCCGATCAGCAGGGCGGTGAGCGCGGCCATCACGGCGCGGAAGGTGATGTACTGGAAGACGCGAAAATAGCCGAATTCCGGCGACAGGGTTTGCAGCCATTGGGCCAGAGTCAGCAGCATGAGAGAGATCCGATCTTGTTGTTTTTCATGGCCTGTCCTGCGCTGCGGCACACACCGCTTCGACCACGCGCTCCATGCGCATAAAGCGCGAGCCCTTGACCAACAGGCTGCTCAGCTGCGGCAGTACCTGCAACACGGCGGAGTTCAGTTCTTCGATGGACGCGAAATGGCGTGCACCGGGGAAGGCGGCCACGGCGGACTTGGCCAGCTCGCCGATGGCAAACAGCTGCTCTATGCCGCTGGCCTTGGCCTCCAAGCCGGCCTCGGTGTGGAAGGCCGGGCCCTGTTCGCCCACCTCGCCCATATCGCCCAGCACCAGGAGGCGGGGCGCAGGCAGCTCGGCCAGCACCGCAATGGCGGCGCGCACCGAGTCGGGGTTGGCGTTGTAGCTGTCATCCACCAGCGTGCGGCTACGGTCCGGCATCTGCAAGGCAAGGGCACGCGAACGGCCCTTGACCGGCACAAAGGCTTCCAGCCCCCGCACCACGGCGTCTACCGAAACACCGGCAGACAGGGCACAGGCGGCAGCTGCCAGCGCGTTCTTGACGTTGTGGCGACCGGCAATGGAGAGGCGAAAATTCAAGGCGCAACCAATGCCGTAGGCCTGTACCAACCAGGCGCCGTCCGTCCAGTGCGCGGCATGGCAGACCAGGTCCTGCGTGCTGGCTGTGGCTTGCAGCGCAAAGCGCGCCATGCGGCGCGGACCGGCCAGATCCGTCCACAGCGGTGTGAAATCCTCATCGGCAGGAAACACGGCCGTGCCACCAACGGGCAGGCGCCCGATGACGGAGCCGTTTTCTTCGGCCACGGCCTGCACCGTCTGCATAAATTCGAGATGCTCGCGCTGGGCATTGTTGACCAGTGCCACGCTAGCCTGGGCGATGGCCGCCAGGGCGTCAATTTCACCCGGATGGTTCATGCCCAGCTCGACCACGGCAATGCGGTGGTGTGGGCGCAGGCGCAGCAGGGTCAGCGGCACGCCGATGTCGTTATTCAGATTGCCTCTGGTGGCCAGTGCGTCATCGCCAGCTGCCGCCGTCAGAATGCTGGCAATCATCTGCGTGACCGTGGTCTTGCCATTGCTGCCGGTCACGGCAATCAGCGGCAAGGAAAACTGCGCACGCCAGCCGGTGGCCAACTGGGTCAGCGCCGCATGGGTGTCGCTCACCTCGATGCGGGGAATGCCTGCGGGGTAGCTGTCGGCAGGCATTCCGGCGTGGCAGATCAGGGCGGCCGCGCCCTGATTACTGGCCTGGTGCAGCATGCTGTTGGCATCGAACTTCTCGCCCTTCAGGGCCAGGAACAGGTCGCCGCGCGCGACGCTGCGGGTGTCGGTATGCACGCGCAACACGCTTTCGCTGCCCTCGCCCACCAGCGTGGCGCCGGGCAGCCATTGCATCGCCGTTTGCAGTTGCATCATGGGCTTCATACCGTCGCTCCTGCGGCGCGCTGCTGCCATTGCTGCAAGGCCTTTGACGCATGCTCGCGGTCGGAAAATGCGGCCTTCACACCAGCGATTTCCTGCGTGGCTTCGTGGCCCTTGCCGGCCAGCAGAATGACGTCCTGCGCTGCGGCACCGGCAATGGTCTCGGCAATCGCCAACGCCCTATCGCTCTGCACCTGCAGCGTGTTGCAGGAGGGCAGCCCCAACAGGATCTGGGCAATGATGGCCTCAGGTTTTTCGCTGCGCGGGTTGTCGCTGGTGAGCACCACCTGGTCGGCCAACTTGGCGGCGATGGCACCCATCAGCGGACGCTTGGAGTTGTCGCGGTCGCCACCGCAACCGAACACGCACCAGAGCTTGCCGCCGCGCGCCTGTGCCAAGGGGCGCAGTGCGGCCAGGGCATGGTCCAACGCATCGGGCGTATGGGCGTAATCCACCGCCACCAGCGGTGTCGCCTCATCACCCAGGCATTCCATGCGGCCGGGTACGGGATGCAAGTGGCTGCAGGCCTGCACCGCATCGGCCAGCGGCACACCGAGTGCGCGCATGGCGGCCAGCACGCCCAGCAGATTCGAGACGTTGTAGCTGCCCATCAGCCGCGTTTGCACCGGCAGGACCATATCGCCCTCCACCAGTTCGAAGGCAATTCCGCTGACCCTGTAGGCGATGGCGCGGGCCTGCAGCCGGGCCGCCCGGACGGTGGAGACGGTCCACAGATCCAGTGCGCCATCGGCCAAGGCAGCGGCCAGCTCCACGCCGCGCAGGTCGTCGATGTTCAGTACCACGCTGTGCAGGCCAGGCCAGGAAAACAGGCGGCGCTTGGCCTGCCAGTAGGCATCCATGCTGCCGTGGTAATCCAGGTGGTCCTGGGTGAAATTGGTGAACAGGGCGACGCGAATCTGTGTGCCGTCCAGGCGGGCTTCTTCGATGCCGATGCTGGAGGCTTCCACCGCGCAGGCCTTCAGGCCCTCGTTGGCAAAACGGCGCAGCGCGGATTGCACTTGCACCGGGTCCGGCGTGGTGAGTCCCGTGGACACCACATCGCCTTGGGCGGTGCTGGCATCTTCTGGCGCGCCTGCTGCCGGTGGACGCCCCACGCCCAGCGTGCCAATCATGGCGCAGGGCCTAGCGGGACTCAGGGCCGACAAGGCTTGCGCCAGCCACCAGGCGGTC
>Ga0316224_1004123_pt1 | contig 11255 bp, 8 predicted proteins | sample TBH18013metaG_FD_206254 | JGI IMG/M metagenome (GOLD analysis project Ga0316224, IMG submission 206254) | Freshwater microbial communities from Trout Bog Lake, Wisconsin, USA - TBH18013 | ecosystem: Environmental > Aquatic > Freshwater > Lake > Hypolimnion/Profundal zone | place: USA: Wisconsin...
CCGGATACATGGCGGCACTTGACCTATGTCCATGGCCGCATTGATGCCGCCAACGACCCTGCCGGCAAGGATCTGGTTCCGACCAGCGGTGATTTTGGCCGCGCCTATCTCAAGGACGCCTGGGCCGCCCGCTTTGTGGTGGAGCTGTTTCGCGAATTTACGGTCCTATTCGTTGGCTACAGCTTGGATGATCCTATCCTCGGATATCTGGTTCACGCCCTGGCGGCGGACATGGGGGCAGGCGGGCGCTTTCGTCAGGCATTCGTCCTAGCCGGGCACAAAAGCAATGCGAAGGATAGGCAGCGTATCGAGGCAGAGTGGAAGGCAAAGGGAGTTCAGCCCATCCTTTTTCCTGCCGGACGCGATGGGAAGCATTTTCGCCTGCACGACGAGACGTTGAAGGAATGGGCGCGGCAGCATGCCGGAGGCCTTAAGTCCAGGATCAATGACGCGATCGAAACCGGCCTGCAGCCCTATGTTGTCGGGCGCGAGGAGGAGGCAGCCAACTTGGCCTGGGCCTTGTCAAAGCGTGACGGCTCGGTTGCCAAGGCATTCGCCGATGCTGAGCCCTCACCCGATATTTCCTGGTTGGAGCCATTAAGTAAGGTAAAGCTGTTCTGGGAGCCTGGGAGGGCACCTGTAAGTCTGTTTGATATGCCGTCACCGCTCCCCCAGGTCGAGATGCCATCTCCGCCAGAGGGCATGTCGAACATTCCCGGCTACCACATCGCCCCCATCGCGGGCCCCAAGGCAACCTGCCTACCCGGGCTAAATCTATCCCAAATCAGCTTCCATCTCGGCCGCTGGCTTGCAAAGCTGATGGACAAGAAAGAATTGGTCGCGTGGGTCATTGCCCGCCAAGGCATTGTGCATCCAAACTGGCGGGTATGGCTTCGTGAAGGACTTGCCAGCCCCCCCGAGCCTTATCGTTCGTTCTGGGAGCTTATCATCGACGGTGGAACGGTGCCGCCCTGCACCAGCAGCGACTACATGGATAGGAGCACCATCCGGAGGGCAGGGTGGGACGAGGTCAGATCCCCCGGCGTGGTGTTGCACGCCGCCCGCAGCTATCTGAAGCCCGGTAAGAACGTCTTCAGCCGGAAAGAAAAGCCCGAGCACCTTTCCGACTTGGCACGGTTCGACCTTGAACTGGCCGATGCCGCCCTATTGCGAGACCTGAAGGAGCAACTCGACAAAGGATTGCCACACGCGGTGCTCATCCGCTTGGCCGATGGGTTGACCTCGCGCTTGGCGGAAGCGCTGGTTCTGGCCAGACGCGGGCAGGTATGGAGTGCCACCGAGGGAAGCTACTCCAGAATCCCGTCCATCGCGTCGTCCACCTCGGAATCCCATTATGGAACCTGGGTAGTTCTGGTCGAATTGTGCCGCGATGCCTTTCTCGCCACGTTTGAGGCCGATATTGATCTCGCTGAGATTCTGGCCCTGCGCTGGCAGGCCTTGTGGCAAACCAACCGCCTCCATCTTTTCCAGCGGCTTGCCTTATTCGCTTGCGGCCATTTGAAGGCGTTGCATTGGCCGAAGATCGTGGATTTTCTGCTGGCCGACCATGGCCTGGTCTTGTGGTCCCTCAGTGCATGGCCGGAGGTGGCGCCATTGCTGCGGCAGCGGGCTGGCGATATGGATGAGCACTCGCGAGAGCGACTGATCACCGCCATCACCGATGGCCCTTCTCGAGAAACCTTCCATCGTTTCCAGGGCACAGAAGAGCAGTTTGCGGAATTGACTGAGAGCGTTCGGCCGCAACGGCTTGGCAAACTGGCCGAGAGCGGAATCGATCTGCCCCCCGACCTCAAAGCCGAAGCAGAGAGGTATCTAGGCAGCAAGGCGGCGCAGGATCACAGCGACGAGATTCCCTACAAGCGGGCGAAGGCTTACTGGGGTGCACCCGCGACCGCCATAGGATTGGAGGATAAGACCCCGGACGAGATTGCCGACCTGATCATCGCCACGACCGATGGCTACAATGCCGGCAACATCCTCAAGGACCTGGCATCCCGTGAGCGGGCCAAGGCCCTCGATGTGGTGGATATTCTCGTCAGTCGCGAGAATGTTCATCCCTATGTTTGGAGCATCGGCCTGTCGGGCTTTCGGGATGCAGATGCCGACCTGCGAAACCAAGTCATCCTCCGTTTGGAGTCCCTTTCCAACAGGTATCCGACACCATGGTTCAATGATAACGGTCTCGACGCGGCCGCCAATCTGCTGTCGGTCTATGCCAAAGCCATGACCATGGAAGAAGAGATTTCAGGCGCCTTCTGGCGGCTCTGGTCCATTGCCTGGACCTTCGCGGAAAGCAAGGACTCCTCCGACATGGAGGACCAGGACGATTATGTGACGGTCGCGATCAACACACCCGGTGGAAATTTGGCCGAAGCACTTATGGATCGCCTGTTTGCCCGTGAGATCGACGCGGGCTCCGGTTTTCCTGGTGATCTGGCGGATTTCATCCGACAAATCGGCACTGGTGCTTCCCCAAGCCATCGGTATGCTCGCATCCTGATGGCTGCCCGCCTTCCCTGGCTGCATCCCATTGATCCCGAATGGGTACGAGATCAGCTGATCTGGCGGATGACGTGGCCGTCGCTTGAGGCCGTGGGCATGTGGCAGGGTTTCCTTTGGGCCAAGTATTGGACACCCGAGCTATGGTCCGATATTCGAGATCCGGCCATCGGCCTTGTGCAGCACCTAGCAGGCCTGCCGGAGGAGATAGGCAGCGATCTGTATGAACTGTTGGCCAGCATCTTGATCAACGCTCCGCCTTCAGCTTTACCGCAGGAACATCGACGTCAAATCTTCGCTGTCGCCAAGCCCGAGCACCTTCAGACCATGGCTTGGTATTTCTGGCGTTGCCTTACTGCGGCCGGGACTCGGGCAGCCACGTTGTGGGACGAAACATTGGCCCCGATCTTCCAGAAGAATTGGCCGACAGCGAGGCGCCAACACTCGGATGAAACCGGTAAACAACTCCTCGATATTCTTCTCTCCACCCGCGAAGCGTTTTCCGAGGCGGTCCAGTTGATGCTGGGCAAGACGTTGATTCGACCAAGCAACCAAGACTGGACTTTGGCGACTATCGGTCTCCGATTGGACGGCCGCGATAATGATGAAGCGCCAGAGTATGATTATGCTGGAAACCACCCACGGCCCCTGCTGGAGCTCGTGAATGCGGTAATTGGAGATGTAACAGGCTTTAACAATCCGACTGAGCTCAGGGACATTCTCGGTCGAATTTCTCAGGATCGCTTGGATGAAGCGGGGCTCAAGGTCTACCGGAGGCTGGAGGCCTTGCTGTGATTGCATCACTGCAGCGGCCTATTCAGATCGATAGCGATGATGGCGGGGAAAATGAGGGGAAAATAGAACCCGCACTTTCTGCTACATCCGGCACGGCGAGCTACACATACACGCATGAAAAACAATGCAAAATTAGCAACAGCCCGCAACAACTAAGGGCTTGGGAAGCGCCTTCTAAGCGGCAGGTCGTTGGTTCGAATCCAACAGGGCGCGCCAGTCTTTCCGCCGGCCGCAGGCCCCGAGGCCGGATCCGCCGATGCGGATGATGGGGCCGCAATCGGGCGAGGAACAGGCGATGGAACTTGGTCTCGGCGGCAAGGTCGTTCTCATTACCGGCGGCTCGAAGGGGATCGGACTCGCCTGCGCGGCGGGTTTTGCCGCCGAGGGGGCCAGGGTCGCCATCTGCTCGCGGTCTCCGCAGAATATCGACGGCGCCGGTGCCGCCGTCCCCGGTATTCTCGGCTTTGCCGCCGACCTCGCCGATGCCGATGCCGCCGCCCGGATGATCGATGCCGTTGAAAACCGGATCGGCCCGGTGGACATTCTGGTCAATTCGGCGGGAGCCGCCAACCGGACGCCACCGGACGAACTCACTCCGGCTCGGTGGCGCGCGGCCTTGGACGCCAAGTTCTTCACCTATGTCAACGTCATGGATCCCGTGGTCAAACGCATGGCCAAGCGCGGATCCGGCGTCATCGTCAACGTCATCGGCATCGGGGGAAAAATTGCGCTTCCGACCCATATCGCGGGGGGCGCCGCCAATTCGGCGCTGATGCTGGCGACGGCCGGCCTTGCCGCCGCCTACGCCGACAAGGGGGTCCGCATTGTCGGCGTCAATCCCGGCCTGACGGAAACCAGCCGGGTGGCGGAGGGCATGGCGGCCGTGGCCCGCCTTGATGGCATCAGCCCGGAAGAGGCGCGGCGGCGTAGCGTCGAACATATTCCCATGGGACGCATGGCATCGCCGCAGGAGGTCGCCGATGTGGTGGTCTTCCTGGCGTCCCCCCGGGCGAGTTACGTCACCGGCGTCACCATTGCCATGGATGGAGCGCAACACCCGGTCGTGCTTTGACGACAAAGGGGATCCTCAGGGGGCTTCATCCCCCGCCAAGACGGTCGGTTCCGCAATGCAAGCGGCCAGCAAGCAGAACAAAGAAAGAACATATAGGGCTAACCAGTTGCGTTAATGTAAATTGTCCTGCAATATACGAATAAAGGGTAAACGCAGGACAAAGTAATGTATATCAACGTAATGGCGTTCTCAGATGAGCAGAGCCGCGTCCTCATCAACATCGAGCAGCATTACCGCGCCTGGATCGAGGCGGAGCGAGAAGGCGAGGCGCTTGCCTATGGCATGCGCTGGAAAAGCAGCGGCAACCGCGATTACCTTTACGAGATCATCGACCGCAAGGGCAATGGCAAGAGCCTCGGTCCCCGTTCTGCTAAAACAGAGACGCTATTGGCGTCTTATCAGAGCCGCAAGGCTGACATCGACGCCCGCCTCCAGGGAGCCGGGCAGCGGCTCCGCCAGACCTGCGCCATATACCGCAGTCTCCGTCTGCCCCTGTTGGCCACAGATGCCGCCAAGATCCTGCGCGAGGCGGACCGTCGATCCATGCTGGACGGCAACCTCCTCGTGGTTGGGACCAACGCCATGCCGGCCTATGCCATCGAGGCCGGGGGCTTCATCCTTGACGCCCCCAGCGAGACCGATGATTTCGACATGGCTTGGGCCGCCGAGGAAGCACAACCCACCGGGACACCGGTCTGGACCATGCTAAAATCCGTGGACCCTACCTTTACGGTCAACATGGAGCGCACCTTCCAGGCTCGTAACGCCGATGCTTATGAGGTGGAATTGCTGGTGGCGCCGTCCCGCGCCGATACGTTGCGGCGCGGCGACAAGCCGCTCCCCGTGCCCCTGGAAGAGCAGGAATGGCTACTGCTGGGCCGCCCGGTGGACCATGTGGTTGTCGCCCGTGATGGCTCCCCGGCTCGCATTGTCGCTCCGGATCCGCGCTGGTTTGCCCTCCAGAAGCTCTGGATGTCCGAGCAGGAAAAGCGCAACCCGTTGAAGCGCCCCAAGGACGCCAAGCAAGGCACCGCTTTGCTCAATGTGGTCCGCGAGACCATGCCGCAATATCCGCTTGATGCCACCTTCGAAGCGGAGATCCCTGAAGACCTTCAGCCCTATTACCGGCGCTGGCTTGCCACCGCGCCACCGCTTCCGTCCATAGCCTGGTAGCCGGTCCTGGTGCGACGTCGCACCAATCGGCCTTTTGAAGCGTGACATCGGGCGTCCTGTGGTGGCGCACCACTCGCCGCCCCGGATTCGCCCGATTGCCGGGCCAGGAAACGCCGCCGGACGCAGTCCTCCCCGACCGAGGCCCCCCGACTGAGGATTGACCAAGCTCATTCCAATTCCGGACTCTCTGGCATCATATGGGAATGGCTATAGCGGGAAAGGGGGCGGAATGGCGATCGGCGGTAAGGTGATGACGGCATCCTGCCTCGACGGATTGCTGCGCAAGTCGGAAAATCCGGCCGATCCCGACATTCGCGCCCTGGCCTGTATCCTGATCCATCGCTGCAGCCATGCAGAGGCACCCCATCGCCGGGCGCTGGGGCTCGACGGTCCGGAAGTGCAGGCGCTGGTGACGCGCTATTTCCCCATGGCCGTCTCCGGTTGGGCGGCGGGCGAGTGCTTCCGCCGCCATGTCCTCGGCCTTGATGCCGCGTCCGAATCGTGCTGTGGCGGCGAGGGGGACGAGTCCGCCGGATATGGCCGCTTCAGCGCCAGCCTGCTGGAACAGGAAGAGCAGGATCTGTGCCGGCTGTTTCTCAACCACGCCACCGCAACCGGTCTGTGGCCGGTGGTGTTCGCCCGCCTGATCGCCCGGGCCTGCATGGAGCCGGAGCATCTGTGGATGAGTCTGGGGCTGGAGAATCGCGGCCAGTTGACCGCCATCCTGGAGCGCCATTTCCCGGCCCTGGTAGCCAAGAACGAGCGCGACATGCGCTGGAAGAAGTTCTTCTACAAACTGCTGTGCGACATCGAGAAAGTCTGGACCTGCACCGCCTCGTCCTGCGAGATCTGCCCCCACCACCCCGAATGCTACGCACCGGAACTCTAGAGCGCCGAGCCCTATATCTGCACCAGCCCTGTTTCTCATGGGGCGAGGTACTCCGCCAGCCAGGGCTTGAAGGTCGATGCGGCGCATCGGGCAAAAACCCTAACGCCGCGGATGCCCGCCCCATGGAAATCCGAAGGAACGGACGGATATGGGGCTCGGCGCTCTAATTGACGACGCATGGCCTGTCCTTTCCTTCGGGGGTGTGGAAAATACGGTGTTCGGCGGCGGCACCGAACGCGGCGGCGGCGATCACTCAGGCCGACGATGCGGTCGGCCAGATCGCGGGCCATCTGGAGTTGATGCAGCACCACGATGACGGTCAGGCCGTTGCGGGCCACCAGCCGGCGGAACTCCTCGGCCAGCCGCATGGCCAGGGCCGGGTCCACCGAGGCGAAGGGTTCATCGCCCAGCAGCAGGCGGGGGCGGCGGACCAGGGCGCGGGCGATGCCCACCCGCTGGCGCTCGCCGCCCGACAGATGGGCGGTGCGGGCGGTGGCCCGGCCCAGCAGACCGACCTCGTCCAGCGCCTGGGCCGCCCGCCGGCGCAGGGCTTGCGGCCAGGGCAGCGGCGACAGCGGATGGCGGCTGTCGGCGAGGCCCAGCAGGACATTGTCGATGGCGGGCAGCCGGTCGATCAGGGCATGGTTCTGGAACACGGTGGCGGTGCGCCGCCGCGCTTCGCGCAAGGCCTTGGCGTTGTCCAGCCGCCCGGCGCCGGCCACCACCACGGTTCCGGCCGCCGCTGGCAGCAAGCCGTTCAGGCAGCCCATCAGGGTGGTCTTGCCGACGCCCGAGCGGCCGACCACGGCGGTGATGGTGCCTTCGGCGAAGGAGAGCGAGATGTCGCGCAGGATATCGCGGCCGCCGCGCCGGACCGTCAGGCGGTCGAGGGTGATGGCGGCGGGACGGGTCTGAAAGCATGGGCATTCTAGGACCAGAGGGAATGGGCGGTCTGGCATCTCGGCCAACCGGTCGCGCAGGGTCCGGATGGGGGCTTCCGGTGCATCGGCCATGGCGGTCGTCCCGCTGTTGTTGATCTCCGTTGCAACCGTAGCAAACGGCGGGCCAAGGCCGGGAACGGCGCAAACCGGCCGGTTGGCCCGGGACGGATCGCACCGGGATGTACACCGGCCATTCGGCTTCGTACCCCCGCGAACATTCCGCCACGGCCAACCGCGTGTTTGCCGGGCCGTCGCCATTTTCTCCCCGCAAACCGCTTTAGATTTCCAGCATCAGCGGGGTGAAGTCGGCGTTGTCCGGGGCGCCGCGCTGGCGGCTGACGATGCGGCAATGGCCGATGCGATAGTCGCAATCGGCGTGGCTGTGGCCGTGAATCCAGAGATCCGGGCCGGCGCTGGTCACCAGGGTTTCCAGCGGCGATACCGACGCGGCCTGGGGCGTATGGCCGGGGCGGCGGTGGGGAAGGCTGAGTTCCGATGGCAGATGGTGGGTCACCACCACGGTGGGACCGTCATGGGGTTGCATCAGTTCGGCGGCGAGAAAGGCGGCGGAAATCCGGTTGGCGGCGGCCACGTCGGTCGGGGTTAGGACAAGGCCCTGGTCCGAGCGGCCGTTGCGGTAATCGGGCATGCTGCCGCCGGCCTTGGCCATGGTGGCCTCGGCATCGCCGTCCAGGGAGAAGTCGGTCCACAAGGTGGCGCCCAGGACCCGCAGCCGGGTCGCCCCCATGGCCAGCACCACGGTCTCGTTGTGGAGGAAGGTCAGCCCCGGAACCGTGGCGGCGGCGTGCCGCAGCGCCGCCAGGGGATCGGTGCCTTCCGGGTGGTGCCAGTATTCCCGGTTGCCGGCCACATAGATCATCGGCCGTCCGGCCAGATTGCGCTCGATCCAGCCCACCCCCTCCAGGCCCCAGCCCACATCGCCGGCCAGGATGACCAGATCGCAGTCCAGCGGCGGCGGATGGTAGTCGCCCTTCTCCACATGCAGATCGCTCAGGACCGCCAGTCTGATCATGGTGCCGTCACTTTCTCGAAAACCGGCCGAACCATAGCCACAGGCGGTGCTTTCCACAACGCTCAAGCCGCGTCGGCGGCCTGCCGCCGGCGATCCATCAATTGGCGGACCATGGGGGTGAAGATCAATTCCATGGCCAGGGTGGACTTGCCGCCCGGCACGACGATGGTGTTGCGCCGGCTCATCCACGATCCCTCGATGCGCGACAGTAATTGCGGGAAATTGACCTGAAACTCCTCGGGTTTGCGGAAGCGGATCACGGTGACGCTCTCGTCGATGGAGGGCAGGTCGTGGGTGGTGAACGGCTCCGAGGTATCGACTACCGGCACCTGCTGGAAGTTGACGTCGCTATGCTGGAACTGCGGCACCACGGTACGGACATAGTCGTTCATGCGCCGCAGTACGCTGTCGATCACCGCCTCGGGGGAATAGCCCCGTTCGTTGGTATCCTTGTGGACCTTGCGGGCCCATTCCAGGTTGATCACCGGCACCATGCCGATCTTGAGGTCGACCAGCCGGCCGAGATCGAAGCCGTCGCCGCGCACCACGCCGTGCAGGCCCTTGTAGACCAGCAGGTCGGTGGGGTCGGGCAGTTCCTCCCACGGGGTGAACTCACCGGGGGCGAGGCCGCAGCAGCCCTGGCGGGCGATGTCGCCGGCCGAATGCAGGTAATGCCGCCGCCGGCCGGTTCCGGTGGTGCCATAGCTGCGATACAGCGCCTCCTGCTCATCGAACAGATTGGCCTCGGCGCCGAAATGGCTGAAGCCGTAATCGCCGCCGGCAACCCGCTCGGCGGTGATGCGGCGCATTTCGGCCCGGGTATGGCGGTGGAAGCTTTCGCCTTTGACATAGGCGGCGACCAGCCGTTCGCGCCGGAAGATGGCGTCGAACACCTGGCGGACGATATCGCGGCCAGCCCCGGACGATCCGGTTACCGCAATGATGGGGTGTCGCGTCGACATGGGCAGTCTCCCTCGGGGATGTTGGTCTCCCTCGTCCATGACCATAATACGATTGACGGAACGGGCGCTTCACCCCGGGGAGGGGGCCGACGGCTATCCTTGGTGTAGGGGGCCTTGGTGTAGGAGGTGCTTGGAGTCGGGATGCCGACCGGGGGTAATGAAAACGCCCGGCGGGAGGACCCGCCGGGCGCTCGATGATTGGGATCATCGAAATTTGGTATTAGCGGACCGCGGCGGCGAAATCGCGCCACGCCGCCACTTCCTTCTGCTTTTCCGACAGCCGGTATTTGACGATATCGGTGATGCTGAGCATGCCCACCAGCGCGCCGGACTTGATCACCGGCAGGTGGCGAATCCGCCGCGCATCCATGGTTTCGGTCACCTTGGCGACGCTGTCCTGGGGAGCGCAGCTGAGCACCGGGCTGGACATGAAATTGCGCACCTGCATGGTCAGCGCCGCCGCCTTGTGACCGGTGACGGCCCGGATGATGTCGCGTTCGGAGAGAATGCCCACCACCTCGCCCCGGTGGCGCACCAGCACCACGCCGATCCGATGCCTGGCCAGCACCTCGGCCGCGTCGGCCACGGACTGGTGAGGATCGACGCAATAGACGTTGTCGCCCTTCATGTCGAGGATATCGCCAACCTTCATCGTGACCTCCCTCCGGTGTTTTTTAATCGGTCCCCGTCATTCACCTCGCCCGCGACAGCAGGGTCTCCGGCGGGATCAGGTGCTGGTGCAGGGCGGCATCGGCCTTGACGTCCAGTCCGAACGCCACCGCCATCAGCTGGCTGTAGAACAGCACCGGGAAATTGAAATCGGTGCCGAACCGCTTGTTGATCTCGGGCTGGTACATTTCCAGATTGGTCTGGCACAGCGGGCAGGGGGTGACCACCGCCTCGGCTCCCGACGATTTCACCTCGTCGAGGATGTCCTTCATGAGATGCAGGGTCTTGTCGGGGCTCATGACGCTGACCGAGCCGCCGCAGCATTTGGTCTTGCCCTTGAACGGCACCGCCTCGGCGCCGCAGGCGGTGACGAAGTCGTCGAGGAAGCTGGGATCGTCATAGGTCTCCCACATGCCGCCCCGGTCGGTCTTGGCGAAGGGCCGCACCGTCTGGCAGCCGACCCAGCCGGCGATCTTCATGCCGGTCAGCGGGGCGGTGACCGCCGCCTTGACCTTGGCCATGCCGATATCGTTGACGATGACCTCGCAGGCGTGACGCACATGCAGGGCGCCGTCATAGGATTTGCCCGCCACCGCCAGCGCCTCGTTGACCTCCGCCTTCAGGGTGGGGTTTTCGCGGATCTTTTCGTTGGTGGTGTGGCTGTTGAGGTAGCAGGCGGCGCAGGGGGTGACGAAGTCCTCGCCGCCCGCCGCCTGGGCATTGGCGAGGTTGCGCCCCGACAGAGCCGCCTGGGCCAGATGGCCGCCCTCGATATGGCCGACCGAGGCGCCGCAGCAGTTCCAGTCCTCCACATCGCGAAGCTCGATCCCCAGCTTGGCCATGACGGCGCGCAGGCTGACATCGAGATGGACCGCAGAAGCCTGCGACGAGCAGCCGGGGTAATAGGACATGGTCTTGGTCATGGCTGTCTTACCCCTGGCTGCCGTGGTGGTCGCGCCCCTGAATCTCGGCCGCCTTGGCCAGGATCCGGTGCAGTTCGCCGGTGTTCTTGCATTTGTGCGGCATGCCGAGATGCATGCGCTTGGTCTTGATCATGCCGAGCGCGATGGGCAGGTTGGCCATGCCGCGCTTGTAGCCCTCGCCCAGGCCGAAGCTGAAATAATACTTGCCGGTGACCAGGCGTTCGTCGGTGCGGCCGTATTTGGCGGCCGACCACCAGAACGCCTTGGCGAAGCGGGCA
>Ga0316224_1004130_pt1 | contig 11243 bp, 10 predicted proteins | sample TBH18013metaG_FD_206254 | JGI IMG/M metagenome (GOLD analysis project Ga0316224, IMG submission 206254) | Freshwater microbial communities from Trout Bog Lake, Wisconsin, USA - TBH18013 | ecosystem: Environmental > Aquatic > Freshwater > Lake > Hypolimnion/Profundal zone | place: USA: Wisconsin...
GTGTCGCTCGTGGAGAGGGCCGACTGGGCGATACCCTTGGCGGCCTGGATCAGGCTGGTGATCGCGGTGATGCCGTTGTTGGCGGCAGACACGGTCTGGACCGCGTTGGACATGCCGTCCTTCCTGTTGGAAAGGTCGCTGGCGCGCTGGGTGGCGTTCTGGGCCGCGAAGAAGTTGGTCGGGTTGTCCAGGGCGCTGTTCACCGATTTGCCCGATGAGAGCCGCTGCTGTGTCCTGTTCAAGAGGTCGCTGGTGTTCTGCAGGTTCAGCAGGTTGGTCCTCATTCCGGCGGTGAGTGAAATATCGCTGATTGACATGTTGTTTCTCCTCTTCTGGGTTTGGGTTGGCTGTGGTCTTCTTGTCTGCTTCATCCAGTTGTCGAATGCTTTTCATGATGCGTTTTTGTATTGTCTCTTCAATCCTCCTTTGTCTGTCGCCTCTCGCTCTCTGCTTGTTGGTCTTATCGTCTTGAGTATATTTTTCTGAAGTCGACAGCCACGTTTTCATATTTAATGCACAGTTGACTGAGTTTAAAAAAACTACACGTTGGCGAATGCGAGTGGCAGAACGGCCAAGTAACCAGATTGGGCCGGCTGGAGTGATCACGGGAAGTTTGCAGGAAGTATGGATAACAAGGAAAACAAGGGGCGCCCGCGCGTTCATGCGTTCAGACTTAGCTGACCAATGAAAAAGCCAAGGGGGGGACGGCGCCCCCCTCAAGGTCCAACCGCGGCAACGACGCATGGAGGTACGCTTCAGCGACCAATTTTTTGGCCAACAAGCGATGCTTCGTGCTCAAGTCCGTTCTCCTCGAACTTGTCTGGGTGCCGTCGTCGGCCGCTGGCGGCGATCTCCCCCCGGGAAACCGTATCTGAGCGACTGCTCCACGTTCTGGGCTTCGCCTGCATTGAGACTGAGGATGCCACCACTGTTGCCCAAGCTCTTGACTGGTTGTCGAAAGGCCCCGCCTTTGCATCTTTGATCTCCTCCGACTATTTCGAAACCTTGCTTATAACCTGGGGACAGCCGGACCGGTCGTGTGATGACGTTCGTGGAGGCGCGGGGAAGCTGGCCCCCATGGGCTTTCCGGATGATTGTCGGGACGACCTTGCTAGTTGAATCTTTTCCCCATTTCTTGCACATTTGTACCGTACCCAGCCTGCGCTGGATTGCTGGCGAAGACACTGGAGGTAAAGAAGTTATCGGTGGGGATGGAATTTACTGCGTAAGCTTCGAAAGAAGAAACGGCAAAGGGCAGGTTCAGCATCATGTCTAAGCAGATTTTAATTGCAGACGATTAGTTGACAGCGGGAGAAGCACTTGCCAAACATGCTGCTTGGATATGGGGTTGTAGCTGCTACTAATGGAGTGGAGGTGCAAACTATTGCATCAGAGGAGAGGTTTGATATAGTTATTATAGATTTTATTATGCCTGATTTGAAACGGAGTGGCAGCTACATAAATAATGTAACTGCAAGGGGCATACAACTCCGGTCATAGCTATGACGGGGCTCTCCCCACAATGTTGACTAATTTTTGCAAAATAAGAGTGATGTGGTCGAGCCTGCTAAGATGCTACTGCCAAAATGTGCGGACATCGTAGGTCACCATATTTTGCTGCCATTTTGAAGGGTTGGTGAAAATGTCCATAAAGGTACTGATAGCTGAAGATGACCCCGTTTTACGAAGCCTCCTTAAGAACATGCTGGCCAATTGGGAATACGATGTGCTTATCGCCAGTGACGGGGACGAGGCATGGTCGGCACTGCAATCGGAGGACGCTCCTCAACTTGCCATTCTCGACTGGATGATGCCGGGTCTGCATGGTTCCGAAGTGTGCCGGAGAGTGAGGCACGTGGCGAGAGAACCCCGTACCTACATCATCCTCCTGTCAGCTCATGAATGGCAGGACACGGAAACGGGAGCAGATGACTACCTTTTCAAACCATTCAAGGTTAGTGAACTGAGAGCGCGCGTGCACGCCGGGAAGCGTGCCATCGAGACACAACATTAACCGTTTCATGCCTTCGCAAAAAAGGGATCATGCTGTCGAAATATGAGTCTGCCGACCTCATATGACACAATATCATAATGTCACCTGACAACTCGGGCGTTGCGGCACACCACCCGCGGAAGCGACGGCTGGTCATGCCTATGGTCCGGGTAAAAATTACCGGGACCAAGGGTGCTGCAAGAACGGCCGACCGAGTCCCTGCGAACCGGCAGGGTAAGGCACGCTATCAAGCCGTTCGTGGCGGTAAACTGCGCCGCCATCCCGAAGGAGCTTATCGAATCGGAACTCTTCGGATTCGAAAAGGGCGCCTTCAGCGGAGCGGTGAACCGCCGCATAGGGCACTGCGAGGAGGCGGGCGAGGGGACCCTGTTCCTCGACGAGATAGGGGAACTCGACATCTCCCTTTTGGCCGCGGACGACTTATTCCCCTTGCAGTTGAATTATCAGGCCAGCTAGAATCTTAATTTAATACAGTTGCAACCGGCGCTTTATGACGGACCGCACCCACTTTTCCTGTCAACTGCCACTGAGTACCCAATCGAGGTTACCATGACGGAGAATCCCTGGCTGTATTGTAGCCATTGCGAAAGGGCATTTCAGTCAAAAGACAAAAATAGTTGCCAGTATGACTCCTGTGACGGTGAATTGGGAGATGTCTGGGGCTGGGATGTGGTGCTTGAGTTAAACCATAGTTACCCGGAGATACCGGTCTACGGCAAGGAATATCCCTTGTTTGGTGATGGCAAATATATCAACGCCGGTAAATCCGGGCGCCGATTGCAACATGGGGACAGGGTGGAACCCGGCCTGGAACAGGTTCGGGCTAAAGAAGCGACCCCGATGCATCCCCCGGATCTCCCGACGGGTGACCGATCTGGCGCGACACTGCTCTATGTGGAAGATGACAATCTCACCCAGGGGTTGGTGATTCAGATACTTCAGCGGCAATTCCCCCAGCTCACCCTCCTGTTGGCGCAAAATGGCCAGGACGGTCTCGATCTCTATGCCAAAAACCGGCCGGAAATCGTGGTTACCGACGTTCGCATGCCTATTGTGGACGGGATCGCGATGGTGAGGAAGATCAAGGAGCAGGACAGTGATGCGCAGATTATCATCCTGTCGGCCTCAGACGAGACTGAACGCATATTGGAGGCGATCGATATCGGTATCAACCATTATGTGTTGAAACCCATCCAGGTGGAAAAACTGATTGGAGCGATCGCCCAGTGCCTCGACAAAATAGACATCCTTGAGCAGCTCAGGCACAAGGACGAGTACATCCGGCGCATGGCCTACTATGACGGCCTTACGGGACTTCCTAACCGGCATCTTTTCAGCGAGTTCTTCCGTAAGTCGTTGGCTCATGCACAGCGCAACAAACTGCTTTTGGCGCTCTTTTTCATCGATCTTGACGGGTTTAAAAAAATCAATGACAGTCTTGGCCATTCCGTCGGAGATCTACTGCTAAAGGCCGTCGCGGACCGGCTGCAGGTCTGCTGCTGCCGTCACCAGGACACGGTGGCCCGCTGGGGGGGCGATGAGTTCGTTATTCTCTTATGCGATCTTGGTGAGCAATCGGAGGCGGTCAGCGTCGCCCGAAAAATAAATGAAGCCTTCACTCACCCGATGACCCTGCTCAACCACGAGCTGACCGTCGGAGTAAGTATAGGTATAAGTATCTTTCCGGATGACGGATTTGGGGAAGATACCCTGTTAAAAAAAGCCGACACGGCGATGTATTGCGCCAAGACCCAGGGCAAGAATAGATTTCACCATCCCGCCTACCACGACTGACAGTAGTCAAGGGAAGCAAGGGCCCGTTAGTCACTAAGGAGGTTTCATGCGTTTCATCATTCGTATCATGCTCTCTGTTGCCCTGACGGTCTTATTTCAGGCGGTATTCGCCTTGTCGGTTCTTGCCGTGGACAAGCCGGCATTGACCGTCGACAAGTCTCGGACCGCGCTTTTGATCATGGATTACCAAAACGACATCGTGAATTTCCTGCCGGAAAAAGACCGTGAGCCGCTGCTGGACAAGGCGAGCACGTTATTAAAGGAAGCACGCAGAGCCGGCATTCAGGTGATCTATGTGGTTGTGCGCTTTCGGGACGGGTACCCTGAGATTAGTCCGAAGAATGCCATGTTCAGCGGGCTGAAAAAGACGGGCTGGCTTCGGGAAGGGACCCCAGGGGCTGAAATCCATGCCAAGGTAGCGCCGCAACCCGGTGACATCGTGGTCACGAAACGGCGCGTTGGCGCCTTTTCCACCACGGACTTGGCAACGGTCTTGCGCGCGAAGGACCTTGATACGCTGGCCTTGTTCGGTATAGCTACGAGCGGCGTGGTCCTTTCCACCGTGCGGTGGGCTGCAGACATGGATTACAAACTCGTGGTCATCGGTGATGCCTGCGCAGACCGCGACCAAGAGGTCCACCGCGTGCTGACCGAAAAGATTTTCCCCGGACAGGCAGAGGTCGTGTCGACACAGGATTTTTTGAAAGCGGTCATGGGCAAATAGCTCGACTTTATCCTAAGGCGGTTCGGGGCTTGGGGCGAAGAGGGGTTCCCGCGGCACGGGAAATAGACTATATTCAAATTGCGGATTTGTTAGCCGAAACGGTACATGATAGTAACGGGAAGTGTCAGACATGGATAGACCAGAACAAGACGATGTAACAAGGCCAAGTGTCGCCCCACTTACATCGAACCCTCAGTTTGCAATATTCGAACAGTGGAAGGCGTCAGGCGAGCCGATCATGACCATCATTCAAAGTACCCCGTCGGGAATCTGCATCACGGATGAAAAGGGCTTTTTTGAATATGTCAATCCGGCCTATTGCACGATATACGGTTTTCAACTTGACGAATTGATTGGCAAACACTTCACTATGGTCGTTCCCGAGAGTCATAAGTCCTGGCTTATTGAGTTGCATGACAAGTTCATTGCAGGGACCAATGAGGTACGCGGAGAATGGCCGGTTCGCAACAAGAACGGGGAGGAGCTGTTCATTCTGGCCGATGCGGTGCGCATCTTCGGCATGGATGGGCGCCCCAAGAAGGTCACCTTTGTCGTCGACATCACAGCGCGCAAGCAAGTCGAAGATGAGCTGAACAGAAGTGAGGCGTTGCTTCGTGAAGCGGTGGCGGCCAAGGATAAATTATTTTCCGTCATCGCGCATGACCTCAAGAACTCTTTTCAGGTAATCATCGGTGGCGCCGAGTTGTTGATAATGGCAAATACCTGTCTGACCCCTGAGGTAACGCTTACCCGCGCCAAGATGATGCAGCAGGCGTCACTGTCAGCTTTGGACCTTCTTAACAACCTGCTCACCTGGGCGCAATCACAGACCGGAAGCCTCACCTGTCAGCCCAAGGAGCTGAATCTGGCTGCTGCCGTGAGTAAGGCGATGCGACCGCTGGCAGATACCGCTCAGGAAAAAAATATTCAGCTGGTTGTCGAAGTCCCGAAGACCCTTTCTGTCTATGCCGACCCCAACATGCTGAATACGATTCTGCACAACCTTCTCGGTAACGCCTTGAAATTCACCGGCAGAGGTCTCTCTGTTACTGTTAGCGCTATTGAAGAGGGATCGGAACTCAGGGTGGACGTTTGCGACACCGGCATCGGGATGGATCAGGAGACACGAGAGGGGCTATTTCGAACAGCCGGCAAGCAAAGCCGCAAGGGGACCGACGGTGAATCCGGAACCGGACTTGGCCTACTGATCTGCAAGGAGTTTGTAGCATTGAATGGCGGCAGGATCTGGGCGCAAAGCGCTGTCGGCGAGGGATCCACCTTTTCATTTTCACTGTCTAAGGGATCACCTCAGAAAGATAAAGCATCTTAGCCAAACAGGGTCCATAGAAGACTGGCACCTCCAAGTCCCAATCAACCACCACGGCTGATTGGATGGCGCATAAGCGCCACGCGCCCTGCCGGGCGCACACGCAAAAAAGGCCGTCTCCGAAGAGGCGGCCTTTTCCAGTCAGTAGCGAGACCTTATTACTTCGCTGCCGGAGCTTCAGCAGGAGTAGTCGTCGTGGTGGTTGTGGTTGCTGCTGCCGGAGCTGCTGCTTTCTTCGCTGCTTTCTTGTGGTGTTTTTTGTGCTTCTTGACGGTCTTCTTGACTTCTTTCTTCTCGACCTTCACTTCACCGGAAGGGCTGGTAGTGGTGGTGTCGGTCTTGGTGTCGGTCTTGACTTCGGCGGCGGAAACGAGGCCTGCGAAAGAAACTGCGACGAGGGCGGCTACGATGCTGGAGAGTGCTTTTTTCATTTGGATATCCTCCGAGAGGTTAATGTAGAATCTAATGTGATACTAGCATAGGCCGTGCCAATCTAAAGACCCTACCTAACCAGCTGAATTGACGGCAAGGCTCAAAAGGATTATTTCTGTGACGGTTCTGTAAGCACCTCAATTGCTCCAGCATCACTCCATATGGGGCACCGGACAGGGCTACTACTTAATTATCAGCCTCTGGTATTCGGCGCGGTCCAGCGAGGTGTGCCAATGACCAGTCGCCCGGCCGACCAGGCTGCCGCCCACGAAGACGGCCACCACCAGAGCCGCGAACACCAGGCCGCTCACGGTCTTGCCACTCTTGAGGCGAAGCTGCAGCGCCTCGGGTTTGGGACAGCTGCTGACGCAGCGCAGGCAGCCGATGCACTCCTCCGAACTCACCCTCCCCTGGTGCATGACGTCGATGTGGGAAGGGCAGGCCTTGTTGCAGCCGCCACAGGAGATGCAGGCGCTTTCCCGCCGCTCCACCTTGGTCGGGGAGAAGCGGGATAAAATCCCCAGCAGGGCGCCGTAGGGGCAAAGGAAGCGGCAAAAAGGATTCCGCAGAAACAGCGACAACAGGAGCAGGGTTGCGACGACCACCAGCGGGGTGCCGGAGATGTGCAGGAAGAAATCCAGCAGCTTCACGTCCGCCGTCTTGTTGTAGTCGGAGTTTATGAAGGAGTTAACGCTTTCCGCGTTCATCATCAGCACGATGGAGAAGAGGAAGAAGAGGAGCAGCAGGTACTTTATCGGCCTCATGAGCCAGTCCAGCCAGAGCGGCAACCGGAAGTTGCGCCCGAGCACACGAAGTCCCGACTTCCAGAACAGCTCGGTGATGGTGGAAACCGGGCAGATCCAGGAACAAAAGGCGCGCTTCAGCAGGAGCGAGACCAGGGCTGCCGCCAGGAAGACCACCAGGGCCGCGGGATGGATCGTATTGATGCTTCCCGAGGCAAGCCATCCCTTCAGGCTCAGCAGGGCCGAGATGGGAAGGAAGGCCTCCACGCCATCCGGACGCGCCACGAACGCGGTGGCGCCGCCCGAGCGGAAATGCAGCACGAAGCGATAAAAGGTTACCCCGAGATACAGGGAGAACAAAAGAAAGCACCACTGGACCGCTATCCTAACCCGCTGTACGTTTTTCTCTGGCATTGACATCTTGTCCTTTTTCTTGAGCCTCTACAGTTGTTCCGCGAAATCGTTAAACAGCGCCTTTCCCCTTACCCCGACCCTCCCCTGCACTGGGGAGGGAGGCCTAAACAGCCCTTGCGGCATAGTGCTCTCTCTTTTACTCGAATAGCCCCGAGGAAGATTTGGAGAGCCTCCTGCCAGTTATGACTTATTCTGTCACTACCCCATGCTATGGTCAGATCATCAAACGATGGGGAGGTAGCTCACATGGAACCAATGGTCGTATGCGCTCTGGGAATCGTCGTCTACTGCGGTTATCTGACAATGAAGGACATCCTTGCCGACCTTCGTCAGGAAGGCATCCTGGTGAGACCCTTGTCCAGCAGGTGGCGCGGGTGCACGTTGGATAACGCCTTCAGGAGGCTCTTCTTGACCAGGGGGTTGTCCCGTTCCAAAGCCGTCAACAACTCCTTCATCTTCTTGCGCTGCAAGTCTGCGGTGCCGCACACCGGACAGCAGCAGCAGACCACCGGGAAACGGTTGTTGCGCGAGAACGGGATAATCTCCTTCTCCGGGACGTAAACGAGCGGCCTGATGACCGTGGTAACCCCGTTGTCCGCCAGCATGCTGGGCGCCATCGACTTGAGCGACCCGACGAAGAACTGGTTCAGCAGCAGGGTCTCGATGAAGTCGTCCATGTGGTGCCCGAGCGCCAACTTGTTGCAGCCGTGCTGCTGGGCCAGGGTGTAGAGGGTCCCCCGCTTGAGCCGGGCGCAGATGGAGCAGTAGGAGGAGTTGGGCCGCCGCTTCTCGGAGATGATGTCGTAGTGGTTGGTCTTCTCCATGTGGTAGGTGAAGCCGTGCTCCTGCAGGTGCTCCTCGATGATGTCCCCACGGTAGCCGCGGTAGCCGGAGTCGATGTTGATCGCCACCAGTTCGTAGCGGATCGGCGCCCGCTTGCGCAGGGTCTCCAGCATGTGCAGCATGGCGTAGGAGTCCTTGCCACCCGACACGGCGACCGCGATCCGGTCGCCCTCGGAGATCAGCTGGTAATCGGAGATGGCCTTGCCGACCCGGTTCTTGATACGCGTGAAAATGGCATCCTCAATGAGCGCCACAGACACCTCCTTCGCGGCGCTGCGCCGTCAGTCCATCGTGATGTCTCATCATGCCGCGCTCACGGCGCAGGCCTGAGGTTCTTCGCCGAGAATAGCGACCCGGAAGGCGTCTATCCCCATTTTTTCCACCAGCCTGCCGAGGCGCCCTTCCTCGGGAGAATCCTTGTAGAAGTCCACGACCCGGGCCACGATTTCCAGCACACCTTCCTCGCTCGGGACGCTGTCGATCAAAAGTTCCCCGAAGCGCGGACGTGGGCCGGCGTTGCCGCCGACCAGGATGCGCCATCCCTTGTTGGTCCCGAGCACCCCGATGTCCTTGACGGAGGACTCGGAGCAGGAAAGCAGGCAGCCCGAGATCCCCATCTTCATCTTGTTGGGAAGCACCATGGCGTGGTAGATCCGGTCAATCTTGAGTCCGAGCGAGGCCGAGTCCTGCACGGCCCTCTTGCAGTGGGTCGTGCCGGGGCAGATCTTCACGCTGCGCACGCAGAGGCCGATGGGCGCGCCCTGTTCCTGGGCGAGTTCGCTCCAGATGGCGTCCAGGTTCTCCTCTTTGACCCCCATCAGCGCGATGCGCTGCGCCGAAGTGATCTTGAGCGAGGCGCCGTATTTATCCGCGACGTCGCAGATCTTCCTGAGCGTCGCGCTGTCGGTGAAACCGCCCGGGATGTGGGGGGCGATGGCGTAGCTCTCGCGATCGCGCTGCAGTATCGCCCCCTTCTCCAGGATATCTTTCTTCATCATCTGCTCCTTCGGTGTTTTTGAAATTGATGCAGGTCAACTTTTGGCGAATGAGCCCGACTCGGGAATAGGCCTTTGAGGCCCATTCGGGAAAAGGACTTAAGGGACTTCAAGGACGTAAACGACTTAAAGGACTCGACCTCAACGACTTAACGACTCAACGACTCAACGCCTTTGCCTTCAGGTACTTGACCAGCTCCAAGGCTATCTCGTACTTGCCGAAGGGCGGTATCAGGTAGAAGCCTCCCACCCGGTCGAAGGCGGCGTCGATGAACTCGCACGCTATGGCTAGCCCCTCCCTGACGCCGTCGTCCCCGCTCCTGCCTGCCATGCGCTGCCGCAGCTCATCGGGGATGACGATGCCGGGGACCTCGTTGTGCAGAAACTCGGCGTTTCTCCCGCTCACCAATGGCAGCACTCCCGGCAGAATCGGGATGTTGAGGTGGGCGGTCAAAGCCAGCATCTGCTCGAAACGACCCAGATCGTAGATCGGCTGGGTCTGGGCAAAGCTGGCGCCGTTGGCCACCTTCTTCTCCAGGCGCGCCACCTGCACCTCCATCTTCTGGCTGTTCGGGTTGAAGGCGGCGCCGATAGTGAAACCGGTCCCGGCTCCGATGGGGCTCCCCAGGGCGTTCACCCCGCGGTTCAGCTCGCTCAACAGCTTGATCAGGGTGAAGGAGTTGAGGTCGAAAACGGAGGAGGCCCCGGCCTCGTCGCCGAGGCTCGCCGGGTCGCCGGTGACGGCGAGGATGGAGCTAACCCCGAGCAGGCTGGCACCCATCAGGTCGGACTGCAGGCCCAGTAGGTTCCGGTCCCGGCAGGTGACGTGCGCGATCACCTCGATGCCGACCTCCCTCCGCACCAGCGAGGCGAGCGCGATGTTCCCCATCCGGACCCGCGCCAGGGGGTTCTCGGCGAGGTTGATGGCGTCGGCCCCGGCTTCCTTGAGGGCGCGGCTTCCCGCCAGCACCTTAGAGCAGTCGAGCCCTTTGGGCGGGTCGAGTTCGACTGTGATGACCTTACGCTCCCCCCACCCTGCCAGGAACCCGGCGCCGGCTCTCTGCAGTTCGGCACCCCTGCGGGCGGCTCCCTCCGGACGGGCGGCACGGCGCGGGATCGGACTCAGACCGCGCAGACGTTTGGCGACCTCACGCACGTGCTCGGGGGTGGTTCCGCAGCAGCCGCCCACCAGCGCGGCCCCGGCGGCGACCATCTCCTGCGCCATGCCGGCGAAATAATCGGGGGTGGTCAGGTAGATGTAACGGCCGTCGACGTACTCGGGAAAGCCGCTGTTCGGATAGGCGGCCAGCGGCAGCTCCGTCACGGCGGCGATCCGCTTCAGGGTAGCCAGGAGCTCAAGCGGTCCCGCGCCGCAGTTGGCGCCGACCAGGTCGGCCCCAGCGGCGACCAGGCGCAGGGCGGCTTCCTCCGCGCCAAAGCCGCCGGATAGCCTGGAGCCCTCCCCGAAGGCGAGGCTGGAGATCACCGGCAACCCGTGTTCCTTGGCGGCCCGCACCGCCCATTCCAGCTCCTCCAGCTCGCTGAAGGTCTCCAGCAGGAAGAGGTCCACGCCGCCCTCGGCAAGCGCCAGGGCCTGGGTGCGGAAGCACTCCTTGACCTGATCCGGGGTGAGTTCCGCCTTGCCGCGACCCAGGGGACCGATGGAACCCGCCACGAAGGCGTCGCGCCCGGCCACCGCGCGCCGCGCGATGAGCGCGCCCTGCCGGTTGATTTCGGCGACCTTCCCGCCCAGGCCGATGGCGGAGAGCTTCACCAGGTTGGCGCCGAAGGTGTTGGTCTCGATGACCTGCGCGCCGGCGTCCAGGTACTCGCCGTGCAGCTCCAGCACCAGCTCGGGGCGCACCAGGTTCAGGTGCTCGAAGTTCGCCTCCAGCGACACCCCTTTGGCGTACAGCATGGTCCCGATGGCGCCGTCGCCCACCAGCACCTCGCCCCA
>Ga0316224_1004133_pt1 | contig 11237 bp, 6 predicted proteins | sample TBH18013metaG_FD_206254 | JGI IMG/M metagenome (GOLD analysis project Ga0316224, IMG submission 206254) | Freshwater microbial communities from Trout Bog Lake, Wisconsin, USA - TBH18013 | ecosystem: Environmental > Aquatic > Freshwater > Lake > Hypolimnion/Profundal zone | place: USA: Wisconsin...
ACTTTGAGAAAGGGAAGGCCCGTGATAATATCGTCGGCAAGCATTGGGGGGAGGCTCCTGGGATCGTGGTTTGGCGACTAAATCTTAGCCGCTTTTCCCCAGTGCCCCCATCTTTGAGGTAGACCCGCAAATGATGGTGCGCACGCTATTTACAAAGCCGCAGAATTGAACTTCAACTTTGTGATCATGGAGATTTTTGAAACCGCTGGAAATGGCTCTAATTTTATTTCATCTATTCGCAGATCTAAAACCGCATTTACCGCCCGGACACCTATTGCCGGTTATGCCGAACAAATAACACCTGACTTGGTAATTGCCGTTAGAGATGCTGGAATCAGTGAAATCATGGTAAAGCCATTTTCATCTGGAGTTTTGCTTAAAAAGTTGAACTCCATGCTGTTCTCGCCTCGCCCTTTCATCCAAAACGTCGGCTATTCTGGCCCCAGCCGTCGACGCAAGGACAATCCAGTCTACATCGGACCTCGCAGGCGCGAGGCAGACAAGCCGTCGGTGATTGAAAAAGGACAAGTTGATCGCGCAATGGCGGAAGAGGAGGTTACGACGGCGATTTCCCAAGAGGAACTTCTCAAAAGGGTTGGGAAAAATATTCCCGACAAAACGGTTTCATGATTGTCCCCACAGTTCCGATCTCAATCCCATCTGTCCGTTTGACGATCACGATACTTATTATTTGGAGAACCAAAACATGGATCAACGACTTGACCTTACTAAAGTTTCTCCCGATGGCTACAAGGCGATGCTGGAAGTGCATTCATATGTACAAAACAGCGGCCTGTCACTCGGGCTACTGGAATTGGTAAAGATGCGTGTATCACAGATCAACGGCTGCGCTTTCTGTATCGCCATGCATGTTCCATTGGCTCGCAAGCATGGCGTCAGCGACGACCAATTGCATCTCCTCACCGCATGGCGCGAAGCGCCGATTTATAGCCCAAAGGAACGTGCCGCTTTGGCTTGGTCGGAAGCTCTGACGCGTCTTACCGGAGGCGACGTTTCCGACGCAGTATACACCGAGATTTGTCAGCATTTCTCGGAGAAGGAAGTGGCCGATCTTTCTTTTGCGATCGCTGAAATCAACGCCTGGAATCGCCTTATGATTTGCACTCGGACCCCGCCTCAGCTTGGAAGCACATCTGCCTGAATCCGCTATGCGGGGCCCGACAGACGCGAATGCCGTAATGAGCAGAGAGCGGTCGGCATTTTCAGGTTTGTGTCCACGTGCGGTTTACGCGGTTGGAATTTAAAATCACCCACCCGCTTGCTCCAGATATTCCTTCTTCTTTTCCATGTCGCGGTCGGAATCCGCATATTTTTTGGCAATTGCGCGAAATTCATCCTGTAGGTCAAGAAAGGCGTCAACCATGTCCGGATCGAAGTGGGAGCCTTTGCCCTCGGCAATGATCTGCACGGCCTTATCGTGCGGCATGCCATCCTTATAGACACGACGGCTGATCAGCGCGTCATAGACATCCGCAACCGCCATCAACCGGGCCGCGACGGGAATATGGTCGCCGCCGATCCCATCGGGATAGCCGCTGCCGTCCCATTTCTCCTGGTGCCATTGGGCGATTTCCTTGGCGCACGTCAGGAAATCCACGCTGGTACCCAGCGATTGTTCCGCATGTTCGATCGCCGAGCGTCCCAAGGTGGTGTGGGTTTTCATGATGGCGAATTCATGGGGCTCAAAGCGCCCCGGTTTCAGCAAGATATTATCGGGAATGCCGACCTTGCCGATATCGTGCAATGGGGCGGATTTGAACAGCATGGCGATGGCGGCGTCGTCCAGAACGTCCTTGAAACGGGGATGAGTCTTCAGCTTCTCGGCCAGCGCCTTGACGTAATATTGGGTGCGACGGATATGGTTACCGGTGTCGGAATCGCGGGTTTCCGCCAAGGAGGCCATGGCCAGGATGGTCACGTCCTGAATGGCCGCTACCTCGCGGGTGCGCCTTTGTACTTCTTGTTCTAAGAAGTCGGACTTATCGCGCAGGAAGTCAGCACTGGCTTTTAGTTTCAAGTGGGTTTCCACCCGAGCCAGCACCACAGGTGGGCTGATGGGTTTGGCGATGTAATCCACCGCGCCCAGCTTCAGACCTTTTTCTTCGTCCTCGGTCTTGGTCATGGCGGTCAGGAAGATGATCGGAATGTCTCGTGTGGCGCGGTCGCGTTTTAGACGCTCGCACACTTCATGACCGTCCATTTCGGGCATCATGATGTCGAGCAGGATCAGATCGGGCGGGGCGTCCGAGGCGGCAATGGACAGCGCCTTTTCTCCGCTATTAGCGATCTTGACCTTGTACAAATCCTTAAGCAAGGCGCTCATCAGTTTCAGATTGTCCGGCGTGTCGTCCACAACCAAAATTGTGGGCCGCTCGAGCACGTTGTGATCGTCCATTCTGACGGCTCCTTATTCGATGGTGATTTTTAGGGCGCGCTCGATGGCTTTTTTGACCGCACCGATGGAGACCGGCTTGACCAGATACCCCTCAACATGCAGAACGACGGCGGTCTTGACCGCATCCTCGGTGCCATCCGAGGTCAGCATAACCACCGGGATGGCGGCGACAGCAGGAATGGGAGCCTTGCGCAGTTTGGCCACATAGGCCAATCCGTCTTCTCCCGGCATGTGACTGTCGCACAGGACCAGACTGGGTTGAACCCGAACGGTTTCACGGATGGCGGTTTCCACGTCGCCCGCTTCATACAGACTGGTGATGCCGATTTGGACCAGAATCTGGCGTATGGTAGACCGCATGAACCACTCGTCATCAATCACCAGAATTTTAATGCGCTTCAGGTCTAAGTCGGCCATGGCGGTTCCTAATGGCTAGAGGTAAGGAAAGGCGAGAGGGACTCGCTCAACTCGGTCAAAGTCGAGGTCAGTAACGGGATCAACAGGGTTAAGGCCTCGGAATTGCCGCTAAGCGCCATGTCTTCCACATTAGCAGCCAAAGTCCCCAGCCGCAGGGCCCCCGCTGTGTTGCCCGATCCCTTAAGGGCGTGAGCGACTTGTCGGATGGCGGCACTATCACCCTCGCCGTGGGCGGACTCGAGGGCGGCCACCTTCGCTTGGGCATCGCCAAGAAATCCGGCGACGGCACCTTGCAGTTTGCCCTTGTCCCAATGATAGATCGGCCCCAGTTTTTCGAAATCGAAGATATCCGGGTCCAGATCGGGAACGCTGAACGCCACACCAACCGAAACCGCTTTTGGAGAGGGGAGCGTGTGAGAAGATACCCAGCGCAGCACCATGTCCGAGAGCGCCCCGTAATCGATTGGCTTGGTCAGAAAATCGTTCATGCCCGCACTGGCGCAAGCGTCGCGATCTACTTGGCGGTCATTGGCGGTCATGGCGATGATGGGCAAATCGGTGAAACCGTGGTTGCGGATTTCCGCGGCGGCGGCGATGCCGTTCATGACCGGCATTTCCATGTCCATCAAAATCAAATCGTATTCGGTTGCATGGACTTTCTCGACGGCGATCTGTCCGTTGTCGGCCAGATCGACCAGCAACCCCGCATCGGTCAGGAATTCTTGGGTGACCTGTTGGGTCAGGGCGTTGTCGTCCACGAACAAAATTCTGGCTCCCGCAATGGCGGTCAAGGGATTAACCGATGGCGCCGATGCTTTAACCAAACCGCCACCGCCCTGAGTGCGGATTCGAACTGTGGCGCAGACGCACAGACCGTGCCCGCCCATGGCGGGCAGCATGGACAGGCCGACTTCGACCGGGAATTCCGTGTTATCTTTCTTCACGCCGCGCAGTTCGAGATTTTGCGCGCCCATCGGACGTGTGTGTCCCGATTTCAGGAAATCATCCCGAAACCCTATATGGCGGGGGCGGATATCGGCGGGAACCAGAACTTCAATCTTGCGGCCCAGCAAATCGCCGGGCTCATAGCCGAACATCCGCTCCAATTGCGGATTGGTCAAAATGATGCTGCCGTGTTCGTCCATCACCAACATACCATCGGGAGCGGATTCGATGATGCCGCGATACCAAACCTCGGTTTCAGCCAGTTGGGTCTGTTGTTTGTGCAAAACGTCGGCCTGCCGTTGAGTCCCAAGATTACGGCCCAGGATTTCCAAATTCATTGCCGCCATCGGAAGCATACGTTCCAAAACTGTACGCTGGTCCTGATCCAGCGGATTGATCGTAGCAATGACTAAAACACCTAAAACATGTTCGGCTTGCGCGACCGGCGACAGCAAGACGTGCCTTGGGATCACCGTCCCATTGCCCCAAACGATTCGGATTGGCGTTCCGGTTGCATCGGACAAGGCGATGGCGGTTTTGTCCTGCGCGCACTGGCCGACCAAGCCTTGCCCAATCGCGACGGGATCGAGTTTTCCAGGTAGCACGCCATACCCCCCGACTGGATCAAGCATCCCGCCTTCTTCATTCAAGACATAGAACGCGGCATAATCGGCCCCCAATTTTGGGACTGCGTGTCGGATGAAAGTTTGGGCGAATTCCGACAGCGTCACGGCCTTATGCAGATCGGCCGAAACCCCGGCCAAATAGGTTTTGATCTCGGACTCCCGCTCCAGCTTTCCTGTGTAGGCGGTCAGTTCCTGTTCCGCCCGCATTCTTGAGAGATTGGCCTGCTCAAGCCGATGACGCCATCCAATGAATAAGGCGCATAGAGAGAACACAACCAGGAAAGTAATTCCGCCCAACTCGAACATTTTCGAGTGCGGCATGACCGCATCCAGATCACCCAGCAACACCAGCGACCAGTCGCCATTGGGATCCTTCCACTGAACCGGGGCACGGACCGCTTCGTAGCGATGCCCATCCAACGTGACTTGGTCGCTGTCGATGGAGAAGGGCAGGATCTCGGGTGTGCCGGTTTCAAATGATTTGCCGAACTGCTTTAACGCCCTAAGCTTATTCAACTCATCGGGCGTGCGTAACCCGGACATGGCCAAGACCCAATCGCTTCGATTGCTGGCGAAGGTGACTTTTTGCGGTGACAGCAATAGCGCCGGGCCGGTCCAGGCATTCAGCACGGAATCCACCCGCTCGAGATCAAGCCGCGCTACTACCGCGCCGATGACCGGGGCGTTGCTTGAGATATCGTTGAAAATCGGGGCCGAAAAATACAGTGCCCGTTCACCGGTGGCGATGCTGACGGCGGCGAAAATACTTTGGCGACCTTGCAGGGCGATTTGGAAATAGGGGCGGAATTTAATGTCCATCCCCACCATGCTGGCTCCGTTCTTGTCCCAGGACACAACGATGGTGCCGACTTGGTTGACAAGGAAAACACCGCTGGCTTGATACGATGTGCCGATGGCAGCCAAGGATTCCTGTGCCGACATAGCCATGGGCGGCGTTGTACTCGTGACAACAGCTTTGACAGTGCGGTTGACCAGACCCAACGCCATCACCGACCCCATTATGTTGCCATTCAAGGTCTGAGCGGTGACGTCGATGGCGCGGCGAGTGACCTCGGTCGTCAAAAGTGATTTGTAATCGGATTCGAGCGTGAGTCGCGTTCCTTCAACGACACCCACGGCAATGCCGCCCGACACCAGGATCGCGATCAGCCAAGGAAACAACATGCGGAGTGCTGGGATGACCATCGCATTCCACCTATAAAGCGATGTCAAGAGCACGGGCCAAGTCCGGCAACTGCGCTCTTGCTGCGTCGTAGTCGCACGAATCGACCGCTTTTAAAACCTGTTCCACGTCATTGCCATGTCCCAGGGCTCTTAATTTTTCACCCAACTCTTCCGCCACGGTTTCGGCGTCCGAATCGGAATCGGCCAACAGGGTGTCAAGTCGCTTCAATTCTTTGGCCAAAGCGTCTTTGTCAAAGACGTCGTTGCGAAGCACGGACTCAATCTTGGTTTCGCCAATACTTAAAGCGACGGCGATCCGCCCGCGCAGGTCGGCCAACTCGGTTTCCATCTGGGTCACCGCTTCGTCCAGTCCTTCGGTAACACCGTCCTTCACCATGTGTTCGACGGTGGCGGCGCATTTCGCCATGTGGTCCGCGCCGATATTGCCCGCCAGTCCCTTGACCGTATGGGCTTCACGAGCGGCGGTTTCATTATCGCCCGCCGTCAGTGCCGCGCGAATACGAAGACCGGCTTCGGCCTGATCGTCGTGGAAACTGACCAGGAACTTCCGCAGCAGCTTGGTCTTGCCCACCACTCGGGCCAAGGCGGCCTTCATATCTAGGCCGGGAATTTCCGACAACTCGACATCGCCGATGACGGTCGCGGTCGGAGGGGCCGCCAAGACGGAGCTTTGGCTGGGCTTGATCCACAGGGCAAGGATATGAAACAAGTGGGGCACGTCGATGGGTTTGGCGAAGTGATCGTTCATGCCCGCCTCGACGCACTTTTCCTTGTCGCCGGCCATGGCGTTGGCGGTCATGGCCAGGATAGGCAATTGGGCGAAACGGCCGTCTTGGCGAATTTTGCGGGTAGCCTCGAAGCCGTCCATCACCGGCATTTGGCAATCCATCAGCACCCCGTCATAGGCTTGGGCGAAGACTTTATCCACCGCTTCGGCCCCGTTATTGGCCACATCTACGGTTAGTCCGGCCTCTTGTAGGATTTCCAGGGCGATTTCCTGATTGACCAGATTGTCCTCCACCAACAACAGGCGCGCGCCTTTGACCTTTGCCGCGGCTTCCAGATAACCGGATTGTTTCTCGTTGCGGCGGGTGCGCTGCGTCGCTTCCTTGCCCAGCGCGTTCAAGATACTGTCGAGCATGGTCGAGGGACTGACCGGCTTGACCAGAAGCCCATCGATTTGCACGCCTTCGGCCTGTTGCAAGAGTTCGTCCCGACTGTAAGCGGTGACCATGACGAAGGCGGGGATATGCTGCAAAGCTGAATCCCGTCGGATGCGCTTGATGGCCTCGATCCCATCCATGTGCGGCATCATCCAATCCATCAGTACCAGTCCGTAGGGCTTGTGCTCCATCTGGGCTTGCTCCAACTCGCCGATGGCCTCGGCCCCGCTGCTGACGGCGGTGGCGTCGAAATTCAGCGACTGCAGGATGTTCAACAGGATTTCCCGCGCGCTGGCATTGTCATCAACCACCAATATCCGCAATCCCTGCACATCTTGGGCATTAAAGGTCAGCCGCCGCTGCTCGTTTTGCACGCCGAGCAATGCGGTGAAGTGGAATATGCTGCCCTTGCCGGATTCACTGTCGACGCCGATTTCGCCGTCCATCATTTCCACCAGTTTCTTGCTGATGGTCAGGCCCAGACCAGTTCCGCCATATTTGCGGGTGGTGGAGGCGTCGGCTTGGCTGAAAGCACTAAACAGTTTCTTGCGCTGTTCCTCGGTCAGACCGATGCCGGTATCCTTGACTTCGAATTTGAGTTTCACCCCGTTGGCATCTTGCGAGACTTTGTGGACCCCCACGGTGATCTCGCCCTTGTCGGTGAATTTGATCGCGTTGTTGACCAGATTGATCACCACTTGGCCCAACCGCAAGGGATCGCCGATCAGGGCGGTGGGGACGTCGGTGCCCACATCGAACAGCAGTTCCAGGCCCTTGTCCTGTGCTTTGATCACCGAAAGATCGGCCAGATGCTCCATGACGTCTTCCAGATAGAAGTCGGTTTTCTCGAAGTGCATCTTTCCGGCTTCTATCTTGGAGAAATCCAGAATGTCGTTGATGATGCCCAGCAGGCCCTTGGCCGCCACATCCACTTTCTCGATGTAGTTGCGCTGTTTGGGCCTCAGTTCGGTCTGTAAGGCCAGATGGCTCATTCCGATGATGTCGTTCATAGGCGTGCGGATTTCATGGCTCATATTGGCCAGGAAATCGGCTTTGGCCTGAGAGGCGGCCTCAGCCTTGGATTTTGCCACTTCCAATTCGGCCGTGCGTTCATCCACCAGTTCTTCCAAGTGTTCCTTGTATTCGATGACCTCGGTTCGAGCGAGATCGGCGTCTTCTGCCAAGCTGATGGCGGCAAGTCGCTCTCGCTGCGCTTCGATGGCCAAAGACAAGATGTTCCGCTCGGCATGGCGGGCCTTCCATTGTTCCACTGCGAACGATCCGACCAGCTTGGCAAATCGGGCCAAAAAGCCCAGTATGAACGGCAATTTGGCCTCATTGATGACCGGCGCCTCGCACACGGCCTTAAGATATTCGTCCGGCTCGAACCCAAGTTCGTTGGCTTGCGCGGTGAAGAAATCGTTATCGACACTCTTGGTGTGGAATTGCCCGATAAACACATTGGCGATGTGGTGGCCACCGATGATGATAGGCGATGCACAGTCCGTCATACCGTTTTTGCAACGGTACATGGCATAGTCTTTGCCTTCGTTTAGGTTGAGTGCAAGGCCTGTATCACTTTCGATGCACCGCGCGCAGCTTTGTTCATTGACACGGTGGAAATCGGTACAGACGCGTTGCCAACGGGCTGCCGCCAGGATATTGGCGTCAATGTCGATGATGGCGGCGGCAATTCCCACCGCCTCGCAAAAGTCGGCGAACAGACCTTGCAATTCGTTTTCATGCAACAACTCGATGAAAGCTGTCTTAATGGAAACCCCATCAAGGGCTTCAGGGGTATCCATGCTGACTGTGTCTTCGTCCATGTCCTCGGCTTGTTCCGTCGTTTGGAAGGGATGCCCCCGCCCCAGATGATCAGACAAGTCATTGATTTGGCGCTTTAAATCCAGGATGCGCTGTTCCCGACCCAGGGCAAGACGGTTGAAGCGTTCGATTTCCTCGACCTTCTTGCGATCCGACACATCGACGAAAATGCCGATGGCACCGCCTGCACTTCCATCGGATTTCTGGAACCGGGACATGTAATACAGGGTGTCATGTAACTTACCGTCGGCAAACGGCACCGAGACCTCCTTCTCCACGGTGACGCCCTTGGTTACGACCATTTCTGTTTCGGCCTGAAATTGCGCGCGAGATTCCTCGGGCAAATGATCAAGTTCCAAAATAGTTTTGCCGACCACGGATTCGTGCCGCATGCCAAAGGTTTTTTCAAAGGCGGCGTTGACACCGAGATACCGGGTGTCCGCCCCGTTGTAGAAGATCGGATAGGGAATGGTGTTCACAAGCGCCTGCAGGAATGCCGAGTGATCGCGCATGGCATTCTCTGCAGCTTTGCGTTCGGTTATGTCACGAAACACGATCACCGTGCCGACCAATTCGCTATCCTTGCTGATCGGGGTGGTGTCGTATTCCACGGGAAAGCTGGTGCCGTCCTTGCGCCACAGAACTTCGTCATCCACCTTGCGCGGCACACCGTCCAACGCAGTCTTGCGCATATGGCACTCATCCACCGGATACACCGTGCCGTCCGCATGGGCGTAATGAACAAGAGCGTGCATTGTGCCCGCTCTTAGCTCCTCTTCGCTATAACCCAGCATGGCAGAGGCTGCCGGGTTGACGAAGGTGGTGCGTCCGTCCGAATCCAGTCCCATGATGCCTTCATTGACCGAGCCGACAATCAGGCGGGTGCGTTCTTCCGCTTGGGCCAGAATCGTTTGGGCCCTCTCCAATGCATCCTGGCGGGACAGCAATTGCTTCTCGGACGCGGCCAATTCCAAGGCCTGAGATTGGGTTTGATCCAACAGATCGCGGGTCGCCACGTTGCCGGCCAGAATTTGCAGCTTGGCGGCAATGCCGGGTAAAATATGGGAGATGAAGTGTATCTTGGTTTCGTCAATGGGACCGAGCGCGCCCACTTCGAGAACGGCCAAAACCTTGTCGCGGTCGATTATTGGCGAGATCAGCACGCTGCCCACATTTACCACGCCCAACCCCATGGACACGCCAACGGAAGATTGGTCAGGCAAGGATAAGGAAATCTGACGCCGATCCAACGCGGCTTGGCCGACCAAACCTTGGCCCCAAGCAAAGCTCGCGGTGTGAATGGTGTCGTCACCGCCATAGCTACCCAAGCGACGCAATTCCTTGCTCTCGGCATCGGCCACATACAGCGCGCCATAGATCAGCCCAAGCATCCGCGCCAATTGCGCGGTCAGTATGTCGCCGAATTCCTTGAAGGTGGCGGCGACGAGCAAAGCCTGATCGACTTCCGCCTGGGCTTGTTTGGTTTCGCGTTGCCGCTCGATTTCGACACTGGCCAATCGATAGGAGTCCAACGAACGGGACAGGTCGCCGATTTCATTATGGTCGTCTTCATGGCCGAAACTGACGTTGCGGTCGCCTGACAAAAGCTTCTGGGTTTTCTCGGTCAATGTCGCGATGGGCAAAACCACACGGCGCTGATAGAAAAAAATCAGAACACCCATGATGGTCAGAACATTCAGGATCAGCGACATCAAGGCAATGTCAGACAGAAGATTGGCTCGCTTCGTGTATTCTCGATTTCGTTCCGTCATGCGGATTTCAATGCGACGCCGCGCCTCGGTGATGTTCTTGGCCAGCGATTCCTTGCCTGCGCTGTAGCGTTCGCCGTAAATCAGTCCGATTGCAGTCTTGATATCGCCTTTGCGTCCCGCTTCGAACGTCTGCATTTCGATATCGACAAGGGCGTCCGAATCGGCTTTGGCGTTCTCCACCAAAGCGTACTCTTCCGGCAAGGCCCCGGCGGCGCGCAGCATGTCCATCGAATGCTCGATGGTCTTGGTTTCATTGAGTTCTGTATCGTAGGCCTTGAAATAGCGTTCGTTGCCCGTGGCCGCAAAGGCCTGAACCGCGTCGGTAAGGGCGGTATCCGCTTTGGCGAATAAGGCCACCGCATCGACCGCTTGGATCAGGGATTCATTGGTCAAACGCCGCTTTTCCAGTGAGTCCGAAGCGAGCAGATTGGTTACGATGCTGATGCTGGAAAGGGTGAAGACGATCAAGGTTATGTATTTGCTGGCGCTGCTGATGCGCATCAAAACCCCCTCCCTTTAAGAAATGCCCCAAACTGAATGTTTATGAACACCTGTACTTTAGGATGATATCCCTATCTCCCAGCAGAGGGAAGCTATGTGTTCGATAAAAGTGGATGCGGGGGCCAGAATAACCGCCCTTGGGGTTTGGCCTCAGGCGTTGCTTTCGCCCTTGGTTTCCAAGGGCTACAGCCGAACAGTCGGCTTATTCAAGGACACTCGCACCCAACAAAAAACCCCCGCGATGCGGGGGTCGTTTGTTGGATGCGGGGGCCAGATTTGAACTGACGACCTTCAGGTTATGAGCCTGACGAGCTACCGGGCTGCTCCACCCCGCGTTAACTGATATCCGTTCGTAAGCGCCCGCGTT
>Ga0316224_1004149_pt1 | contig 11211 bp, 9 predicted proteins | sample TBH18013metaG_FD_206254 | JGI IMG/M metagenome (GOLD analysis project Ga0316224, IMG submission 206254) | Freshwater microbial communities from Trout Bog Lake, Wisconsin, USA - TBH18013 | ecosystem: Environmental > Aquatic > Freshwater > Lake > Hypolimnion/Profundal zone | place: USA: Wisconsin...
ATGACACCACTATAAGCCGCGCCCGCCGGAAGTAATCGTTGAATCTTTTTACGCAAATTCCAGCGTTGATACTCCATTGCAAGTTCAATATCAAGCAGGCCAATATCTTTTTCAATCAATAACTCGCCAGACCTCACCGATCCGCTAGCGCCAAAATTCTGATGAAATGACCATCGTTCGAAATCAAATGTATAAGGATTCAAGGATCCATAAGGTCGCTTTAGTTTGGCCTTGAATTTCCAACGCTGTCCAGGAACTATCTCGGGAATATCTTGCGTGCTCCTCCAAGCGGGTTGCCAGCTCAGATATATTTTTTTAGGAAATTTCTCAACCTTATTCCCACCTAAAAAAACTTGCTGAACATCGAAGGCAAACTTTGCCCCAGCAGAACTACTCTGAGGCAAAGCCGCCACTCGACCCTCGAGCGTGAGATCTTTGGCCTCCAGCTCTTCAGACAAGATATTATTCAGGCGAACTTCGGCATATTGGGCATTCCAAGCAAACCCAAGTGCAAAACATAATCCAATAATAAAAATTGGCCCAAGGTTTATGCCTCCAGAAAATAAAACAAGCCCCAAGCATGAAATGGATGCAAGTAGAACCGAGGCAAACAACCAGTATTCCGGCATGACCGGTAAAAATAGCAGAAGCGAACCCCCGGCGATAAACGCCGCAATAGCTATGCGCAAGTTCTTAAGAAGCTAAATAAAGCTTTGGATTGCTTGCCAATAAAGCAGACCATCTTGGCAAGACTTGCATGGCATTGCGCCATACAGCAGTAGCAAACATCTCGCTACCGATGCCCCGAACATTAGCCAATACGCCACCAATGCGAGGAAGACATGCTGGTTCATTAAAAGCATTACCCCCCTCTTTCAGCCATACTGGAGGAATACCCGGCGCATCGGTTTCAGTCACGATGCAATTGAGGGGCAATTCTTTTAGAAGTCGACGAATTTGTAATGCGCGCTCATAAGTTGCCGCACCACCAAATCCCAACTTAAACTCAAGCTCAATAAATTTCTCAGCTTGCTGGAAGCTACCATTAAATGCATGAGCAATTCCACTAACTATTTTTCGGCGACGCAAGGCTCTAAGAATGGCATCCTGAGAGCGTCGTACATGCAAAATCACTGGCAACTCAAATCGTTCAGCTAAATCCAGTTGCGCATGAAAAAAGAATTCCTGTCGCTGAGAATCTAATCCCTCAACAAAATAATCCAAGCCAATCTCACCAATACCCACAAACCGAGGGTCGGATAAAGATTGCTCTATCCGCTCTTTCAAAATACCAATATCAGACTCTTGCGCCTGATTAATATAAAGCGGGTGAATACCCAGCGTATAAACCAGTCCAGGAATTTTATTGGCATATCCAGCAGCAAGCTCTCTGACATGATTGCAATCCAATACTTTAACCGCTGGCAAAAGAATGGCTTTAACACCACTCTGAGCCGCGGCATCCACTACCTGAGAAAGATTTCTCTCAAACTCTGGTGCATCTAAGTGGCAATGGGTATCAACCCAAACTGGATTCATCATCCAGCAAAGCTCTTTAATGCTCCACGCTCTAAATGCAAAATACGATCACAACGTTTGGCGCGAATCGGGTCATGGGTCACGATCACAAAGGCCGTGCCCTGCTCTCGCGCTACATCTAACATCAAATCAAACACGCTATCAGCCGTCTCTGTATCCAGATTACCTGTGGGCTCATCCGCTAAAACACAAGCTGGATTACCGACCAAAGCACGGGCTACAGCGACACGCTGACGCTCACCACCGGATAACTCACCGGGAGTATGAAGCTCTCTTGAAGTCAGACCAACCGACTTCAACATCTTGCTTGCGCGATCCATAGACTCATCATTACCCAGCCCACGAATACGTAATGGCAAAGCTACATTCTCTTGAGCGCTAAATTCATCCAAGAGATGATGGAATTGGTAAATAAAACCAAGACTGCGATTACGCAGACTGTCTAACTTGGCAACGGATAAATGATTCAAATCAGAACCTGCTAAAACGACGGTGCCAGAACTTGGGGTATCCAAACCACCCAAGAGGTGCAATAAGGTGCTTTTCCCAGACCCAGATGAACCAACGATGGCTACCTTTTCCGATGGCGCAACCTCTAAACTGACGTCTTTGAGAACTTCAACCGCCGTAGATCCTTGACCATATGTTTTGGTCAAATCCCGAGCAATCACCACAAAACGATTGGCGCTACTGATTGCGTTATTCATTGCCTCACTCATAACGTAGAGCTTCCGCAGGCTGAACTTTGGCAGCTCGACGACTTGGATATAAAGTCGCCAAAACCGAGAGGCCAAATGCCATCAAACCGACAGTCACCACATCCGCAAGCCTTACGTCAGATGGCAACTCGCTAATAAAGTAAACATCGCGCGGCAAGAAGCGAACACGGAATACCGCCTCAATCGCCGGAACAATCACATCGATATTGAGTGCAATTAGCAATCCGAGACCAACACCAGCCAAAGAACCCAGCAATCCAATTGCCAATCCTTGAACCAAGAAAATTCTTTGGATCAACCCAGGGCTTGCGCCCATGGTTCTTAAAATGGCGATGTCTGCCTGCTTTTCATTAACAGTCATCACCAAAGTTGAAACCAAATTAAACGCAGCAACCGCAATTATCAAAGTCAAAATAATGAACATCATTTTCTTTTCGGTTTGAACTGCGGCAAACCAATTGCGATTGGATCTTGACCAGTCGGTAATCCATAGAACCTGAGGAAGAGCCTCAGAAAGCTGAGCCGCAACCTCAGGAGCGCGTTGCATGTCATCAACCTTGACACGTAAACCTGATGGGTCATGTAAGCGTAGTAAGGCAGCCGCATCTTTCCAATGCATGATGGCTAAAGAGCTGTCATATTCATAATGACCACTATCCACAATGCCAACCACTTGCAGTGTCCGCATTCTCGGCATAGCGCCCGCCGGAGTGAGATCAGCTTCAGGAACAATCATATTGACACGATCCCCTACATGCGCACCCATCATGGAAGCAAGTTGCGTACCAAGGGCAACGCCGAAACTTCCTGGCTGAAGGTCGTTAATGCTGCCAACAACAAACTGCTTTGGCAGATCAGACACCTTCCCTTCTTGATCGGGCAGAATGCCTCTAATAGAGATACCGCGCATGACACCATCGCGAGTCAATAAACCTTGGGAGCCCACCATTGGAGCTACGCCAATCACATGAGGTTGCTCAGCCACTTTAAGGGCAATTGGCTCCCAATCGGGCAAGCCATCAGGGGCCGTGATTTCCACATGGGACAAAACAGACAGCATCCGATCGCGAACATCCTTTTGGAAACCGTTCATCACTGAAAGCACCACAATCAAGGAGGCAACCCCAAGGGCTATGCCTGCAGTGGAAATTCCTGAGATAAAGGACAGGAAGCCGTCACGCCTGCCAACCGTCTTACGACGCTTGGATCGGGTATAGCGTAGACCTATTTCTAATTCAATCGGGAATCTCAACATAGTCACAGTTTAGTGAATCTGGAGAACAAGTGAAGGAATACCGAGTGAAATACGAAATTGCCACATAAAATCAGGGGAATGACTACCAATTTGACTACTCCTAAGCGCTTTACCCTGATGCTCTCAGGCGAGGACTCGATAGAGCCGGAAGTCGATCACCCCATTGAGGATGCGCCTCAAAACGGCCTGCCCCACGAGCGCTTCTTACTAGGTCCCAATCTGCCAGCGGCACCAGTGCTCCTATTAGGGCAATCGGATCAAACCATCAATCCCAGCGCGGTCATTGCCTGCCTTCAACCTGTTCACCTGCATGCTACCCGCGATCACCTCATTTTGATGAGTCTCAATCAGGTGGAGCTAAGTCATGAAGAGTCGGCAAATTTGCTAAAAGTAGCCACCCCCTTCATTGAGGAAGATTTCCAGAGTACGATTCTGTTTCAGAGTACACACTACTGGTTTATTGCAGCTGGCCCACTTACTAGCTTAGCAAGCCACAGCATTGATCAAGCCCATGGCCGCAATATTGACTGGTGGATGCCTCGTGATACCCAGGAAGATGGCGTGGCAAGGCGGTGGCGCAAACTTCAAAACGAAATTCAGATGCTTTGGCGTATCGATACCGTAAATGAACTACGAGAGCAGCGCGGAGCACCAATGATCAACTCCATTTGGATTAGCGGCATTGGTAAACTGGATGATGTCCATGTGCCAGAGACTCTCAAACAAGCAAATTGCGTTTATGGAGAGCATGACTTACTAAGTGGCCTTTCTAAATATCTGGGAATTCCCCATCAAAAAGAATTACCAGCTTTAAGCAGCTCGGATTTAGTGGGTGGCTTTGGCTGGTTTTATAGGCCCGATACTATTTGGCCAACACTAAAGCAAGCGCTCCTAGGCAAAACATTGGATGAAATCACCATCATCGACTTTCCTAAAGGCGCCACACGTGAACGCACTTTTAAAGCAGCTGATTTATTTAAGAAATCTTTCGCCTTCTGGCGTAAAGCGCAAGAGCTAAGCTGGAAAGAGATTACTCAGCCATGAGCCAATTCTCGCAACGCGCGTTTTCTGAAAGAACCGCCACCTGGTTAGAGCAAAGCGGTTTGCACCCCTTGCTAGCAAGATTGTTTGCAGCACGCGGTGTTCAATCGCCTGATGAGCTATCACTTGATCTTAAAAAACTCTTATCACCCCCAGGCTTAAAGGGCTGCTTAAGTACCGCGAGCCTACTGGCGGATATTTTGGAGAAAAAAGAATCGATGCTCGTAGTTGCCGACTACGACTGCGATGGAGCAACCGCTTGTGCAGTAGCGGTTCGTGGCTTAAAAATACTGGGTGGGCCAGAAACCCAAATCCAGTTTTTAGTCCCCGATCGCTTCACGATGGGCTACGGCCTTACACCCGAGATCGTGGATCTAGCTGCCCAGCAAATCCCCAAACCTAAATACCTCATTACGGTTGATAACGGCATAGCCAGCGAAACAGGCGTGGATCATGCCCACGAACTCGGCATGGAAGTCATCATCACCGACCATCATTTACCAGGCGATCATCTACCGAAGGCAACTGCCATCGTCAATCCCAACCAACCAGGCTGCAGCTTCCCCAGCAAAGCACTAGCAGGTGTTGGGGTCATGTTCTATTTATTGATCGCCTTGCGTGCGGAGCTACGCAATCGCGGGAAATTTACCAACGAGACTCAACCCAAAATTGAGAACCTATTGGATCTAGTAGCACTGGGCACTGTAGCTGACGTCGCACAACTTGATCGCAACAACCGTATTCTGGTTTCCAATGGCTTAAAGCGCATTCGGGCAGGCGTCTGCCAAGCAGGTATTGAAGCGCTCTTTCAGGCGGCAAGAAGAGATCCTCGTATGGCAAATACTTTTGACTTGGGTTTTGCGATTGGTCCCAGGCTAAATGCCGCAGGCCGACTAGCCGATATGACATTAGGCATTCGCCTACTGCTCAGCGATAACGCTGAGGAAGCCTTAGAGCTTGCTCAGGAGCTTGATCGCATTAACCGTGAGCGCCGCGCGATTGAAATGGGCATGCAAGAAACCGCTTTAGCACATCTTGCTGAAGACAAACTGGCAGAAGCGATGTCAGTGCGCAATAGCATTTGCCTCTGGAATCCCGAGTGGCATCAAGGCGTCGTTGGCATTGTTGCCTCACGCCTTAAAGAACGCTTCAATCGACCTGCCATCGTCTTTGCTCCAGCAGAAGGTGCTACCGGCGAAGAACTGAGGGGCTCAGGTAGGTCTTTGACGGGATTTCATTTGCGCGATGCTTTGGATCTGGTTTCCAAACGCGAACCAGGGCTGATCTTGAAGTTTGGCGGCCATGCCATGGCTGCTGGACTGACCATTCGTAAAGCGGATTTTGAAAAGTTTGACACTCTCTTCCAACAAGTTGCCAGCGAGCTACTCAATGATGAATTGCTGGAGCGCCGACATATTCATGATGGAGCCCTCGATTTATCCGAATTCACCGCAGAAACTGGCGATCTTCTCGCCGAAGAAATCTGGGGGCAAGGCTTTCCGCAACCTGTTTTTTATGGTGAGTTTGAGGTAACTCAACAAAGCCTTATGAAAGACAAACATTTACGCTTGCAATTACGCCCTCTAGGAGAGGGCTCACTTGCCAGCAAGCCATTTACCGGAGTCTGGTTTAACCGCACTCAAACCTTGCCAGAAAAAGCCCATCTAATCTACCGCCTCGTGACAGACCGTTATCAGGGACGAGCTCGCGTTCAACTCATGATTGAGGCGCACGACGAGAACTATGGCGTACGGGGGCTATAGAGGCTCCCGAATAATAACCCCCTTATAATCGGGGGATGGAAGCTGAACAACTCAACACGATTTCAAACACTCTGTCCGATCTACTCGCCCGCGAACAAGCTCTTCGGGGGTATCTTTGACTTCGAAGTAAAGTCACGTCGCCTTACGGAAGTCAACTCCATCCTTGAAGATCCCACCATTTGGGACGACCAAAAGAAAGCTCAAGCGCTCGGCAAAGAGAAGAAATTGCTCGATGGCGTGGTATCTACCCTCACTGATTTAAATGCCAACATCACTAGCGCCCTCGAACTGTTCGATATGGCCAAAGAAGAAGGTGATTTTGAAACTATCGCCGCAATTGAGCAAGATGTTGCTAGCTACAGCAAGATCATTGGAGATTTAGAATTTCGCCGCATGTTCCATAACGAAATGGACTCATGCAATTGCTTTATTGATATTCAAGCGGGCGCAGGCGGCACTGAAGCATGCGACTGGGCAAGCATGCTCTATCGCCAGTACCTCAAATACTGTGAACGCAAAGGCTACAAAACAGAAATCCTGGAAGAATCTGATGGGGACGTCGCTGGCATTAAAAGTGCCACCATTAAGGTTGACGGTGAATATGCCTACGGCCACCTTCGCTCAGAAACAGGCGTACATCGCTTGGTGCGCAAATCGCCATTTGATTCTTCAAATGGTCGTCATACTTCTTTCGCTAGTATTTACGTTTACCCCGAAATTGATGACTCGATTGAGATTGACGTTAATCCAGCCGATATCCGTACGGATACCTACCGCGCTTCTGGTGCGGGTGGTCAACATATCAATAAAACCGACTCTGCGGTTCGTTTAACGCACATCCCCACCGGCATTGTGGTGCAGTGTCAGAACGACCGCAGTCAACACCGCAACCGAGCTGAAGCCATGACCATGCTCAAGTCCCGCTTGTATGAACATGAAATGCAAAAGCGTCGCGCGGAGCAAGACAAACTTGAGGCTAGCAAAACAGATGTAGGCTGGGGTCACCAGATCCGCTCTTACGTTTTGGATCAAAGCCGCATTAAAGACTTGCGCACTAATGTTGAAATCTCCAATACTCAAAAAGTATTGGACGGCGATCTTGATGTCTTTATTGAAGCCAGCTTGAAGCAAGGCGTTTAACCCTCACTCTATTCCGCTACGACCACAATATGAACGATAAGACCACCCAATCCTCCGCTACCGAAGTTGTTGATGAAAATCACATCATTGCGGAGCGTCGTGAAAAACTGGCTAAGCTACGCGAAGGTGGCGTTGCTTTCCCTAATGACTTTGTACCCACCCATTTGGCGGCAGACTTACATGCCCACTATGACAGCCTCACTAAAGAGGAATTGACTGAGAAGAAAATTCACGTGAAGGTCGCTGGCCGTATGGTGCTCAAGCGCGTAATGGGCAAAGCAAGCTTTGCAACGATCCAAGATCGCAGTGGACAGATTCAGTTCTACATCAATGATGAGCTTACTGGCGCTGATATCCATGGTTCATTTAAACACTGGGATATGGGCGACTTTATTTCCGCTGAAGGTCGTGTCTTCAAAACAAATAAAGGCGAGCTCTCTGTTGAATGCAGCAACTTGCGTTTGCTGAGCAAATCTTTGCGCCCCCTTCCCGACAAGTTCCATGGCCTATCGGATTTAGAAACCAAGTATCGCCAGCGTTATGTAGATTTGATTGTGAATCCAGAGAGTCGCAATACATTTAAAGCGCGTAGCAATGCCATCGCTTCATTGCGTCGCCACATGCTCGATGCCGACTTCATGGAAGTTGAAACACCGATGTTGCACCCTATTCCAGGCGGTGCAACTGCTAAGCCTTTTATTACCCACCACAATGCTTTAGATATGCAAATGTTCTTGCGTATCGCTCCAGAGCTTTACCTTAAGCGTTTGGTGGTTGGTGGTTTTGAACGTGTATTTGAAATCAACCGCAACTTCCGCAACGAGGGTGTGAGCCCACGTCACAATCCAGAATTTACGATGATGGAGTTCTACGCGGCGTATACGGATTACAACTGGCTGATGGATTTCACGGAAAGCATGATTCGCGCGGCTGCAATGGACTCACAAGGCACTACAGTACTAACGCACCAGGGTCGCGAGCTGGATTTAAGTAGGCCATTCCAACGCCTGACGATTACCGAAGCCATTCTGAAGTACGGCCCACAATCGAATAAGGCTTATGAGCCAGCGCAATTAGAAGATGCTGATTTTATTCGCTCTGAATTGAAAAAAGGTGGCGAGAACCCAGATGGCCCAACTCTCAAGAATGCTGGTATTGGCGCCTTGCAATTAGCTCTATTTGAATTAGTAGCTGAGGAGCATCTCTGGGAACCAACCTACATCATTGATTACCCAATCGAAGTGAGTCCGCTCGCCCGTGAATCCGATACACGCCCCGGCATTACCGAGCGTTTCGAGCTCTTCATTACTGGCCGTGAAATTGCTAACGGATTCTCAGAATTGAACGATGCTGAAGATCAAGCGAATCGTTTCCGCAAGCAAGTGGAACAAAAAGAAGCTGGCGACGAAGAAGCGATGTACTTTGACCATGACTTCATCCGCGCCCTTGAGTACGGCATGCCCCCAACTGGCGGCTGCGGTATTGGTATCGATCGCTTAGTCATGTTACTCACTGATGCACCCAACATTCGTGATGTGATTCTCTTCCCACACTTACGTCGCGAAGAAGAATAGCCCCTACCCAATCAACTTTCAAATGACATTTGGATATAAAACAAAAGGCACCCTAGAGTGCCTTTTTTATTGCGGTACAAATTAGCTCTTAATTAAGCAGCTGCTTGAGCTGGCAAGCCTTTTTCATCAAAGACCCCTTCGAACAAAGCAGAGCTCAAGTAACGCTCAGCTGCATCCGGAAGGACGACCACAATCGTTTTACCTTCGTATTCAGGCCTCTTGGCAAGACGAACCGCTACCGCAGCTGCAGCACCGCATGAGATACCAACCAAGATGCCCTCTTCTTTAGCAATGCGGCGAGCAAATTCAATTGCCTCCTCATTCGTGACCTGTTCAACCTTATCCACAACTGATAGATCCAAGTTCTCCGGCACAAAACCTGCGCCAATACCCTGAATCTTATGTGGAGCCGGCTTGATCTCTTCACCATTGAGCTTTTGGGTAATCACCGGGCTCGCTGTTGGCTCAACCGCAACTACTTCAATGGCTTTGTGCTTAGTATTTTTAATGTAACGCGCAACACCGGAGATCGTGCCGCCAGTACCTACTCCAGCGACGAACACGTCAATATTGCCCTCGGTGTCATCCCAAATTTCCGGACCAGTCGTTTTTTCATGAATCGCTGGATTAGATGGATTGCTAAATTGCTGCAGCAATACATACTTGCCGGGCTCAGACTCGGCAATTTCTTTTGCTTTGGCAATCGCGCCATTCATTCCTTTGGGGCCTTCGGTCAAAACAATCTTGGCACCCAAAGCAGTTAGCAATTTGCGACGCTCCAAGCTCATCGTCTCAGGCATTGTAAGAGTGAGGGGAATGCCGCGCGCAGCTGCCACAAATGCCAAGGCGATACCAGTATTGCCACTTGTAGGCTCAACCAACTCCTTACCAAACCCAAGCAAACCTTTTTCTTGCGCGTCATTAATCATCGCCACACCAATGCGACACTTCACTGAGTAAGCTGGATTACGACCCTCAATCTTCGCCAGGACAGTTGCCTTGGCACCATCGATAACGCGGTTTAATCGGACTAGCGGCGTGTGGCCAATCGTTTGCGAGTTATCAGTAAAGTAAGTCATGGAGCCTCCTTAAATCGAATAAAAGAATCTAAATATCAATAGTGAGTAGATCTTATGAGATCGCTGTCATTTAGCCAACGAAGTTCTAGTCATAAGTTCACTACTTTAAGTGCTAACGGGGCTTTCTGAAGAAAGTGGCGATCAGAGCAATCAAGAACACGATAAACCACACTAAAGACCATTCTGGAACCTGCAAACCCAGGATTGCAGGCAATTGGGCAGAGCACATGCCATCGGCTTTAAACAGCCAGGGCAAACCTTGAGCCAGCTGAAACTGGTTAATCCACAGCTCAAGCGGGTCGATTCCACAAGATTCTCCAGGGTGAAAGAGAATCCAAACATGGTGACCGGCCACTGCGGCACCATAGCCCGCCGCCAGAATGGCCAAGCCATGAAACAGCTTTCTCAAAGGGGTAAAGCTTGCAGCCAATAAGCATGCCAGGGCTATACCTAAATAACCCACCCTTTGCAAAATACATAAGGGGCAAGGCAGAAAACTCACGCCTTGATAGCCTACCTGCTGAAGGATGAGCGCAAAGATAACCAAGCCAAAGCTCACAAAGGATAGAAACAGGTATTGGCTTTTTTTCATATAGAGATGATAGCTAAATGGCTAAAGACTGCCTATAAATCCAGCCTTTATTACCAAAAGTCTGATCTATATCACGAGTCGGTCCTATTTTTAGGGGAATAAGCCTCAATCTCCCGACCTAAGAATGGGATAATCTCCGTTTTGCTAATTCCTAACAAATCTGTATTTATGGCCGCATATCAAACTGAAACCGTTCTCACCGTTCACCACTGGAACGATACCCTATTTAGCTTCACGACAACCCGCAATAAAAGCTTACGCTTTCGTAGCGGTCATTTCTTGATGATTGGTCTTGAGCTTGAAGGAAAACCACTCGTGAGAGCTTATAGCGTGGCTAGCCCGAACTACGAAGAACATTTGGAATTCCTCAGCATTAAAGTTCAAGATGGCCCCCTCACCTCACGCTTACAAAAAATCCAGGTTGGCGATCCTATCCTGGTGAGCGAGAAGTCTGTTGGCACATTGGTCATTGACGACTTAAATCCCGGAAAACACCTTTACTTATTTAG
>Ga0316224_1004150_pt1 | contig 11207 bp, 10 predicted proteins | sample TBH18013metaG_FD_206254 | JGI IMG/M metagenome (GOLD analysis project Ga0316224, IMG submission 206254) | Freshwater microbial communities from Trout Bog Lake, Wisconsin, USA - TBH18013 | ecosystem: Environmental > Aquatic > Freshwater > Lake > Hypolimnion/Profundal zone | place: USA: Wisconsin...
AATTGATCCTGCGCCGGGCGGAAAAACTGAAGGCACGGTTCGGGGAGGATGTTCGTCTTGGAAAATTTGCCGGGTTTGACCTGTATTTGCGCCCGAGTTTTAACGACACCATGGAAATGGTCGTGCGCGGCCACAACAGTTACGGCGCACGGGTCACGGACACGGCGCTCGGCACCAACCGCTACGTTGCCTTGCCCGCTGGCGCGGCGGACGCGCTGGCGTTGTGGGTTGCCCACGCGCACGCCTTCAAAGCATTTTTATACACGCCCCGGCTTAACATCAATTCGCCGGAAAAGCGTTGCGGCAAATCCACGTTGCGCGATGTTGTCGCTGTTTTTGTGCCGCGCCCGTTGAGCATGGAAAATATGACTGTCGCCGTTTTTTTCCGGCTGGTGGAAGCATACGCGCCGACAATTCTGGCGGATGAATACGACGCATGGATTCACGACAACGAAGAATTGCGCGGTTTGCTCAATTCCGGCCACCGGCGCGGCGGACAGGCTTTTCGTTGCGTAGGCGATAACAATGAAGTGCGCGGCTTTCAAGTTTTTGCGCCCGCCGCGCTTTGTGGCATCGGCGCATTGCCCGGCACTTTGCACGACCGCTCAATTGTGATTCGGCTTGAACGCGCCAAGCCGGGCGAATTGCGGGCGCGATTTGATTCACGCCGCACGGAATACGAACAGGAACTTTGCCGGAAGCTCGCCCGCTGGTGTGCGGACAACCTGGGGCAGCTTGAATCGTGCGATCCAGTGTTGCCGGCAAACGCTTTCAACCGGCTGGCGGACAATTGGCGTCCGCTCTTTGCCGTGGCTGAAATCGCGGGCGGTGAATGGCCGCAACGTGCCGCCGATGCGTTCACGAAGCTCACCAGTCAGGATGACGCCGACGCGCAAGGAATGGGCGTGATGTTGCTGGCGGACATCAAACGGGCGTTTGCCGATGGCAGCGGCGAGAAAATGTTTTCCAAAACGCTCATTGAGACTTTATGCGGCATGAGTGACCGCCCTTGGCCGGAAGCCCATAAGGGAAAGCCAATCTCGGAAACATGGCTGGCAAGACGACTGCGCGACTTTGGCATTAGTTCGCGGACGGTTCGCATCGGCGAGCAACGCTTAAAAGGCTACGAACTGGCAGACTTCCAAGAGGCTTTCGCCCGCTATTTGCCGGATGAAGGGGCAAGCAAAGCGTGACAGCGTGACAACCCGCTAGAACATTGGCGAAATTCAGTTTTCAAAGCGTGACAACGAATAACCGTGTCACGGATGCAAAACGCTCACGCTCATTGCCACGGTTGAATTGTCACGCCGTCACGCTTGCAAAAGCACGGCAGCCAAACCGCCATTTGGACGGCAAAAGGGACATTCTGAAAATTCAGTCCGTAGAATTTGATCTGGCGGATGCACACATAAAGGAGCCGAGCAAGTATTCAACTTGCTGGCAATCCCGCCATTCCCCGCCGTCAGTGATTGTTTCAAAACCTTTTCCGGTAAAAAAATCAAATCCGTAGAAAATGGTTTCAAAACTACTCACATAAGGAGACGCGGCAGTTCCGTCAACAGCACGGAAAAAGCATCGAGGGAAAAGAATCCTTGTGCCGGGTGGTGTCCGGCCATAGCGCCCGCGCGCCCGGCATGGCTTGAACAAAGCCGCGTTGCGACCATATCAGGCGGGCGCAAGTGGTGATTTGTCCCCGCGTAAATCCGTCATTACTGCCCTTGTCCAAACATAGGCGAAATGGATGGACTTTTTAGCACTAGGCTTTAGCACTGGCTTGTTTTTGAAACTCTTAAAACTCACCGAAGCATTGATTCTATTGCCTTTTGTAATGAATGGCGACCCTACCGGGAATCGAACCCGGGCTACCTCCGTGAAAGGGAGGTGTCCTAACCGCTAGACCATAGGGTCGCAAAAGGGCGCGAAATATAACAGCCACACGCAACTTGTCACGCGGAAATTCACGTTTGCTTCACCCCGTTTTTTCCCGTAACTTAATTCTCTTTGCATGAAGATTTTTATTGATGGCAAATTTTGCGGCGAACGCGACGCCAAGGTGTCGGTGTTCGACCACGGGCTGCTTTATGGCGACGGCGTGTTCGAGGGTATCCGTGCCTACAACGGCCGTGTGTTCAAGCTCAAGGAACACATTGACCGCCTCTATTATTCCGCCAAAGCGATTCTACTGGAAATCCCGATGACGCCGGCGCAGATGATGAGCGCGACGGTCGAAACCATCCGCGCGAACAAATTGCGCGACTGCTACGTCCGGCTCATCGTCACGCGCGGCATCGGCACGCTCGGCTTGAATCCGCGCAGTTGCAAAAAGCCGTGCGTCATCATCATTGCCGGCAAGATTCAAGTTTATCCGGCGGAACTTTACGCGCGCGGCATGGACATTGTGACCGTGCCGACGGTTCGCAATTTGCACAGCGCGGTGAATCCGGCCATCAAGTCGCTGAATTATCTGAACAACATTCTCGCCAAGATCGAGGCGAACAACGCCGGCGTGGAAGAGGCCGTGATGTTGAACGCCGAAGGCTTTGTTTCCGAATGCACGGCGGATAATTTGTTCATCATCAAGAACGGCACGTTGCACACGCCGCCGAATTATGCGGGCGCGCTTTACGGCATCACGCGCGGCACGGTGATGGAACTGGCCGAGCAGCTCGGCGTGAAAGTGTGTGAGACGAATTTGACGCGCTACGATTTGTTCAACGCGGACGAATGTTTTCTGACCGGCACCGGCGCGGAAATCATGCCGGTCATCAAGATTGACGGGCGCGTGATTGGTTCCGGCAAGCCCGGCGCGTTGTCGCTGAAATTGATTGCGGAATACCACGCCTTGACGAAAGTCTCCGGCGAGCCGATATACAAATAGAATTATGCAATGTTGCGTCTGCAAAGAAAAACCGGCCACCGTGCATCTGACCCAGATCGTGGGCGAGAAGATGCAGAAGCTGGATTTGTGCGAGGACTGCGCGAAGGCCAAGGGCATCACTGACCCGACGAGCTTCGCGATGGCGGACTTGATGCTCGGCCTCGGCGCGTCGCAGGAACTCGATCCGGCGGCGGCGGGTGCGGAATTATTGAAGTGTCCGCGCTGCGGTTTCTCGCAGGCGGATTTCAAGAAGTCCGGCCGGCTCGGCTGCCCGGAATGTTACCAGACGTTCGCGGAAGGTCTCGGCGGTCTGCTCAAATCCATGCACAAGGGCGTGCGGCACACGGGCAAGGCGCCGGAGGCTTTGCGTAAATCGCGTGAGACCGGCGACCGCCTCAAGCAGCTCCAGAAGAAATTGAACAAGGCGGTCGAGACGGAGGATTTCGAGACGGCGGCGACGCTGCGTGATGAAATAAAAATCTTGAGCGGTGCGGCTCCGGCGAAGGCGGCAAAATGAAAGATCTACATCAATTTTTAATCTCGCCGTCACAGGCGGCGCAGCAGCACGGGCCGAACGACCGCATCGTGATGTCGAGCCGCGTCCGGCTGGCGCGCAACCTGCGCGATTTCGCGTTTCCCGGCTGGGCGAAAAAGCCGGAGCGCGTGAAAATCCTGGAGTCAATTTTGCCGGCGGTGAGCGCGCTGCCGGAAATGTCGGATTCTTTTGCCGAGGCGATGGACAATCTGACCGCGCTAGACAAGCAGGTGCTCGTGGAGCGGCATCTCATCAGCCGCGAGCACGCCGCGAAAAATGTCGGCAGCGGCCTCGTGCTGAACCGCGAGGAATCGTTTTGCGTGATGGTCAACGAGGAAGATCATCTGCGGATGCAAGCGCTGCGTCCCGGTTTTCAGATTCGCGAGGCGTGGAACGCCATTGACCGGCTGGATTCCGCGCTCGAGAAGAAATTAAATTACGCCTTCGACAACGAACTCGGCTATCTGACCGCATGCCCGACGAATCTCGGCACCGGCATCCGCGTGAGCGCGATGCTGCATTTGCCGGGACTCGTTCTCGCCGAGCAGATCAATCCGATCATCCAGTCCGTGAACAAGCTTGGTTTGGCCGTGCGCGGGCTTTATGGCGAAGGCACGGAAGCCTTGGGAAATATTTTTCAAGTCTCCAACCAGATGACATTGGGCGAGAGCGAGACGGCCATCGTGGAGCGGCTGGAAAAAGTGCTGTCGCAGATCATCGAACACGAGGAGAACGCGCGGCAGACGTTGCTGGAGAAAAAGAAGAAGGTGGTGTTCAACCACGTCGGCCGCGCCTACGGAATTTTGGCCAACGCCCACAGCATTTCCTCGAAGGAAACGATGAACCTGTTGTCGCTGCTGCGACTGGGAATTGATCTGGGTTCGTTTCCGGGCACGGAACGCGCGCTGGTGGACGAGCTTTTTCTGACCACGCAACCAGCGCATTTGCAGAAGCAAATCTCGGACAAACTTTCGGCGGAAGAGCGCGATTTGATTCGCGCAGACATGGTGCGCGAGCGGTTGAAGAACGTGAACCGTCCGATCACGAAGTGATTTTCAAACCCTTTTCGCGCACCGGACGAGCAGGGGAATGTGTGTGTGATGGTTCACTTTGCCCGAAGCAGGAGGACGGGCACGCTTATCCGATGCTGAACGCGACTGGCGGTTGTGCCCAGAAAAATGTCCGCCAAAAGGCGGTGTCCGTGCGTGCTCATCGCCACCAGACTGCATCCCTTTTGCTTGACCCACTTGACGATTTCATCGGCCGGCTCGCCGTAAGCCAGTTCCGCTTCGGCGGGAATGCCTGCGGATAGAAACTCCGCGCGAATTTTTTCCAGATAAGCGGTGTCCTCGGTGATTTCGGGGCTGATCGCATCTGCTCCAAAGGTTCGTGCCGCCCAACCGTCCGCCACATGAAGCAATACCACGCGGCCTTGCGCGAGTTTAGCAAGCTGTTTGGTGTGCTCGATAATGGCGCGGTCAGTTGGTGTGCCGTCCAACGTCACAAGAATGGTATTATACATGGGTTAGTTTTTTTAGTTTATTCGCCTTTGATGACCTGCCAAGCCTGTTTCACGGCATCCGGCAAACCATAGAAGTCGAAAGCCGTGATGAGTATCGCCGAACCCCAGCCGGCGATGAGCAGAAACCAGCCGAGCCGCCATTGTCCCATTCGTTTGCGGGAACTGGCGAAATGCAGCAGCGGGAACATCGCAAACGGAAGTTGCAACGCCAGCACCACCTGGCTCAGGACAATTAGGTCGGTGATATTATTGGCTCCGCGGATGCCGATATAGACAGCCGTGGGGATGATGGCCAGCGAGCGGGTAATCAGCCGCCGCACCCACGGCTTGATTCGCCAGTGCATGAAACCTTCCATCACCACCTGGCCGGCCAGCGTGCCCACGATGGTGGCGCTTTGCCCGCTGGCCAGCAGGGCGACGGCGAACAGCGTGCCCGCCGCCGCTTTGCCCATCAGTGGTGCCAAGGTCAGGTAGGCCGCTTGAATCCAGTCGGTGTTGTCATTGAACTGGACGACTTGTCCACCAGCGGCGGTGACGCTGGTTTTGCCGTAAAAGACGACTGCGGCCAATACCAGGATGGCGGCGTTGATCAGGAAAGCCACCGACAGGTTGCCGATGACATCATAGGTGTTGAAGCGGATTGCCTTTCGCATGGATTCGTCGTCTTTTTGGAATTTGCGGCTTTGCACCAAGGCTGGATGCAGATACAGCACATGCGGCATGACCGTCGCGCCGATAATCCCGATGGCCACATAAATCATCGTGGCCGAAGTCAAGGTGGGTGCGATCATCGCGTGGCCCATTTCCAGAAAGCTGGGCCGCGTCTGCGGCAGGACGAAAATTTCGATGAAGTAGCAGACGCCGATGGTCGCCACCAGCAGCAGCACGATGGCTTCGATGGTTCGCATCCCGAACCGTTGCATCGCCAGCAGCAGCAACACGTCCACGCCCGTGATGATGACGCCCCAAAAAATGGGGATGTGGAACAACATGAACAGCGCCACCGCGCCGCCCAGGACTTCGGCCAGATCGCACGCGATGATCGCCAGTTCCGCCATGAGCCAGTTCGGCACCCGCGTCCACTTGGGATACCAATCGTAACAGCATTGCGCTAGATCGCGCCCAGTCGCGATGCCGAGCCGGGCGGCGATAACTTGTAGGAAGATTGCCATCAGGCTGGCTAGGCCGACCACCCACAGCAGTCCGTATTTGAACTGGGCACCGCCTTGGAGATCGGTTCCCCAATTGCCCGGATCCATATAGGCCACGCTGACCAAAATCCCCGGGCCGAAGTAGGCGGCCATTTGCTTCCAGAAGCCGGCTTTGCTGTCAGGCACTTTTACGCTGTTATGCAACCCTTCCAGCGACATGGCTCCGGGGCGTGGAACTGCGGTCACACCCGCAGGCGGATTCGTTTCATCGGGGAGCGGCTTCATGGTTTCATTTGCATTCAGATTCATAAAATGAACATCAATAGCGCCACGTCATTCCCACCCACGGATGCCATTGATCCGCAGATTGGGTTACGCCGATATAAACGCCCGCGTCCAGACACAGATTTTTGCTGGCCTGATATGTAAACCAAGTGTCGAACGTGCCAACCCAGCTGGAATTCTGTTCGGTGCTCACACTGCTGAAAAATTCAACGTGATACTCCAGAGGCCCGACGACCGCATGGCCAATGCTGACGGAATTGTCAAATTCGGCGTGGTAGCCGCTTCCTTCGTTGTTGCGGTCGCAGTTGAACGTGGTTTGAAACCCCACGTCCCAATTCGGAACGTCAAAGGCATAGGGAATCCCAATGCCTCCTTCGACCGAGCCAGCGCCCAGATTATCCTGGCTGGTCGGCAACGTCACAAAAGGAATGAGCGCCAGCGAAAAAAAACCGCCATCATTGCCAATGAGATTCTGCTTTACCCGCAAAGTGGTATCGCCAAAGCCAGATTGGTGCTCGACTGTGCCCGGGTTGCCGCTCTCGGTGCGTTGCCATTGCCAGGGTGCCAGCACCATTTGAAAATCCGTGTTGTTGAAGACGCCAACTTTAATATTCATCGGCGCAATCTGATATTCTTTGGACTGGGTGTTGCCATGTTGCGAATTGGGCGAGTCGTAGGTGTAGTTTGCAACATCCATTTCAAGTTGTAAATGTCCGGCGTCCACCGTGAAGGGGGAATCCGTCTTGTCGGGTCGGTCTGGACTCATTTCCCGCATATATTGGTCCGGCGTCGGATTGAAAAGATTGTAACTGCTTTTGTCCGGCAGAACGGAATTGGTTTCCTGCGCCGCCGCGCCCAGGATCGACAACGAAAGCAGCAGGCCGATGGCCGGCCCATTAAGCAATTTATTTTGTATCATGAATAAAAAGATGTAGCCAGTGATACAATTTAAAATCACGGCGGTCAACATAAATGTAGCCTAAGTTACAAATTAAAATACCTCGACTAAAATGGCCGTTTCGGGTTGATTGTTGTCTGCTTATGCCGCGCTCCCCAAAAACTGCCGTGCCGCCGTCGCGCCCGCCGGTGCCGCAGGCGGAAAATTTCCGCCGCCTGCGCCGCGATCATGCCGTGGAAATCGCACAGGACTATGCCGAAGCCATCGCCGACCTAGCGGCAGCCGTCGGCGAGGCGCGCGTGGTGGATCTCGCGCGCCGGTTGGGCGTGACTCATGTGACCGTCAACCGCACGCTGGCGCGGCTCAAACGCGCGGGCTATGTGAACACCAGGCCTTACCGGGCAATTTTTCTTACCGACGCCGGCCAGAAGCTGGCCGCCGAAAGCAAGCTGCGCCATGAAACGGTGGTGGCGTTTTTGCAGTCGCTCGGTATCTCGAAAAAGGTTGCCCTAATGGACGCCGAGGGCATCGAGCATCACGTCAGCCCGGAAACCCTGGCCGCCTTTGAGCGGCGGATTGGGAGGCGCTGATGCGGCCGCTTGACATCCAGCACATCGGCGGCGAACTGGCCATCCGTTGGGACGACGGTGGCGAAGATTTTATTCCGCTGGAAAAACTGCGCCGCGCGTGTCCCTGCGCCGCCTGCAAGGGCGAGGTGGATATTCTTGGCAACCTTTACAAGAACCCGGAAAAGCCGTTCGCTGCAAATTCTTTTGGACTGGTAAAAATTTCCACCGTGGGCGGCTACGCCATTCAGCCGGTGTGGGCGGATGGGCATAACACGGGAATTTTTTCCTTCGAGTATCTGCGCCGGTTGGCGGCGTCAAAATAAAAACCGTAGAAACGGTTTCTCCACGGCTGTCAGTCTTCAAATCAATAAAAAAACAGCGCGTCCGGTCTCGGTCACGCCGTTAATGATTTTGGCCGAGGTTTACTGAACCGTAATGATGCCGGCCACCGTCAATTTCGGGAACGAGGCCAGGCCGTTGGGCGAGGCGGAGGCATGGTCAAAATTGACCGTATAGGCCGAACCAGACGGAGCCCAGGACGGAATGTTCACAGATAACGTGCCGACGAGGTTGACGGCGTTGGTCAAACCATTCCCGGCCAATCCGAGCCACGCGGCGGCATAATTACCAGCCCCATGTGAATCTACCAAACATAGATGCCGTCGCCGTAAGCATTTCCGGCCAGAATCTGCCCGTTGGTGGAGGATGCCACGGCTTGCCAGTAGGTTTGCGGGGCGCTGTTCGTCTGCCAAGTTAGGCCGCCGTTGGTGGAAAGCCATATCGGGCCGGGTGTGTTGCCATTAGGATCACCATCCGCAGCGGCGATCAGCCGGAGGCCATCGGCCGAGGCGGCCACCGAAAACCAATAGTTGCTCGGGGCGCTGGTCGGGTTCCAATTTTGCCCGCCATTGGTGGAGGTATAAATCAGGTCGGCATTCCCATTCGTATCGGTGACCGACGCCGCTACCAAATTCGTGCCGTCCAGCGACCCGGCCAGGCTTTGCCAATTGAGGCTGAACGCATCCGACCGGTTCCAATTCTGGCCGTGCACAGAAAAGGCCAGCAGGCAGAGGACCAGGGTAAACTTGAGGCGGCGTTCTGATTTGTTCATGGGATTATTTTGATAGGCTTTAATATGTGTCAATGTTTGTCGAGCAAAAGCGATGCCAAAAACGCACATAAAGCCAAAAAAAAGCGCCGGAAAACTTTGTTCCGGCTGCTGCGAGGCTGACTTTGGTCGGCTTACCGGGCCGCCCAGTTTTCCCGGATGGTCGCGCGCACCTGCGGCGTCATCGGCGGCAGCCCGGTTGACTGGTTGAAGTTCTGGTCGAAACCCCACTTACGGGTGGGCACGCCATAGTAATTGCTGTTATCCCAGTAGCCGGTGGCATACTGGCTGTCAAACAGCACCACGATGGAGCCGTTGTAGGTCAGTATGGTGCTGGTGCTCCAGTTTTCCAGCAGGCGCAGGAAGTTTTCCACCCCGCCGCTGTAATGGGCGGGCGGGTTCAAGCTGGAGGGGACGATGCCCTCCAAGGTCGCGGCGTTGATGGTGGTGGATACGGGATTGCGCGAGGTCATGGGGTAGGAAGAAGTATATAGACTGTCGTTCCAACTGCTGGACAGGACGGTCACGGCGTCGCCCATGAGGGCGGCCGGAACGGTGTTGGCCACGTCGCCGAGGGCGGTGGAATACGTCGCGCCGTTGGTCGTGGTGTTGTAGTCGCCCATGACATAAAGGGGGAACGGCGAGGCCACGGTTAGTCCGCCGGCTGGCAACTGCTGCCCGTTCATCACGCGCACGGCCGGCAACTGGCTGCCGGTGGATGGAACATTATTGTAAACATAGACGCCATTGATGTTATGTCCCTTGCTGGTGATGCCCGAATTGTTTAAGGAATTTAAAGTCTTGCCGCTCGTGGAGGTGGTCAGCCAGGTGTTGAGCTTGCCCACGTTCAACTGGACGGCCTGCACGGTCTTGACCTCGCGATAATCATAGAAGGTGACGTTGGTGACAAAGGAGTAGGCATAGTTGGTGGTGCCGGAAACCACATTGGTCACATCCGGGGGCACGAGGGATTGCGACGGGGTGGTGTTGAAATTCTGATAATAGACATAGTTCGTCCCGGCGGCGGAGTTGGAGACGATAAGGTCGGCATTATTGTAAACATAGGACTGGCCGGCGTCGGAGGCGGGGGCGATGCCGGCGGGCGGGAGGCCGAGCACGCTGATGACCACGGACGGGTCGTTGTTCGTGCCGATGGGCATGCTCAACGCCTGCCCGACTGAGGGACTGCCGCTCAAGGCATTGACCACATTCCCGCTGCGGGCGGCGCTGGGATCATTCGTGCTGCGGGTGTCGTTGTAGCCGGTGACGTAGTCCACCATGTTGGAAAAAGTGAGCGGCGTGCTGGCGCCGCTGCCGGTGGCCCAGATGGTGTCGTTGGAATGAACCTTGCCATTGATGGTCATGGCGGCACCGGGATTGATTTCCAGGTCCATGTTGTAAAAAATCGCATACTGGAAGATGGGGATGGTGCCGAACCACACCTGCTGATCCACCGTGGCCGAGAGGTTGTCGGCGGTGTTTTGCGGGGTGGCGGTGGAAGCGATATCCCAGATCTGGCCCCAGCCATACAGGCCGTTGTAACGGGCCGGCAATGCCGACCAGCCTTTGGTCCCGATGGCGGTGACGCTGGTGGCGTTGGCCGTGCCGTTGGTGTCGCTGAACAGGAACGTCCCGGGCCAGCCGCTCTGGCTGGGAAGATTGGTCGCGGCGGCATAGGACGCGGCCGAATTGAGCGCCTGGTTGTTGAAGTCGCGCATCATCGCGGCCAGCACCGATTCCGTGGCCGACTCCGCCGCCGCCTCGCTCTCGTTGAACAGGTTGTTGCGCGTGGTGATGTGGGAATTGGTGCTGACCCAGTTCATCAGGCTGGCATAGGCCACCAGCATGATGGCCAGAAAAATCATCGTGATGAGCAGCGCAAAGCCGGCTTGGCCGCAGCGGGAGAAGGGTGTGGTTATTCGCATAAGCAGCGGGTTATTTTTTGATGCGCATGGTGATGCGGGTGCGCAGGCGGTAATAGTCGAAGGCGTTGGCGGCGACGCCCCCGCTGTAGCCGATGGGGAACGCCAGTTGGCTGAACATCAGGGTTACGTCAATGACGGGATTGTTCTGGCCGGCGTTGGTCAGGATGTTGCCCTGATAATCCTCGGCCTGAAAACAACTATAGTTGGTGATCAGGTTGACCACCACCGAAACCACCCCGTTGCTGACCATGCTCAAATTGGTGTTCGCCGGATCCTGGAAAAAAACAATCGCGCTGGTCGTGGCGGTGTTGGTCGTCGGAAAAATCTGGATCGCGT
>Ga0316224_1004152_pt1 | contig 11199 bp, 15 predicted proteins | sample TBH18013metaG_FD_206254 | JGI IMG/M metagenome (GOLD analysis project Ga0316224, IMG submission 206254) | Freshwater microbial communities from Trout Bog Lake, Wisconsin, USA - TBH18013 | ecosystem: Environmental > Aquatic > Freshwater > Lake > Hypolimnion/Profundal zone | place: USA: Wisconsin...
AAAAAAATATTTTAGAAAAAGAAAAAGAATTTTATGATATAACGGTTGATAATTACCACAACTTTTTAATAGGTAAATCCATGATTATAACACATAATAGTTCATTATCATCTGCTATTATTAATATGGCACAATCATTTAAAAACTCTCTTCCTTTATTAGAAGAAGATGGTCAATTTGGTTCTTTGCGTTCACCTGAACCAGGTGCGCCAAGATATATTGGTACTAAATTATCAAAGAACTTTAGATTATTATATAAAGACTTTGAATTATTGGTAAATAAAGAAGAAGAAGGTGAAGTAATTGAACCAAATTTCTTTTTACCAATTATCCCAACTGTTCTATTAAATGGTTCATCAGGTATAGCAGTAGGATTTTCTTCAAATATTTTAAATAGAAATCCAAATGATTTAATTGATGCGTGTGCTTACCTTTTAAAAGGCAGAGAAATTAGTACAATTAAGCCTTATGTTAAAGATTTTAAAGGTGAATTTATTAATGATCCTGAAAATCCTAAGAGATGGATTATAAGAGGTAAATTAGATATAAAAAATACAACTACTGTTAAAATATCTGAATTACCACCATCAATGACATATGAAAAATATGAAGAAATATTGGATGATTTAATAGAAAAAAAGAAAATTGTAAGCTATGATAATAATTGTAAGAATAATATAGATTATACTATTAAATTTACAAGAGAAGATCTGGCTAATTTAGATGAGGAAAAATTAATTAAATTACTTAAATTAGAAGAATCTGATACAGAAATATTTACAACACTGGATGAAAATGGTAAAATTAAATTATTTGAAACAGATAAAGAAATAATTGAATATTTTACTGAATTTCGCTTAGGTTATTATTTCAAGCGCAAAGACTTCATGCTAAACAAATTGAAATACGACTTAAAACTCTTGTTAAATAGAGGAAAATTTATCCGTGCAATATTGGATAATAAGTTAGATATTAAAAATAAATCTAAGGATGAATTGATTAAAGACATAACCGCAATGAATTTAGACTTAATTGACGACTCCTATGACTATCTTTTAAGAATGCCATTATGGTCCTTGACAAAAGAGTTGTTTGAAAAGTTAAAAAATGACTTTACCGCCAAAAAAGAAGAAGTGGCAAACTTGGAAAAAGTGGATCCCAAAGATATGTATTTAGACGACTTGAAAGAATTAAAGCAAAAAATCAGTAAAAAATAATTTTGTAGTTTCAAATTTTTTTCGTATCTTTGCTTTTTAATCAAAAAATGTAATGAAAACATTAATAATTTTAGACAAAGTAGGCACAATCGGTATGCAATACGCTCTTGTAGAAGGTGACGTATCAAAGTATAATGGTTTAGTATTAAATCGAGATACAGAAGTTGAAAAAGAGTGTGTTAACTTCTTAACCGAAGGTCTTAAAACAGACACAATTCGATTTGCTGATAACCTTAATCTATTTTCTAATAGAAGTTGGAATAAAACAGCAGTAATAGTTTATTATGAACCAATACCTCTTAAATACGTAATCTAATGAAACCAGTAATTAATTTTGACACATTTGCCGAAGCAGCAAATAAATTAGACATTCGTTTCGGTGTTATCACCGAAGTTGAACGCATTCCTAAAAACAAAAAGATGATTAAATTAATCGCTAATTTTGGTGGTGAAGTTAATAAAACTGTTGTTTCTAACATAGGTGGAAAACTTGAAGATATAACCATTTTAGTTGGTAAAATATTCCCATTCATTTTGAATTTGGAGCCTGCTGAAAGAAATGGTATTATGTCTGAAGCTATGATACTTATGGATACTCTTGCACCAGAAGCAGGATATGAGTTATTACCATTTATTGAAGTACCGAGAGAAATCAAAAAACCTGCATAAATATGTACAATCCAGAAATTGTAATTACCGAAGAACTTCAAAAGCAATTTGAAGCAGAAGCTGATAAAGTTATTAATAAAATGATTGAGAAATTAGCTGGCGCTCCAGTTCCAAAAGAACTTGAGTTTTTCCGTGATGGTTATATTTCAGCACTTGGTAATATGTACCTAAAGAACAAAGGCGTGCCTGCAATACCATATCCTGTTTCTTTATCTACTGTTGATATGGTTTGTATTGCATCATCCGCAAATGGTGTTCAAGTTATGATGGGTAGAAAGCCAGGGCAACCTAAATGGCAGTTCCCAGGTGGCTTTCGTGACCCAAAAGAAACATCAAGGTTTGCTGCTGCAAGAGAATTAAATGAAGAGGCGAATTTAGTAATTGATCCAATAAATTTAGAATTGATGGGTGAATTATTTGTTGATGATATTCGCTATCGCAATTTGCCACACAAAATAACAACTTCTGTTTTCTTATATGGTATGTCAGAAGATGAAATGTCGCTTGCTTCACCTGGTGATGATTTAGGTGAAATCAAGTGGTTTTCTTTAAAAGAACTTTGTGAAGATACTTCTGTTATAAGAGATATACATCTTCCTATATTTGAAATGTTAAACCACCATCTTTTTGGTGACGCAAAGAAACCTGAATGGGCTTAACCTTTGTATTAAATATTTAAAAAGTTAAAGTGAAAACTTTAACTTTTTTTTTGTAAAATTTTTTTAATTCAGAAATTTTATGTACATTTGTACTTTAAAGAATAGTAAAATGAACATAGAAACAATTAAAGGCAATATTAACAGGAAAATTGAAAGGTATATAAAAGATGATAATTTAACATTTCCTGAAATTGCAGAAAAATTAACTATAAAAAGAGATAACTTTCAAAAATTATTAGACTCTGATGTTAATTCTTCCGCAAGATTGCATATGCTTACGCAATATATTGCATTCTCAGAAAAAAGGATTAAAGATATTGAGTTTATAGAAGATATAGTATCAAACAAATTTTTTGCTGGTATAACTGATATGGATATATTTAAGTTAATAAAACTTAGAGATAAAGTATCGCAAGATGTTATAGAAGGCAATTTCTATTAATAGAATTAAAAAGATGAGAACAAGCTGGCTATGAAAATAGCTTGAGGAACTTCAGAACTACAAAACCTAATTTGGGAGAGCATTGCTCATTTGTACCAAAAAAGTAGCAACCTAAATAGTTCGAGCGTGTCGGTTTCGCTATGAGAACGGGTTAGGGCAGTCAGAAATGACCATGGTAACATGAGACAAATTTGTTCATAAAACAGAATTCTGGGTACGATCATTTAATTCAATTAATATAAATAAATATGGATAACAAAAAGGTAATTTGTATTAAAAAATGTGTATCAGATACATATCAAATAGCAAATGTTGAAAAATTTAACTTATCTTTGTAATTCTAAATCTTGAAATAAAAAAAATGATATTTACATGAGTTGGCAGTTTAAACCTCAACCGCAAACAAAAAAAGAGTTTGTAAAGAACGAAAAAAGAATTAAAGATCTTGTCGCAAAATGCGGTGGCGATAAAGAAAAAGAAATTAGCAAAGCTAAAACTATGGCTAATTCTATTGATACTCCTGAAAAAGCATACAATAGAGGTCATGTGGCAAAAGAACTTGGTTATGAACACATTTTTGAAGTGTTCTACAATAGAGCATTTGAATTAGGATCAGTTACTGTGGCAGAACACCGTGACCATATGATTGACCAGATTCTAAATGATGATGATGAATAATTTTACTTTTAAACAAATATAAATGAAACCAAAAGCAACTAAAAAAACAGCGGCAGCACAGCCAGCAGTACCCGTTACAGTAGCGAAATCTTCTTTAGAAGATCTTGTTAACGGGATTAAGAATGGCAACCCAGCAGCCGCAAACGCAGCTGGTATACCAAAATCTATACAAGACATTATGGCACGAGCTGGCCAAGTTATTGGCGTCGGCCCTAGTGGCACTAATATGACACTTGGTATAGATGGCAATGGCTCAATGTCATTAGATGAAGAAGTAGAACCAGAAAAGCCTAAAGTTATTGGTAAATATAAACCAAAAACTACATTTCACGATTTTATCGGAACAGTTGGCAATGTAAATGTACTTTCAAAAGAAGCAACATTAGATGGTAAATTTTTCGATTCAATGAACTTAGAAGGCATTAAGTTTAAGGTAACTTTGCGTGATGATAATACTTTTGACATTGAAGAAGTAGGTACTAATTTAGTTTCTGAAGCAGAAATGAAAAGGTATGTTGCTATGTTTGACGAAAGTCCAGTATCAGGCTATAGAGATAGGTCAGTTGCTACTGATTTTGTTTTTACTGCTACACATACTGTAAAAGGTAAAACTCTTAACTTAGAATCTTACTTAGTAGTCGATCCAAGAAAACCATATAATGATTTACTAGATTTTCTTGCAGAAGAAGATGAAGAACCACAAGTAGAAGTTACACCAGATTCTTCTACCGAAGAAACAGAATTTGATGCAAAACTGAAAGCACTTTTTGATGATGATGAAGATGAAGATCCTGCAGCTAAGGTAGAACCACCAGTTCCAAATGCTTATCATCCAGAGCCAATCACAAGCGTAAGGCAGCAAATATCTTTAGAATTTCTTGAGGCTAAGAAAGAAAAGCGTTCAAAGCTAGAAAAGAAAATAGAGAATTATAAAGAAGATCTTAAAAAGGCTAAAAATGCTCAACATACAGCATTTACGAAAATTCGTGAGTGTAATGATGAAATTAAGCTTTTAGCATCTAGAATTGATTCATTAGAAATTAATGAACCAGCAAATGGTTATTATTTCTTTGTGCCAGAATCAAAAAGCGATATTTGTCATTTAGATGATGCTACCAGAGATATGATTATTAATAAGTTAATTAATATGAATTATCCAAATACTGAGGCATTTATGACATTATTTAACAATGCCTTATTTCAAATAAGAATTGGCTTAGATACTGATAATGGTTTAGTAGAATTGACAGACTTCAAAAATGTTATGCAGTATTTCAAGGACTTTGACTTAGATGTAAATAGTAAATTATATATAAGCAATGGTGGCTTATTCTACGAAGGTCAACTTGAATGGTCTGATATTAACAATAAATTAGTTAGATTAGGTTTCGCAAGTAACCACAAATTTGATGAATTATTCGCCACAGTAGAAGAAGATATGGAAAAGATGATGAATGGAGATGGTGATGAAGATTATGTATCCGAAACATTAGCTGAGTTTGAAGAAACAAATGGCTATGAAATGGGTGACGAATTTTTATTCGCTATCGGTTATGACCCAGCTGCATCAAACGCAATAGGCGACCCACAAGTATGGATAGGGATTACACCTAAATCATATTTTGACAATGAAGGTTGTGCATATGATGGGCATATTCACGATATTTTGAAAGCTAAGTTTCCAGTAATTGATGATTTACAAGATTGGTTTAGCGAAGATAGTGAAGGTTCTTTTACCTTATATAAAGGTATAAATACACACGAAGATATCAATACTATAATTGATACTATGTGTAAGGCGGGTATTAAGTTTTCAGCTAAGTTCCAAGACTTTATGAGTGCAAAAGATACTGGATTAGTTACATATATTATTGCAACTTTAGGACATACTTCATCTATAATATAAAAATATAAGCATAAATACATACTCCTATCCACTTATAGTGGGTAGGAGATATGGCTTATAATAAAAATTATAGATTAAATGTTATTTACAGCAGACCAAGTAATTACAAATGTAGAACCTATTGAAGGCGTAGAAGTTCTTACGCATTTTAGAATAAGATATGCTGGAAATTTAGATTTTTATCCAAATTCTCCATTAACATGTGATGGTTATCATTTAACTTATTATAGCTTTGATGAAAAAAATCAATTGCTAACAAACTCATTTTATCTATCGGAAGAAGATACAGATGGCAAATTTGTCTTATTAAGAGATTTAACAGAAAATCAAATAAAGGCTATCGCAAGAAGTAGTCGAATAGATGAAATTTTTGAGGATTAATTAATATATATTATATGAAATATTTATTAATTTTTGAAAATTTTAATCTTATGATTGGTAAATCAAAAATAGACGGACTCGGATTATTTACACAAGTAGATATTCCTGTAAATACAAAAATTTGCTTGATTGCAGATATATCTAAAAAAGATGGTACTGATAATTGGGTAAATGAATATGGTCATCGAATAAATCATTCTAATACACCAAACACTAAAGTTAAAATGGTTGGAACAAAATGCTATTTAGTTTCTTTAAGAGATATAAAAGCAGGAGAAGAATTAGTAGATGATTATAGAAAAATACCTTCATTTTTTAGTAAAAAAATAAGGTAGAATTTAATATATATCTAAAACAATTAAAATATATGATTTTAGATATTAAACAAAATATTAATAAAATAGATAACGATTTAAAAGAGCTTTTTGAAAATGTTTATATTTCAGAAAAAGCAGATAAAGGTAATTTCTATGTAACTATAACTGCAAATAAAATGTTCCTTTTTGAAGGATGTAAGAAAAGAGTTGAGGTTAAAGTTGATATTAATAAAACTGATTTAAATAATAATACTATTAAATGGATTTATTCTTTAAATCCTTTAAATGAAAATGCAGGAAAAATCGAAAGAATTTCCTATTTACATTCTATAGCTAAAGATATTTATGATATTGCAGCTAATAAAAGAATGGTAAATGAATATTTTTCATCATTAGAATCTCATGTAGATCTTATATTAGAAGATGTATCTACCGAGGAAGAAGGCGCAAATGTGTTATTAACTATAACTAATATAGTTAAAGAGTATGTTAAATTGCCTATAGAAAAGGTTTCAGCTAATATACAAACTGAAGGAGGGTGGATTGAATATACTACTGAAATTGATATGGCTAATAAATTTAGACTTGAAAAGAAATTATTAGAATCAGGTTTAGTTAGTTATGTATCTTTTAATGATGATATTATCAAAGTAACTTTGTAAATTAAATATAAATGCCAATAAAAACAAAAGCAAAAGAATTGCGATTTTTACCAAAAGATCCAAATGATACTTATGGCTATAATCGCAAGCCGGAATCTCATGCCGGTGAATTAGTTTATTGTGTAAAAGACACACTAAAAGATTTCCAGAAAAATAAAATTTATAAAATTAAAGCTATAACTAAACCAAATTGGTCAATTAAAGTAAAAATTGAAGGCATTAAAGGCATACACAGTTGGAATAGTTTTGATTTTATCGAAAATAATGTCGCATTACTTCGTGATTACCAAATAAACCAAGTGATGGATATCGAAAATCAAATTTCTACCGCTATTGAAGGTAGAAAAATTGACACAATGCCAAATAAAGAATTTGTACTTACACAAATGTTAATGTATAATTTCCAATATAAAATTGGTAGCGTTGGAGATACGCCTAAATCAGTAGGTTATCATAATTTTATAACATCTTTAGTAAAGAAATATAGTAAATATGGTGTTGAGGTTAGTGATTTTGATAAATTATGTGAAATGCCATTGAAAGAAATAATTGAACTTTTTGACTTTTAACATATGACTAATGCCTAAACAAAAACCTCCTACTAAAAAAACATTTCAATACGGTAAAAATTATACAGGGCAATTAGTATATTGCACAACAAACAAATTAAAAAGTTTTGTAAAAAATAAAATCTATAAGATAGAAAGAAATAATGGTTCTAATCTTAAATTAGAGGGCATAAAATATAGTTGCTATAGTTGGAATTTTGATTTTATTGAAAATAATCCTGCTATATACCGTGAATATCAGATTAACCAGTTAATGGATATTCAAAGTATTTGTAGTGAAATGCCGGAAAAGAAAATAGATACTGCTCCTAATAAAAACAGGCTTTTACTACAATTATTTATTAATAAATTAAAGCAATCTGCTTGTATAATTGATTCGCCTAACACAATAGAAGATATTTCTTTTGAAAAAATAGTTTATGAAACAACTTTAAGTCATAAGAAATTATATGGTATAACCGAAGCAGATTTTGCCTTTTTAGAAAATTTAACTTTCAAGGAAGTTATTGATATATTAAAATAAAAAAGTTAAGAAATTTAACAGAAAAATTTGTTAAAGTTCTTAACTTTTCGTATCTTTACAAAAATAACAAAATTATAACAGTATGAATGAAAACATGCACGAAAAGATAATGGAATCGTGTCAGGAAATGTTAATTGACTTAACCGTCAATCTTCCTTATTACGGTAACTTCCTTCTATTTATGAATTTCATAGAAAGAAAAGACTTGCCTACTTGCGCAGTAAATATTACTGCTAAAGGTATGAATTTTTACTATAACTCTAAATTTCTTGATGGCAAGACACAAAAAGAAGTTAATTTTATAGTAATACACGAAATATTCCACTTACTTTGGAGTCACCCTAAGCGTACTATGACAGGGCAATATGAGCATAAATTAGCCAATATTGCTCAAGATATGATTATCAACCATATTATATGGGAAGATATTGCACATTCATTCATAGATATACCAAAAGATGCTAAAGGCAGGAATATGACTTTATTCGTTCCTAAAGAATACAAAGGTAGTTTAATCTTTGAAGAAATTTATGAATGGTTAAGAGACGAAAGAGATAAGCGCAAAAAACAAAAAAAATGCCAAAGTTCTACCTGCAAATCTTGTAATGGCACTGGTAAAAAACAGCAGCAACAGCAAGGACAGCAGGAACAGCAACAGCAACAGGGTGGTGGACAACAGCAACAAAAACAACAGCAAGGACAACAAGGTCAACCTCAACAGGGACAGGGTCAAGGCGAACAAGAGGGTCAAGGTGAAGGTCAGGGTCAGCAAGAGGGACAAGGGCAGGGTCAGCAGTCAGGACAAGGACAGGGACAAGGGCAACAGCCGGGTCAGGGTCAAGGTGGTGGCGGTGGCTCACAACCAGGCTCAGGTCGCATGGAGCAATGTCCAGACTGTAATGGTACTGGCGCCGGCGACACAGATTCAGCTGGCAACCCGTCGTATGGTAAATATGGTAAAATGCCTTCTAAGCGTGAAAAAGACCAGAATGGCACTATTGATACTTATTCATTAGATCACATATTTGACAATATGGACGAAACCAATGGTGAATATCTTGACCACCATATGGGTGATGAAGTGCCAGAAGAAATGAGAGATGCAGTTGTTAAAGATGTTATGGATAGACTTCGTTCAAGAGGGTTTGAAGAAAACAACGTAACTGAATCGTTGAATAAGTTAAGAAAGAAAAGGAAGGATTACTTATCACATATTAAGCGTTCATTATCTGCACAAATATTTGGTAGTAAAAAGCAAAAGACAATTACTAAACCTAATCGTAGAGGTATCATAGGCTTAAAAGGTAATCGTAAAGTTAAAACTAAGATTACTGTTATACTTGATACATCAGGTTCAATGGGTGGTACATTTGAAAGAGTCCTTTCTTATATTTACCGTAATGATATTGAAATGAATTTAATTGAAGCAGATACTAATGTTAAATGGATTCAAAATATTAAGAATAAGAAGCAATTAGAATCTATGCCCATTAAAGGCTTAGGTGGTACAATATTGCAACCAGCAATTGATGTTGTTGCAGAAAAATTCAATGATACTAATTTGTTGGTATTAACAGATGGTTTCTGTGATAGCTTAGATGTATCTAAAATTAGAGGTAATGTATTGATGATATCAATTGATGTTAAAGTACCTATTTCAGTATCTAATGGTAGACTTAAACAAATAATTGTTGGTAGAACTGATAAATAACTTTTAGTGGATTATAAGTGGCGCAAAATATCACTCTTCCGAGAACAGTGAGAAATGCGCCTGCCACTATTAATTCGTATTCGATGGATGATTCGCTAAAATTAATAATTTTACAAAAGCATTTATCTGAAATAAACCAAAAATATCACCATATAGATTATGGTGGATGTGGAACTTTTTCATATTATGTATCTGAAATTTTAGATAAACATAATATAAAAAACCAAATTGTTTATTTAGAAGAAAAGGAACCTCCAATAGGAGCATTTAGATGTGATATTAAGTTTACACACATTTTGGTAAAAACAGAATATTGTTATATTGATGTTCGTGGCTATTATTCATTAATGCCTGAGCCTAATTCTTGGTTAAACAATTTAAAATTCTTACCTAAAGAAAAATTAGGTGAAATGTTAAATGAATCAAGATTATGGAATAACTTCTTTAATGAAGATAAAAGAAAATTATTAGCAGAAGATTTATTAAAAATTGAAATAAAGTAATGGATTACAAAGAAATAAGACAAAAATTAAAAGAAATTGGCTTAACTGCCCAACATATGGGTACTTATGCTCAAGATGGGCAGTGTATAATATATGATGACGAAACTGATTCAGAAATTGAAACTGATGTAATGGGATTGCTAAAAGCTAATTTTGGCAATGTTACAATTGCTGAGACAAGTCATTTTCATGACGGCTATGGTATTTATTCATTTCACGATCATAATGTACATATTAAATATTCATCCTATTTTTCATCCTATGATTCAACTGAATGGAGAGAAGTTATTGCAGAGCAAAAAATGGTAACAGTATTTAGTGCAAAGAAATAATATGGATATTGAAGAAATAATGCAAGATGTAAATTCTTTAATTCATAATTATGATGCTGGCATAGGTATAAAATTTGTGAAAAAAGATGAACAAGGTTTACATATGGAAGTTCTAATATTCAACTTAGATAAATTTTTAGGTTTATCTGAAATCTCAAATATAATAAAAAGAGCATTAAAACCATATAATTTAACACTTGTGTCACTTAAATTGAAAAAATAAAAAAGAAAACTTGGATTAATCCAAGTTTTCTTTTTTCCATATATAACCCGCATAACTTTTACCTTTATTTATATTTTTATTTAATGTTGCTCTATTATATGTAATTTCTTCACGACATATTTCTCTTATAGAGTTCCATCTTTTAATAAAATTGCCTTCTAAATCATACTGAAGAATTTTGCATCTTTCAATTTTTGAACCAAGTATTTTATTTCTAATTTTTTCTTTTTGCTCTTCTGTTCGTTTAGTTTTATTGCCTATATTTTTTGGGTTATTTAAATGTGATTTTCTTAAATTTTCTCTCATTTTTTCAGACATTTCTTTACCAAAAGCCCAATGATTTGTTTTGTCTTTGAAAAATTCCTTTAAAGTATTACTTATTTTTTCCTTTACTTCTAAATTAGAAG
>Ga0316224_1004158_pt1 | contig 11183 bp, 20 predicted proteins | sample TBH18013metaG_FD_206254 | JGI IMG/M metagenome (GOLD analysis project Ga0316224, IMG submission 206254) | Freshwater microbial communities from Trout Bog Lake, Wisconsin, USA - TBH18013 | ecosystem: Environmental > Aquatic > Freshwater > Lake > Hypolimnion/Profundal zone | place: USA: Wisconsin...
CACTGGTATCAAACGTCGCTGACATGGTGGACTTGCTAGATAAGTTTAATGTCACAGGTGATGTCAAGATGTCACGAGCCAAAGCAAAGATTGAAAATGCCTTACGAGGTATTACACCCGATGCTCTGCGTGAGGACGATGATCTACGCTTAGATACTAAGAGCAAGGTCGACGCTTTAATGAAAGAGTTTTCGTGGTAAGAAGTTATGGAGTGGTACGTTAATCAACAATCGGCAATAAGTACGATCAATTTAAACAGGAGAATTACATGAAACAATCAGCAGAGCAGTTATTCGCACAATCCCTCGACGAGTGCGTCGATTCAATCCTCGCTACTGGTAGTCGGCTGACTACCTTGGTTCAAGGTCACATGGGTACAGGTAAATCCTCAATCCTTAAGGTGTTGGCACAGAAGTTACCAACTCACGTGCCTTGCTATTTTGACTGCACTACCAAGGACTTAGGCGATTTGATGTTGCCCAAGATCTTGCGTGACGACAGTACCGAGGACTTTGTACGCTTTGTACCTAACGAAGAGATGGGTCTACACCACGACAAGCCAATCATCTTAATGATTGATGAGTTTGGTAAGGCGAATCCATCAGTCAAGAATGGCATGATGCGTGTGATGTTAGAACGTACCTTTGGTACTAAGAAGTTACCCGAAGGGTCTATCGTGTTTGCCACCACTAACCTAGGAACAGAGGGGGTCGGTGACTTACTTATGCCACACCACCGCAATCGCATCACAGTCATACGTATGAAGAAGCCAACGGCTACCGAGTGGATCGAGGGCTTTGCTATCAACGCAGGAATAAATCCTGCCATGATTATGTGGGTCAAAGAACATGGTGAACAACTCTTTCAATCTTATGAAGAGATCGAGAAGCCTGACGATGATATAGGTGGTAACCCTTATATCTATCATCCGAAGTCACAACGTCCGTCATTCGTGACACCACGCAGTCTTGAGTTAGCAAGTCATTGGTTATGGGCTAAGGACAAGATGAGCAAGAACGCATTGAAGTCTAATCTCATGGGTACTATCGGTGCTCGTGGTGGTGCTGACCTTGAAGCCTATATTGATCTGGTCGATCAACTGCCAAGACAGGAAGATATTAAGACGAGTCCGTCAACTGCCAAGATCCCGCAATCCGCATCAGGCATTGTCATGGTTGTGTATCGTGCGCTTGCGACTATGAACAAAGAGTTCATTGATCCTTGGATGGAATACCTCAATCGTTTAGATAAAGAAGCACAAGGTCTATTCGCTATGCAGGTACGCAATCCGAAGTATCAACGTCAGTCTATGGTCATGGGTAATAAGAAGTTTACTCAATGGTGCATGGACAACAACTTCATGTTTAGCGCAGATAAGAAGTAAGGGGATTAGTAATGTTACTAACAGAAGAAGAATGTTTATTGCAGTTCCATGAATGGAAAGAGTGGGCAATACCAATGACAGACGAGGGCGCAAAGATATATGAAGCGCAAAAAGCTGGGTGGTTTGCTTGTTGGGAATACTTAACCAAGGAGAAACAAAATGAGTTTAGCAATAGGTAAACCATTAACTGCAGAGCAACGACTTATGAAGGCTACAACTGATATTGTGGGTCGGGAAGAGTTTGTCGCCCTTGCAGGGGTACTCATGATTGGCAACAAAGAAGTAGTCGACGGACTACCAACTGCATGTACCAACGGACGTGACGAGAAGTATGGTCGGGAGTTTGTTGACTCTTTGAATGACGCTGAGTTTAGATTCTTAATGTTGCATGAGTGTTATCACAAGATGTATCGACACTTGACTACATGGAAGTATCTGCATGACTTAGATCATGAACGAGCCAACCAAGCATGTGACTATGTAATCAATCACAAGTTAACAGATACCGATGCATGTAGGAGTGGGTGGATACGAATGCCCGATGGTGGGCTGATGGATCTCAAGTATGCAGGCATGGACTCTAAACAAGTCTTTGACTTACTACCACCTAGTAATGGAAAAGGTAAAGGTCAAGGTTTGGGTGAGGGCACTGGTTTCGATGACCATGACTGGGAGGGTGCTCAAGCGTTATCTGCCGAAGAAGCTGAGGAGTTAGCCAAAGATATTGATGAAGCTGTAAGGCAAGGCGCAATCATGGCAGGCAAGATGGGTACTGGTGGGTTACGTGATATTAGTGAGTTATTGCAAACCAAGAAAGATTGGAAAGAGTTACTACGTGACTTTGTGACAACAACTTGTGCAGGTAAAGACTACTCTACATGGCGCAAACCTAACCGTAGATATGTGGGTATGGATATGTTAATGCCGTCAAGCATTAGTGAATCAATCGGTGAGATTGTCATAGCCATAGATACGTCGGGTTCGATTGGTCAGCATGAACTGATGAAGTTCTTAACAGAGGTCAAAGGTATCTGTGATCAGGTTAAGCCGAGCAAGGTTCGTATGTTGTATTGGGACACGGACGTATGTAAGGAAGAAGTTTATATGCAAGATGAACTTGATGATTTGGTGAAGTCTACCAAGCCTGCAGGGGGCGGTGGTACTAACGTCGAGTGTGTGCCGATGTATATGAACGAGCATGGCATCAAGCCCGAGTGTGTTGTTGTGTTAACAGATGGCTATTTGGGTGGGTCATGGGGGCAGTGGTCTGTGCCTGTGTTGTGGTGTATTCAAGGTAATAAGAGTGCCAACGCAGATGTTGGTGTGACTGTACATATTGAGGAGAACTAAATGGATATGTTTACCGAGTTTACGAGGTACTTAATAGGATTAAGTGTTTGTGCGGTAGCTGTTGTCATTTATGTAGTAACAGTGTTAATCAAGTTAATAACAGGAGAAGAATAATGGGAATGTTCAATACGTTTGACCAAGTAGCAAAACATTATGCGGAAACTAAGCCGATTCGGGGGCGCACTGAGGACATTCGTCCATTGGGTCAACGTCGGTATTGGTGGAATCGTATACACAAAGTAAGTGATACCAAGTACCTATTGATGGATGGTAACTGGGCATACTGGGGTGCAGGTGGTAATAACCCCGAGGGGACATATCAGAACGTTTGTCCGATTACATGGGAACGCAAGCCTGATGGTGACTACATTACTATACGTAACAACCTAAACGGTGGTTCATCGGTATCTCGCTATCAGTTTATAGATAGGTACTTACCACAAGGTATGTACTTTTATTGGGGTAGCAACGGTAAACACTTTGTTCATCAAAGAAATAAAGATGGAACTTGGAAAGAGTTTTACTTGCCGAAGTCACAAGGTAGCTACGATCACAACACTAAAATATTTACAAGTATTAAAGATAATACGTTAGTGTTTAAAGATATAAATCCTGATGGGTTCGAGCGTGTTAGTGATCTGTTACCTATGCAAACGAGAAGGATTGATAAAGATCTTGACAGGAGTTACGCTCCGAAGGTACGGGAGCTGTGGGATTGGATGCAGATAGTTCTTCCTGTACTAGGTGAAACACTTAATAGTAACCGTCATGAATATGCAGAAACACTAACTGGCGGTGGTATTTATTGGTATTGGACTAAACAAGTTGGATCTGAGGTAGTCCGTGGACTACTAGAAGATGAACAACACGATAAACGTATGGCATTTGCAGTTTGTATAGCTAATGAGATGAATGCATTAGAGCAGGGACGATTCCAACCCAAAGCAAATTCATTCAAAATGCTTAGGGATTTGGTTCGCAAGACAGGTAACTTTTATTTAATAGACATGGTTTAAGGAGAATAAATATGACTGCAAAACTAGTAGACATTAAGCGAATATTGGCAAACGATAACTATCGAGAGAGGGTCGCTCGGGCTAAGCAGACGAGCAAAGAGTGTAACTGGCTTCATTGGTACAGCGATTGTCCTGTGCCACAAGAGATGGTCGGGTTCTTAACTACACTACAACAAAGTATGCCAAGTGCTAAGCTAATCCCTGCCGAGGTAACGTCAGTACAACACGTCGTTGCGACAGGTGTACAGGGGAGATGTTTCATCGTTGATGAGTTCTGTGTAGTGATGGATGAGTTTCCATTTGACTTAGGTCGGGTGGGTTTCCGTAACTATGCAGTCAAGAAAGATAGTAACAAGGCAGTACCTAGCTATGGTGTATACAGTCGCAAGATCATGAATGATAAGTATGGTACGCACCGAGATCAATACCATATGATTATGTCAGCAGATGCTAACAAAGCCGTAAAAAATGCGTGTAAATATCTTGTGCCATATACCCATAAGGAACTAGCAACGGCATTTTATGATAGCGTACATAGATCTGTGTCTACTGTGTATGACAAAGCACAGAACAAGATGCGTGATGTATCAAGAATAGTTACTAACAGTAACCAAGAAGTACTGGCAGAACTTTTACATCTTAAGTCTTTGGGTATACAGTTTAAGACCGAGGCATTTAAAAAAGCGGCAGAGCAAGTAGAGGAAGCCGTTGCCGAAGCAAGAGCCGAGGAAGTACGTAAGGTACAGATGTTATTTGTGCGTTGCCGTAAGGTCGGAGAGGATATGTATGTTGATGTACAAGAGGTAGATGACGTGCGTAGAAATTCGCAAAGACCTGAGATGAGTAGTCAGCCGACTACCTACCCTATGTCAAGTCTCCCTGAAGACATCGTAGGTAGCATATCTGTCCTTAGTATCTTAAGCGATGGGCAATATGTAGACAAAGTTGGTCAGAAGATTGATGAAGTTACTTACTATATAGAACGAGGTTAATATGTACGATGCCGCTAAACGAGAGAAGTCGATGTATATACACATCTTTTATGACTTGGGCTTTCACGCTAATGCTGTGGACGAACACGGAAAAAAGATGTTATCAGCACCCGAAGAAGAACTTATGCAAATCCTTGAAATGATAAAGGAAGAACCTATCTATCGAATCAAGGTTAATACCGATAGTAGTGTGCAAACAGATTGTTATGATTTATTAGAAAACTTTGCACCTGAGTTAAAAATGTCTTATGATAGTGTTGACGAATTACCAAAATGGGTGCAAGATAAACTTGCAGTCTTAATGTTACTTGATCACACAAAGCAGAACGAAGAAATCAAGAACGTTGGTCGTCGTATTAACAGTAGTATTTATTGGGTTTTCAAAGGAGAGAACGATGGCACTGACCCCCGAGGGGAAAGTTAAAAAACAAGTGCGCCAAGTCCTTGATGGGCTTGGTGCTTATTACGTGATGCCAGTTACAGGCGGTTACGGTAAGCAAGGTGCACCTGATTTTTTAGTCTGCCATAAAGGTCTATTTTTCGGCATTGAAACTAAAGCTGGAAAAGGAAAGCTAACTACATTGCAAGAACTTAATCTTAAAAAGATTATTGACTGCGGTGGTGTGGCTTTAGTAGTAAGGGAAGATGACGTTAAGTATCTTCCATCTTTATTAACAACAGGAGAATTAAATGAGCAAGAAACAAACACTAGTAGCAAAATCGATTAAACTTTTAAAAGTAGAACCAAACATATCCGTTAGTGATATGGCGGCAAGGTTAGGTGTAACTGTACAACGTACATATGCCCTACGTAACTATGTTAAAACTAAACACGTTAAGAAAGCAGGTAGTCAGCCGACTACCACTGTGAAGCAAGACGTTAACAAGATCATCAAAGGACTTGAAGCCGAAATCGCTAAGTATCATCAATGGTGCTTAGATTGGCGGGGTAAGCATGATGCCTTGCAAGATGAACTTGAATTTTCTAGATCAGCATTGCTTGACGCTAAGGCGGTAATTAAATACTTGGAAGGAAAAAGATAATGATAACGCTTGATCAAATCAAAGCATTACGGTTTAGACCACCCCCTGCACAAACAACGCTTGAGCAAGCAAGAAACAACTGGGACTTGACGATACGTGACAAGGGAGGGCATTGCCCTTGTTGCGACAGATGGGGTAAGGTATATCGTCACAAAGTATCAGAATCTATGGTGAAGTCATTACTATGGATAGCAAGTAATCATGGTGAGAACTGGATTGATATTCCAAGAGTAGCACCTAAGTCTGTGGTAGCAACTTATACATTTGCTACATTGAAGTGGTGGCATTTAATTCAACCTATGAACTTAGATATGTCAGTCAAGGTAGAGATAGACGATGAAGGTAATGAAAAGTTAGTTCGTGAAGATTCAGAGAAAAGATCTAGCGGACTATGGCGAGTCACACCTTTAGGCATGCAGTTTGCTAGAGGGTTAGTTCAAATACCCAAGTTTGTTTATCTTTACAACGACACACTCAAAGATGTTAGTGTAGAAACTGTTTACATTAAAGATTGTGTAGGTGAAAAGTTTAACTACGCTGAGATTATGAACGAGACTTGGGGTGAAGGGAGCGTACATGAAGATTGAAGATATGAGTGAAAAGGATTGGATCATAATGCGTCTGTTATATCTGATGCTAGCTATAGATCCATCAATGGCGAGTGTAGATGATGTTAATAAAACTTTATATTTGTACAAAGATGTTATTCCTGCATTCGATAAGTTAAAGTATGAGCACGGAGTAAACCGAACGTTTGTAGATAAACATTTAGATACTGCGTTGCTACATGAATTTACAAAAACTGCTAATGTTCATTTCAACTATAAAGACGAAGAGGAACGAGAGTTCATGAACCGTAAAGTATTTGGTATCTATAACACCGTAATAAGACAAGGCTCTGTCGTTGACGATGTTTTGAGTAATGTTAATAGAGGGCTAAGTGAGCACGATTGATCAAACCGAGGAATCACCTAGGAATCTTATGTCCCAAAAGGAATTTGATACTAAGAAGTATGCTTTGCAAGTAGAACTATTGAAGTGGCAACACCACGTCAAAGATACTGGTCAGAAGCATATGGTGGTTTTTGAGGGACGAGATGGTGCAGGCAAGGGCGGTACGATTAAACGATTTATGGAACATATGAATCCAAAGTCCGCCCGAGTCGTAGCATTGGACAAACCTACCGAGCAAGAACGTATGCAATGGTATTGGCAACGGTTTATCAAGGAACTACCACGTACAGGAGAAGTTACCCTATGGGATAGGTCTTGGTATAACCGAGCAACTGTTGAGAGAGTCATGGGTTTTGCCACAACCGACGAGGTTGCTATTTTCTATAGCCAATGTTACACAATGGAAGAGATGTGGCAAGAAAGTGGCATATGCCTTATTAAGTTTTGGTTAGACGTTAGTAAAAAAGAGCAGGAACGGCGGTTTAAAGAAAGGGAAAGCAACCCTTTGAAATTAGGTAAGTTATCCCCGATTGATAGGGTAAGTCAGGATAAGTGGGATGAATATACCCATGCAGAACGGAGCATACTTAAATACACATCAGAGGATAACCCTTGGATAGTAGTTAAGTCAGACTGCAAGAGGAGTGCAAGGATTGCCACAATGCAACATGTTCTACTAAATAATGACTATGCAGGCAGGAACTTGGATAATATAGGGGAGATTAACCCCAACATTTTAAAAGGAATATAACATGGCGAAGCTAACAGTAAAAGTACCTGCAATCAAAGAGAAATCAGGCAAGATTGTTGAAGCACCTAACAAGGCATATTCACACGATGAACTTATTGCTAAAGAAGGTAAGAAGGCAAAAGGTTCTAAGCATATGTTTGAATTATCTAGTGGTGCGGTTGTTAACCGTAAGAAGGCGGCAAAGGTAGCAGAGAAAGCTGGTGAAGTACCGAAATCAGTAGGTAAGAAGTTGCATAGTCATGACCTACGTAAAGCCGAACGAATCAAAAAAATTAAAATGAAGGGGGTCAAGTGAACGACGAAGATCTAAGAGATTGTTTTGCTATGTTTACTTTATGTGGCATTGTCATGCGGGGTATTGGTGATGATGTTATAGAAGAGGTAGCGAGCAACGCATACAAGATGGCAGATGCTATGCTGGAAGTCCGAATCAAACAAGAAGATGATGGTATAGCTACAATTAAAAAGAGAAAGTATGTCCGAAAAGATTGATATAAGAAAAGCAGTACGAGAAGCGGAACACGGTATCACAGGTAAACGGTATTGTACAAGTTGTCAGTCTATGCAACCTGCGTTAACAGGGAAAATGATTGAGGGCACACGTAATAGGTGGCAATGCTGTAACTGTAATAACCGAGTAAGTGCAAGAAAGTATTTATTGAAAAAAGGAGAAGGTGATGCATGAAATTAAAAATGCAGATGGTAGTTGGGTTAAAGCTGAGACCGTAAAAGGTGTGCTTACCTATACAGATAGCGATGGTGTGTGGATGAAAGAAACCTATAACAAAAAAGGTAACATTACATCTCGCCTCGATAGCTTTGGTGCTTGGGATAAATACACTTACAAGAAAGACCCAGTTAAAAGAAAAGATGTATTAGTTTCTCACGAAAAGGGTGTAGGATGACTAGCCTATTGACGTTGTTCTTTATGGTATATGGTGATGCCACATGGTATTGGTATGTAGCGTGGGGTATTTTTGCTTTTGGTTCAATGATGAAAACGATGAGGGAATTATGACTGATGGTGGCAAAGGCGATATACCAAGACCTTTAGGTGTACCGAGAGAAGAGTTTGAAAAAAACTTTGAGTTAATTTTTGGCAAAAAAGAACCTGTGCCATTCATAGGTTGGATAGATAAAGAAGATGACAAGGAGCAGGTGAATGTCTAGCTTATTGATTACAAAAGAAGATGCCAATGAAGCATTTTTTAATATTGGGAAACTTTGCGGACGAGTATCTAGCGATGAAGGTAAACGATTAGCGATGCTGATTCAGATTGTCGCTAGTTATATGGAACAACTTGAGGAGAAGTTAAGTGAATCTAATAACGATTGACTTTGAGACTTTCTATGAGAAGTCTAGCTTTAGTCTGTCTAAGATGACAACTGAAGAGTATGTACGTAGTGACCGTTTTGAAGTAATCGGTGTAGCCATTAAGGTTAATGGTGGTGAGACTGAGTGGGCGAGTGGTACGCACAAACAAATAGCGGATTACCTTAAGACTTTTCCTTGGAAAGAGTCAATGATGCTTGCTCATAACTGTATGTTTGATGGCTTCATTATGTCTGAGAAGTTTGGTATTACCGCTAAAGCATATGCCGATACGATGTGCATGGGTCGAGGGATTCATGGTGTTGAATCAAGTGCATCGCTTGCGGCACTAACTGAAAGATACAAACTAGGAGTTAAGGGTGATGAAGTCATCGCCGCATCCGGGAAGAATCGTGTGGACTTTACCGAAGAAGAACTTAATAGATATGGTGATTATTGTGTTAATGATGTGGAGTTAACCTATAAGCTATTTAATGCTATGGTTAAAAATGGATTTCCTAAAGGTGAGATGAAGTTGATTGATCTTACTCTACGTATGTTTATTGAACCGAAATTAGATTTAGATTTAACTTTACTTGAACAGCACTATGACACAGTAAGGGCGGCAAAAGCTAAGTTGTTAATAGAAGCTGGTATTACTAGCCGTGAAGAACTAATGAGCAATCAGAAGTTTGCTGAACTATTAAAGTTACTTGGTGTTGTGCCACCGATGAAGACTAGTTTGAAGACAGGTAAAGAAGCCCTTGCGTTAGCTAAGAACGACGAGGAGTTTAAGATTTTGTCTGAACATCCTGATGTAAGAGTACAGGCTTTAGTAGCGGCTCGCCTTGGGGCTAAATCTACTTTAGAAGAAACTAGGACTGAACGATTTATTGGAATCTCTAAACGTGGTTTGATGCCAGTTCCTCTTAAATATTATGCGGCTCATACAGGGCGGTGGGGTGGTAGCGATAGCTTGAACTTGCAGAACTTGCCTAGTCGTGGAGATAATGCAGGTAAGCTAAAAAAAGCCATCATTGCACCCGAGGGCTACATGATTATTGATGCCGATTCAAGTCAAATTGAGGCACGTGTGTTGGCATGGTTGGCGGGGCAGAATGATTTGGTTGAAGCGTTTGAAAGGCACGAGGATGTATACAAGATCATGGCTTCGGCTATATATGGTAAGAGTGCAGATGAAATTACAAAAGAGGAAAGATTCGTCGGCAAGACTACAATTCTCGGATGTGGCTACGGCATGGGGGCTCAGAAATTCAAAGCACAGCTTAAGACTTTCGGTGTGGAAGTTACGGAAGATGAAGCCCGTCATATCATCACGATTTACAGAGAAACATATCCGTACATTACTGCGCTATGGCGAGAAGCCCAGATAGCGCTTGAAGCAATGGCTAAGGGTATGACAACATCTTTGGGTAAAAATGGTGTATTGAATCTGGCCCCAGAGGAGCGTGGAATACGTTTACCAAGCGGCTTGTTAATGCGTTATGACCAGCTAGTTTCAGTCAAAGAAGATGGTAAAACTCAATATCAGTATAAGACCCGTTATGGTTGGAATAAGATTTATGGTGGTAAAGTTATTGAGAATGTTTGCCAAGCATTGGCACGTTGCATTATTGGTGAGCAGATGATTCGTATAGCTAAGCGTTACAGGGTAGTACTGACTGTGCATGATGCCGTTGCTTGTATTGTGCCGGAAACAGAAGTTGAAGAAGCCCAAGCATATATTGAAGATTGTATGCGTTGGACACCGGAGTGGGCTGATGGATTACCTGTTAACTGTGAGAGTGGGTTTGGTAAATCATATGGAGACTGCTAATGACTGCAAATGAACTAGCTGATTTAAAGGAGTTTGAAAAGATGCTTTCTGTTGGGTATTTACCAGCAGTTAAACAAGCTATTGAAATGCTATGCCAGCAACAAGCTGAAATAGAGGCGTTGAAAGAACCAAAGATACCTTTACTTGAGCAAGAAATTAAATTCATATTGGGTAATGGTCAATGCTGGCAAGGTGAAGATTGTAGTATGCCGAACCTAATGTACATCATTCGTGCAGTAGAGGCGGCACATGGAATAGGAGTTGAACAAAAATGAACATACAAAGATTAATAGAAACACACAACACCCATGAAGAACCACATGACTGGTCGGAACAAGCTAAAGAGGCGTTGGGGCAATTACAAAATGCTTTAGAACAAGAAACCACCATGCTACGCCAGCAAAAAGCTGAAATAGAAGCGTTGAAAAAGCACAACGAAGAATTGCAAAAGGCTTGTGTTGAAACATTGGTTTGGGTTATGGGTAATGGAGGATATTGTTCATTAGACATTGAGGTTATTTTAAAAAATGTATTAGGTAGTGA
>Ga0316224_1004159_pt1 | contig 11182 bp, 8 predicted proteins | sample TBH18013metaG_FD_206254 | JGI IMG/M metagenome (GOLD analysis project Ga0316224, IMG submission 206254) | Freshwater microbial communities from Trout Bog Lake, Wisconsin, USA - TBH18013 | ecosystem: Environmental > Aquatic > Freshwater > Lake > Hypolimnion/Profundal zone | place: USA: Wisconsin...
ATGCCTTGCCGCGGCTGGTGGTGCGGGGGGGGGCAAGTGCCGGCGATGTGGTGAGCCTGGCGGACTTTCTCCCCGAGGCGGGCGAGACTGTTTCCTGCGCCCCGACCGAAGCCGACGACCCGGCCTTCTGGCTCTACACCTCGGGCACCACCGGCACGCCGAAAGCCGCGGTTCACTGCCACGGCGACGTGCTGATCGGTGATCGCCATCTCCGCGAAAGCTTTTCGGTGCGGCCGGGCGACCGGATTTTCTCGTCCTCCAAGCTGTTCTTCGCCTTCGCCCTGGGGCACTGTCTGATTGGAGCGCTGCGGGCCGGTGCCACCGTCATCCTCCATGACGGCTGGCCGGATGGTGCCGCCATCGCCGATATCGTCGAGCGCTATCGCCCCGACGTGATGTTCAGCGTTCCGACCTTCTACCGCAATCTGCTCCGGGACGGTCTGGCCGACCAGGCCGGCTTCAAGGCGATCCGCCACTATGTCTCGGCCGGCGAGGCGCTGCCCGAAAGCCTTTACCAGGCTTGGCTGACGGTCACCGGCGTTCCCATCGTCGAGGGTATCGGCGCCACCGAGACGATCTTCCTGGCGGTGGCCGGGACACCGGCACACCACAAACCCGGCGCCACCGGCAAGCCCATGCCGTGGGCGGAGGTCCGTCTGGCCGATGCCGATGACCAACCGGTCACGACGCCCGATACCCCCGGCGTTCTGTGGGTGAAAATGGACTCCCTGTGCCGGGGATATTGGAATCAGCCCGACAAGACCGCGGAAGCGTTTCGCGACGGCTGGTATCGCACCGGCGATGTTTTCGTGATCGATGCCGACGGCTGGTGGCACCACCAGGGGCGGAACGACGATCTGCTCAAGATCTCGGGGCAGTGGGTCAGCCCTTCCGAAATCGAGAATTGCGCGGCGACCGTGCCGGGAATCGTCGAGGCGGTGGCGGTGGGGGCTCCCAATGCCGAAGGCTTGGTTCGTCTCGCCCTCTTCCTGGTGGCCGAAGACGGCGGCAGCCAGGCGCTCGAAGAGACGGTCAAGAACACCCTGCTCTCCACCCTGTCCGTCTACAAATGCCCACGCACCATCGTGTTCGTCGATGAAATGCCCTGTACCGCCACCGGCAAGATCCAGCGATTCCGCCTGCGCCAGATGGCCATGGAACGAACAGCATCACTGTAATACCGACGAGCCAATGCCTTTCATGGATTGGCGAGGAGTTGCGGGCGAGGCCCGGCGCGGCTCATGCCGCGAGAGCCAAGGGATTCGGAGAATCCCGCCCGGCGGTGCCGCCCCGCAGGGGCAAACGACGCCCGCAGGGCGGCCCCGAGCAAATGCGAGGGGTGGCGAAGCCCACATTGAGGGGCAAGAGGCGAGTCAATATTTTTGCTTGCTAGTATAAGTGGTAATAGAACATGCAAATAATCATGCCACTCACCACACTGGGAGGAATGAAATGTCAAATGCGGATAGCTTGAATGTCCAGACATTCCTGAACGGAAACCGGTTCTCCGGTTATCAATGGATCGTGTTTGGACTGTGCTTTTCAATCATGTTGCTGGATGGTTTCGATACGGCCGTGATCGGCTATATCGCGCCATCGCTGCTCAAGGAGTGGGGAATCGGCAAGCCGGCGCTGGGGGCGGTCTTGAGTGCGGCGCTGTTCGGCTTTGCGACCGGCGCCCTGCTGGCCGGTCCCCTGGGGGATCGTTTCGGCCGCAAGATCGTCCTGATCGGATCGGTTCTCCTGTTCGCCATTGCCTGCCTGGGATCATCCTTTGCCAACAGTCTGGATATGCTGACGGCCATTCGCTTCCTGACCGGCGTCGGTCTCGGCGCCGCCGGACCGAATGCGATCACCTTGACCAGCGAGTATTGTCCGGATCGCCGTCGCGCCTTGCTGACCAACGCCATGTTCTCGGGCTTCCCCCTGGGCGCCGCCTGCGGGGGATTCCTCGCCGCGTGGATGATCCCGCTGTGGGGCTGGCGGAGCGTTCTGCTGCTCGGCGGGGCTTCTCCCCTGGTGCTGGTGGGGCTGGCCGTCCTGTTTCTGCCCGAATCCGCCCGCTACATGGTGGCGAAGGCCATGCCCGCAGAGATGATTCGCGCCGTCTTGGCCCGCATCGCCCCGGTGGAACCGGGGGTGACGCATTTCGTCCTGACCGAACAAGTGGCGAGAACCGCGGCGAAGACCGGGTTCGGGATCATTTTTTCGCGCAGCTATATCATCGGCACGGTCATGATGTGGCTCGCCTATTTCATGGGACTGGTCATTTTCTACGCGCTGATGAATTGGATGCCGCTTCTGTTGAACGATGCCGGGCTGGAGCCGAAAAACGCCACCCTGGTGTCGGCTCTCTTCCCCCTCGGCGGCGTCGGCGCCATCTTCTTCGGTTGGCTGATGGACCGCACCAATGCCAATCGCGTGATTGCCATCGGGTATGTGCTGACCGCGCTTGCCATCTGCGCCATCGGCCAGGCGGTCGCCCATCTCGGCGTGCTGATGCTGTTGGTCCTGGTCGCCGGGACGCTGATGAACACCGCGCAGGTGTCCATGCCAGCGCTGGCCGCCGGTTTCTATCCGACCCGATGCCGGGCCACCGGAGTGGCGTGGATGCTGGGGATCGGCCGCTTCGGCGGAATTGCCGGCTCCATCCTGGTGGCCGAACTGGCGCGGCGTGAACTGGGGTTCGGCACTATCTTCATGGTGATCGCCGTCCCCGGCCTGATTGCGGCGGCTAGCCTGATGATCAAGCAGTTCGCTCACCCGGAGACTTCGGTGGAACATCTGGCAGCCATGCGGGAAGCGCATCTCCACGCGCAAGAGGCGGAACTGGGAGGCCACTGAACTCTTTTACCGACGAGCACTGAAGGTACTCGTTCAAGCGCGTCCCGATGAGTCTCTCTCATCGGGACGCGGTCTTACTCCGCCTCCGTCTGGTTGAGCATCCGATCGACCTGGCGCTGGATCAAGTCAAGCGAGTCGAGAAAGCTCCGGCGTTGGTCCTCTCCCAGGACCGACAACAGGGTTTCGTGCCGTTGTTTCGATAGCGGGGCGAGTTGGGTGACCAGATGGCGTCCGGCGTCGGTCAGGCCCAGCAGCACACTTCGATTGTCCTTGCCGTGGGGGGTGCGGACCAGAAGCCCGCGGCTTTCCAGCTTCGCCACCGATCGGCTGATCCAGCCCTTGTCGATGCGCGAGCGGCGGCTGATGTCCTGCGCCGTGGTCGGTTCGTGCTGACTCAGGATCGCCAGGGTTCGCCAAGCCGTCAGATTGAGTTCGTGACTCCGCCCATAGGCGAGAGTGGCCGCCCGCTCCAGGGAATCCGCGAGACGGGACAGACGAAACGTCACCAATTCCTCAAGATCAAGTTTCTTCGACATGGCGATCCCGCAATCGGTTCGGCGCATATAAGAGCCGGATGCTTCTCTCATCAATACATTAGAGGGCGATTCAGACAACAGGGTAAAGCCTGTTGTCATCGCACATCTACCCCCCTCCCGGCGCGAGTAAAGGAAAGCGCCCCTGCAAAAACGTAATGGAGATAAATCCGGTCTGGCTATTGCCTAGGGATTGATCATGGCCCAAAATCACTGCCTAATTCCCGGACAGGGGCGGCACGGCGGCGGGATATGGGGGCTTACAGGCCGGTGGGTTTCCGGCATAGCGGTTGCATCAATACCAATGGCCCATCAACAAAGGGGATGGAGGCGCATGGCGTTCGACGAGATGAAATCTTCCGATGGGGGGGTCCGTTCTCCGTACCAGGCCTACGAGAATTGGCTGCTGTCGGTTCCCCCCGATTTGTTGCCGCGCAAGAACGAACAGGCCGATGCCTTGTTCCGTCGGCTCGGCATTACGTTTGCCGTCTATGGTGACGAGGAAGGCACCGAGAGGCTGATCCCCTTCGACCCAATTCCCCGGATCATTGCCGCCACGGAATGGAAACGGCTGTCCGCGGGCTGTTGCCAGCGGGTCCGGGCTCTGAATGCCTTCCTCAAGGATCTTTATCACGGCCAGGACATCGTCAAGGCCGGGGTGATCCCCAAGGCCCATATTCTCGGTAACGGCCTCTATCGTCCCGAGATGCATGGCCTCGATGTCGCCCGCGACGTCTACATTCACATCGCCGGCATCGATGTCGTGCGGACCGGCGAGTCCGAGTTCTTCGTGCTGGAGGACAATCTGCGTTCGCCCTCGGGGGTGTCCTATATGCTGGAAAACCGGGCGATGATGATGCGCCTGTTTCCCGACCTCTTTACCCGCCACCATGTGGCGGCGGTGGAATCCTACCCCGACCAACTGCTGAAGAATCTGCGCTCGGTGGCGCCCGCCGCCTGCGAGGGCGATCCCACCGTGGTTCTGATGACCCCGGGCTACCATAACAGCGCCTATTTCGAGCATGCCTTCCTGGCCGAGCAGATGGGCATCGAATTGGTCGAGGGCCGCGACCTGTTCGTCAAGGACAAGCTGGTCTATATGCGGACCACCCAGGGGCCGAAGCGGGTGGATGTGATCTACCGGCGCATCGACGACGACTTCCTCGACCCCGACGCCTTCAATCCCGAATCCGCCCTGGGGGTGCGGGGTCTGCTGGAAGCCTACCGCGCCGGCGGTGTCACCCTGGCCAACGCCATCGGCACCGGTGTCGCCGACGACAAGGCCACCTACACCTATGTGCCCGACATGGTGCGCTTCTATCTGGGCGAGGAACCGATCCTGGCCAATGTGCCGACCTGGCGGCTGGAGCGCGAGGACGAACGCAATTACGTGCTGGAACATCTGGCCGAATTGGTGGTCAAGGAGGTCCAGGGGGCCGGCGGCTATGGCATGCTGGTGGGACCGACATCGAGCAAGGCCGAGATCGAGGCGTTCCGAGCCCGGATCCTCGACAATCCCGGCAACTATATCGCCCAGCCGACTCTGGCGCTGTCCACCGTGCCCACTCTGGTGGATAAGGGCATCGCGCCGCGCCACGTGGATCTGCGTCCCTATGTGCTGATGGGCGAGACCGCGACCTTGGTGCCGGGCGGGTTGACGCGGGTGGCGTTGCGGGAAGGATCGCTGGTGGTCAATTCGTCGCAGGGCGGCGGAACCAAGGATACCTGGGTGCTGGAGGACGATCCATGCTGAGCCGGACCGCCGACCATCTTTATTGGATGAGCCGCTATATGGAGCGGGCGGAGAATATCACCCGCTTCCTGGAAGTCGCCAATCGCATGGCCATGTCCGCCGGGCGGGACCGTGCCGCCTATTGGCGACCGGTGCTGACCATCGCCGGTGGCGAGGCCGCCTTCGCCGAGAGCTATGGCGAGCGTTCGGCGGGTTCGGTGATCGAGTTTTCGGTCCTCGACCCCGCCAATTCGTCGTCCATCTATGGCAGCCTGCGGGCGGCGCGTGAGAACGCCCATGCGGTGCGCAGCGTCATTCCCTCCGAGCTTTGGGAATCGCTCAATTCCACCTGGCTGGAGACGCGGGGATTGGATGGTCCCCGGCTGCGCGACCAGGGATTGACCAGCTTCTGCGAATGGGTGCGCGAGCGCTCGCACCAGTTCCGTGGCATAACCTACGGAACCATGCTGCGCGACGAGGCCTTTCACTTCCTACGGCTGGGAACCTTCCTGGAGCGGGCCGACAATACCGCCCGCCTGCTGGGAGTCCGCGCCACCGGGGTCAAGGCCGACAGCACCGAAGCGGATGCCGATGATCAGATGCACTGGGCGGCGGTGTTGAAATCGGTCAGCGCCTTCAAGGCCTTCCGCACCGTCCATGGCGACAATCTGACACCGGTGACGGCGGTGGATCTGCTGGTGATGCGCGATGACATGCCCCGGTCGCTGCATGCCTGCCTGGATCAGGTCAGCCTGATTCTGGGCAAGCTCAATCCAACGGCGGAATGCGCCCGTCTGGCCGGTGCCGCCCATGCCCAACTGCATTGGGGGCGGCTGGACCAATTGTTGGCTCGGGGCCTCAGTCGCTTCATCGCCGACTTTCTGACCGCCAACAATGCCCTGGGGGCACGCATCCACGAGGACTTCCTGCTGGCATAGAGGCCACGAAAAATTCAGCGATAAACTGAATGTGTTATGGGAGATCCGCCTTTATCAGCTTGACGCCGAAGCTGTCGGCCAGCGGTCTTTCCGTCACGGTTCGTTACATCGGGTTTCCACAACTTGTTTGGCGGTCTTCCGCGGCATTAGTCTGCCTCGGTTGAACAGGCAGCACGGCCAACGTGCGCCAGCATCAAGTTCGGTTATAACCGATTGCAGGGAGCCCTCACCATGCCGATCACCCGCCGCCTGTTCGTGTCCGCCTGTGCGGCCGTCCTATTGTTATTCTCCTATGCCCCCGCCAAGGCCGCCGATTTCGGCTCGGCCGAAGAGGCCAAGGCCATGGTGGCCAAGGCAGCCGCCTTCTACAAAGCCAACGGCATGGAAAAATTCCTGGCCGAGGCCAGCAATCCCAAGGGTCTGTTCATCGATCGCGACCTCTACGTCGTGCCTTATTCCATCGAGGGAATCCGTCTGGCCCACCCCTATAATTCCAAGTTCGTGGGAACTTCGGTCCTTGATGCCGTGGACTTCGATGGTAAGGAGTACGGCAAGGAAGAGGTCGCCCTGATCAAGGCCAAGGGCAGCGGCTGGGTCGATTATAAATATACCAACCCTGCGACCAAGAAGCTGGATAACAAAAGCTTTTACGTTGAGAAAATTGACGACAAGCTATTTCTCGGTTGCGGCATATATAAGCATTGACTGTCCTGAATGATGGTCTCTTTCCGGAATATGAAGCTTAGGTGGAAGCTGGCGGTGGCCCCTGTGCTGATGGTGGCTGCCGCCGTCACACTCGCTATCCTCACGCTGAGAATGGCGGCGGGGCAGGAGCGGGCGCTTGATGTTCTTTACCACCAGGGGCTGCAAAAACAGCATATGGTGTCCGATCTGCGGACCACCCTGGTCGGTATCCAGGCGGCGTTGTACCGCTCCATTACCTGGCAGAGCGCCGGTGTTGACGAGGCTCAGGTCAAGGAGTCCATTGATGCGACCGTGCGGCTGATCGATGACGTGAGTCATGATCTCGATCGCCTGGACGAGGTGATCGGCAACAACTCAGCCGAGCGCGCCCTGCTCGGCGAGGTCCGCGCTGCCGCCGATGCTTACGCCAAACAGGCCCGCAAGGCGGTCACCATGGTGGACGCTGATCCCAATCTGGCCATGGCTCTGTTGCGTCAGGCGGAACGGCTCTATGCCAAGGTCGAGCAGTCGGTGGCTGGTTGGTCCGATGCTCAAAAGCAAACCAATAAGGTGCTGTTCGAGGATGCCCAACGCGATGCCCGCCAGTCCTTGACCGCCTTGTTCCTGGTCATGGCAGCCGCTTATGGCGCGGCGATTACCATCATCGCCGTGGTCGGACGAGCCATCGCGGGCGGGATCAGGACCGTGACCGGCATCATGTCGCAACTGGCCGAAGGCAACAAAGCGGTCTCGGTGCCCGATGTCCAGCGCCATGACGAGATCGGCGAGATGTTCGGCGCCATCGCCGTATTCAAGCACAATGCCGAGGAGTTGGACCGTCTTGCCCTGGTCCATGAGACCGAGGAACAAGCCAGCAAGGAGCGCCTGCGCGCCACGGTGATCGGCCTCTCCAACGCCTTGAACCATGAGATCGAGACGGCGGTTCGCGCCATTACAGGCCGCAGCGGTGATCTGCATACCCTGTCAACGGAGATGTCCGGTTCCATCGGGCGGGTGGATGCCCAATCCAACATCGCTGCCAGTGCTTCGATGGAGGCATCGGAAAGCGTCCATACCGTGGCCCGTGCCGCATCGGAATTATCATCGGCAATCAACGAAATCGCTCGGCAAGTTTCCGAGTCATCGACCATTTCCGGTAAGGCTGTCGGCGAGGTGGAGCGCTCCACCGGCAAGATGCGCGGCCTGACCGAAGCGGCGGCCCGGATCGGGGAGGTGTTGGGGATGATCTCAACCATCGCCCGCCAGACCAACCTGCTCGCCCTCAACGCCAATATCGAAGCGGCGGCGGCGGGAGAGGCTGGCAAGGGCTTTGCCGTGGTGGCGTTCGAGGTCAAGGCGCTGGCCAATAAGACGACCGCGGCCGCCAATGAGATTGCCGGTTATGTCTCCGGCATTCAGCAGGCCACTCACGAGGTCGTCGAGGCCATCGGCGAAATCGGCACGACCATCTCCACGGTGAGCGAGATCGCGACCATTGTTGCTTCCGCAGTCGAACAGCAGTCGGTCGCGACATCAAAAATCAGTCAGGCTGCCGGCATGGCCGCTGCGTCCACCACCCTGGTTGGCGATGGCATCGCCGCCGTACTCAAGGAAACCTCCGCCAGCGGCGGCATGTCCCAATCGGTCATTGTGACCGCCAAGGATCTGGTCAGCGACATTGAGGCGCTGGACAGCCGGTTGAGCCGGATTCTTGCCCAGGCTCAGGTGGACAGCGATGGTAAAGGGAGGGAGGGAGGGGCAGCAGGTGTGTCCGCCGAGGAGGCCGACGTGCCGTTCATCGCTCTGGTTCAGGACTGCGCCGGAAAAATCGCCGAGGCTTTCGAGGCCGCAGTCGACACGGGAGAGATTTCTCTCGACGACCTGTTCGACGAGGATTACCGGCCGATGGCCGGCACTAATCCGCTTCAGCTTACCACCCGCTTCGTCGCTCTGACCGACCGCTTACTCCCTGAAATCCAGGAGCCGCTGTTGGTTGAAGGCGAAAGAGTCGTTTTCGCCGTCGCCGTCGACCGCAACGGTTATCTGCCCACCCATAACATAAAATTCTCCCAGCCACAGGGAGAGGTTCAAGAATGGAATAATGCCAATAGCCGTAATCGCAGGATCTTCAATGATGCGACCGGGGCGGCCGCGGCAGCCAATCACCGGCCCTATCTGTTGCAGACCTATATGCGTGATCTCGGTGGTGACAAGGTGATGATGATGCGCGATCTTTCATCCCCGATCCAGGTGAAGGGGCGTCACTGGGGCGGCTTTCGGTTGGGGTATTATCTGTAGAACGAAGAAAAGGCCGGAGAAAATGTCTCCGGCCTTTTGTATTCATCAGAACGGGATTTCGTCGTCCATATCGGCCGGCGCCTCCCAGCCCTGGCCGCTGCCGCCGCCCGCGGAACCGCCACCGCCGTTCTGGCGTCCGCCGCCACCCGCGGAGCCGCCACCGCCGCCGTAACCGCCGCCGCCGCCGCCGCCGCCGCCATCGCGGCCGCCATCGCGGCCGCCCAGCAGGGTCAACTCACCCTTGAACTTCCCGATGACCACTTCGGTGGAGTATTTTTCCTGCCCCGATTGGTCGGTCCATTTGCGGGTCTGCAGCGAGCCTTCGAGATAGACCGAGCTGCCCTTTTTCAGGTAGCGCTCGGCGATATCAGCCAGATTCGGGTTGAAGATCACCACCCGGTGCCATTCGGTCTTTTCCTTGCGCTCGCCGGTGGCGCGGTCCTTCCAGCTTTCGGAGGTGGCGATATTGAGATTGACGATCTTGGCCCCGTCCTGCGAGGTCCTGACCTCGGGATCGCGCCCCAGATTTCCGATAAGAATGACCTTGTTGACACTGCCGGCCATGGCGCGCTCGCTCCCCTTGGAAAATTGTGGGCCGGATCGTACTTCAAGCCGCTGGCGAGTGAAAGGGGTTAGCCCGGATTTCTCACACTCTCGCGAGATACGATTGTGTTTGCGGGGTGGCGATCCGGCAATCCGACGACCGGCGCAGCCCGTAGAGCCTGCCCCGGGCTTGACCCGGGGGCAAGCGGCGCATCGCAGATGCGATCCCGACAGGGATGGCCCGAAGGGACACAAGGCGTGGCTGGTGGCCACGTCGAGGGCGTTGGGAAGCCGGGCGCCCGCCGCAAAGCAACCCGCTGGGCGGGGGAAAAATGGCGACAGAGTGCGTTATCAGCCTTGCGCGATGCGCCACATCGCACCGCGCCTGCTGCCTGCTCTCTCGCCATTTTTTCCTCCGTCGTATCCGTGACAGTGTGAGAAATCCGGGTTAATTCCGGGTCAATCCGGCGGCAGGTTGGTGACGGTCTCTTCCAGTTCCTGGAAGGTCGGTCGCAACTCGTCGGGCAGGATCTTGCGGGCGAACTCGATGGTGACCTGCGGCGCGTAGCCCTGCATATGCCCCAGCAGACCCGCCTTGATGGCCATGAAATAGTAATGATCGGACTCGAAACACATCTGCATGTTGCGTGAAAAAGGCGCGATGAAACCGTAGGAGAGCAGCACGCCGGTAAAGGTTCCCACCAGGGCGGCACCGATGAGGTGACCCAGCACTTCCGGCGGTTCGGTAATGGACCCCATGGTGTGAATGACGCCCAGCACCGCGGCGACGATCCCCAGGGCGGGCATGGCGTCGGCCATCAGGTTCACCGCGTGTGCGATCTCGTGATAGACCTTGTGATGGGATTCCAGCTCGCCGTCGATGATGGATTCAAGCTCGTGGGCATTGCTGGTTCCCAGGGTCAGCAGGCGCAGATAGTCGCACAGGAAGGTCCGGGTATGATGGTCGCCGTTGAATTTGGGAAACTTGCCGAACAGCGGGCTTTCATCGGGCTTTTCCACATGGCTTTCCAGCGCTAGATCGCCCTTGGTCTTGGCCAGCTTGAACACGGCGTAGAGCATGGACAACATCTCGATATAGTCGTCCTTGCTGTGGTGGGCTCCCTTGAAGATCAGGCTGAAATTGGCGAGGATTCCCATGATGGTCGACTTGGGATTGCCGATCAGCACCGACCCGATCGCCGCGCCGATGATGATGATGAACTCGAAGGGTTGCCACAACACCCCCAGGTGACCGCCCGGCGCCGCATAGCCGCCGATCACGGAAACGGCAATCACGACCATGCCTATAATTGCAAACATTCGCTTCCCCTGCTCCGTCGGCCCAAAGGGGACGAGCGGATCATCCTTCCGTTCCGGAGGATGCTATAATTCCTCGCCGCTGTCGCGAGTCAACTGCGTTGTGGTGACGAAAAATGTTGGATTGGGTTCCCCGGACTCCATCCTGCGTTCTCCGCCTCATGCACAGGGCACCGAATCCAGGTTAACGCGGCGCTAGGCCGAGGATGGCCTCCAGATAGCGGACGTCCCATCCAGCGGCCTTGCGCCGGAGTTTGATGGATTTCTTGTCGGCCACGGCACGGACGAAGTTG
>Ga0316224_1004164_pt1 | contig 11176 bp, 10 predicted proteins | sample TBH18013metaG_FD_206254 | JGI IMG/M metagenome (GOLD analysis project Ga0316224, IMG submission 206254) | Freshwater microbial communities from Trout Bog Lake, Wisconsin, USA - TBH18013 | ecosystem: Environmental > Aquatic > Freshwater > Lake > Hypolimnion/Profundal zone | place: USA: Wisconsin...
ACGAAATTGGCGGTCGGATATACCCTCGATGAAATCGAAAATGACGTTACAAAGAGCACTCCGGCATCCTTTGAACCAACCCTCGATTACATCGTTGTTAAAGTTCCGCGATTCGCCTTTGAAAAATTCGCCGAGGCTGATCCACGACTTACTACAACGATGAAATCTGTTGGCGAAGCGATGGCAATGGGTCGCTCATTTGCCGAAGCGCTTCAGAAAGCTCTTCGCTCTTTAGAGAAGAAGGGGAGTGTCTTCTCCTGGCGCAAGGAGGGCGATGACCTCGCACTATTGCTCACCAAGATTGGAATTCCTACCGAGTGGCGTTTACAGCAAGTGCAACGCGCCTTATGGCTCGGAGCCTCAATTGAGGAGGTTCATCAGATCTGCAAGATTGACCCTTGGTTCTTGGCTCAAATTCAAGCAATTAATAATCTCGCCGATGAGATTGCCAATATTCCTCACTTAGAATCGAATCTGCTTCGCAGGGCAAAGGTAAATGGATTCTCGGATGCGCAGATAGCGGAGTTGCGGAACGTCACGGCGTTATCCATTCGAAATGAGCGGATGAGTGCGCACATTCGCCCCGTCTACAAGATGGTTGACACATGTGCAGCGGAATTCGAATCGAGTACACCTTATTACTACTCGTCGTACGATCTTGAGACCGAGGTATTACCTCGCTCTAAACCAGCGGTGATTATTTTGGGAAGTGGTCCGAATCGCATCGGCCAAGGTCTCGAATTTGATTATTCCTGCGTTCATGCTGCCTTTGCCCTGCGCGATGCCGGGTATGAGACGATCATGATCAATTGCAATCCTGAGACCGTTTCGACCGACTACGACACTTCGGATCGACTTTACTTTGAACCACTTACTCTTGAAGATGTGCTTGAGGTAATAGCCGCCGAGTCGGCTGCGGGACCCGTCCTGGGTGTGATCGCTCAACTTGGAGGTCAAACCCCACTTGGTCTAGCTCGAGGATTGTTGGATGCGGGTGTCACAATTCTTGGCACAAGTCCACATGCCATCGACATGGCGGAGGATCGTGGTGAATTTGGTCGGATACTTCAAGAGAACTCCTTGAACGCTCCGCAATTTGGCCTGGCTCGCTCTTACGAAGAGGCAGTTGCGGTTGCCGCAGAAATCTCATACCCAGTGCTCGTGCGTCCATCTTTCGTGTTGGGTGGTCGAGGGATGGAGATTGTTTACGACGATGAATCCCTTAAAGGCTTCATCGAGAAGGCGACCGAAATTACGCCTAATCAGCCTGTCCTCATCGATCGTTTCTTAGATGATGCGATTGAAATCGATGTGGATGCACTCTTTGATGGCTATGAACTTTATATGGCTGGAATCATGGAACACATTGAGGAGGCAGGTATTCACTCCGGTGACTCAGCATGTGTTCTTCCCAGCATCTCACTCGGGGAAGATCAACTTGAGGCGATACGAATTGCGACCGAGAAGATTGCCCGCGGAGTCGATGTCCGAGGTCTTATCAATATTCAGTTCGCCATATCTCGATCAGACGGCGTTCTGTATGTGCTGGAAGCCAATCCGCGTGCATCACGCACCGTTCCCTTTGTCTCTAAGGCAACTGGTATTCCGCTCGCAAAGGCTGCAGCCCTCATCTCGATTGGGCGCTCCATCTCGGATCTGCGAGGCACTGGATTACTTCCATCGCAAGGAGATGGTGTTCCATTCGGCATCTGCGTGAAGGAGGCTGTCCTTCCATGGAATCGCTTCCGTCGAGCAGACGGAACTGGCGTCGACTCTGTACTTGGTCCGGAAATGCGATCCACTGGTGAAGTTATGGGTATTGCAGAGACATTTGGAGAGGCCTACGCCAAGAGTCAGACCGCCTCGTTTGGCGCACTGCCTAAGAGCGGAAATGTATTCCTCTCACTCTCCGAACGTGACAAGGCAGCGAGCGTGGCACCAGCACGTGAGTTAACTGAGCTAGGTTTCACGCTCTTCACAACAATCGGAACACATACCTTGTTGGCTGCGCACGATGTAGCTTCAACTGTCGTTCGCAAGAATTCTGAACCTGGAACTGGATTATCCGCCGTCGATATCATCAACACGGGGCAGGTGAATCTGGTTATCAATACGCCGCTGGGACGCGGAACGAGACATGATGGTTGGTTGATTAGAACCGCTTCTGTGCAGCGTGGAATTCCTATCATCACTACGATCGCTGGCTTTAAAGCGGCGGTTGCAGGCATATCTGATTTAAGTGATCGCGAACCTTCCGTGCGTTCACTTCAGAAGTGGCAGAAGTTGGTCGGACGATAATGAATTCAAGAGCTACCCAAATTAGCGCTGAGGTTCTCTCCAACAAGCGCGTTGGCTCTTACAACCATATGGTCTTTGCCGTGGATGGCCTTGCAGCTCATTGCAAGCCGGGAAATTTCGTCGCAATCTCAGTTGGTGGCCCAACCTCTTCAATGATTCTGCGTCGTGCCTTTGCAATCTATAGAGCCACCATGAGAAGTGATGGAATCGGTCTCCTTGAGTTGGTTGTTGCCCCAATGGGAAGCGGTAGCAAATGGCTTGCGAGCCAACAACCGGGCGACTATGTGGATCTAATAGCTCCTCTGGGAACTGCATTTGGAATTCCTAAAGATCCTGTCAACGCTCTGCTTATTGGTGGGGGATATGGTTCGGCTCCCCTCTTTGCACTTGCTGAGACTCTCAAGCAACGCGGTTGCCGCGTCGATATGGTCCTAGGTGCAAGTACCGCGGGGAAAATTTATGCTCCTCTTGAAGGAAAGCGATCAGTTAACTCACTTACAATAACGACGGACGACGGAAGCGCCGGAACCACTGGGCGCGTGAGTGATGTTCTCCCAGAGTTAATCAAGGAGCACGAAGTAGATGTGATCTACTCCTGTGGACCAATGGCGATGCTTGAGGCAATTACTAAGATTTCGCAGAGCTTCGGCGTTATCCACCAATGCTCCGTTGAAGAATCCATGGCATGCGGCATTGGAGTCTGTATGACTTGCGTGCTTCCTGTCGAGGGTGACGATGGTCTGATCCGAATGACTCGCACATGCATTGATGGCCCAGTGATGGATGGAAATAAGGTTCTCTGGACCCATTCACGCGAGATTCCAGATGGAGTGTGGGGCAAATGACTCTTAATTTCAGCACCTCACTCGCTGGTGCCTTCTTTCCCAATCCAATATTTACAGCATCAGGATGTGCTGGATCGGGTAAAGAGTTGTCGCAATTCTTCCCACTCACATCGCTCGGCGCCGTTGTAACAAAATCAATCATGATTAAACCACGAAGTGGTCGAGCTACCCCACGGATGGCTGAGACCCCTAGTGGAATGCTCAACTCGATCGGGCTGCAAGGTCCTGGTATTGATATCTTTTTAGAGAATGACATTCCCTGGTTACGGGAGCAAGGCGCGCGCATCATTGTCAGCATCGCAGGGGAGAGCGTTGATGATTATGCGGTTTTAGCTCGTCGGTTGCGAAGCGTGCCTGGGATCAGCGCACTCGAAGTAAATATCTCCTGCCCAAATGTAGAAAATCGCGGTCAAGTTTTTGCTTGCAATCCAGTAACCGCGGCTGAGGCAATAACAGCGGTACGTAGAAATATTGGTGGAGAACTTCCGATTATTGCGAAACTTTCGCCAGACGTCACCGATATAACGGAGATTGCTCAAAGCGTTGTCGCCGCTGGAGCTGATGGCTTGGCCCTCATAAATACCCTTTTAGGTATGGTGATTGACACTAACTCCATGCTTCCACGTCTCTCGCAAAAGACTGGTGGTCTTTCTGGTCCGGCAATTCGTCCAGTTGCAGTACGTGCTATTTACCAGGTGCATGCTGCTCTTCCACACATTCCTATCGTTGGAATGGGCGGTGTGGCATCAGGTAGAGATGCATTTGAACTCGTGCTAGCAGGTGCTCGCGCTATCTCTGTCGGAACAGCCACCTTTGGTAATCCCTCCGCCGTCATAAAGGTTCGTGACGAGTTGGAAGAGATCTGCACGTCGCGCGGCTTCTCATCATTCTCAGATGCAGTTGGATTCGCCCATAGATTGGAGTCTTAAAATGAAATCTCTCTCACCAATAATTTTGGCTCTCGATACTGACGATATCTCGGAAGCCCAGTCGTGGATCGAGCTAACTCGAGAATCTATCGATATTTACAAGGTTGGTTTAGAGTTTTTTCTTAAGCATGGTGCAACTGGTTTACAGCATCTACGTGAATCTTCAAATTTTGAATTGTTTTTAGATCTAAAGTTGCACGATATCCCTAACACCGTCTCAGGCGCGGTCGCTTCCATTTCGCATCTATCTCCTAGATTCCTCACTGTACATGCGGCGGGTGGAGCGAAGATGGTGCAGGCAGCAGTGGATAAAGGACCGCATATAGCGATCACCGCTGTAACAGTGCTGACCTCGCTAGATCAAGAACAATTGCTCGCCATGGGAGTGGCCTTGACACCGATTGAATATGCAATTGCGTTGGCCAAGAATTCAGTGGCTGCTGGAGCTCGCGCAATCGTCTGTTCACCACTTGAAGTAGAGGCGATTCGGCAGGCTGTAGGTCCCGGTATTGAACTCATCACTCCAGGAGTTCGCCCTCTCGATGCAGAAGTAGGGGATCAGAGCAGAGTAATGACTCCTCAGGATGCGCTATCTGCCGGAGCAAACTATTTGGTGATAGGTCGACCAATCACGTCGTACTATCAAAAATCACCGGAAGCTATGCGCGAACGAGCTCTTGAGATAAGAGAATCTCTCCGTTGAGTAAGGTTCCCCCTCCACAACTCTCTGTTGAGGAACGGCGAGCGGCGCTAGAGAAGGCAAAGTCCTCGAGGCAGGAGCGCGCTGCAGTAAAAAGAGCGATTGCAAGCGGCGAGATATCTATATTTGATGCGATGAACGACCCACGCGAATCCATTAGGCGCATGAAGGTGATTGATCTCCTATCGGCTCTACCCGGAGTTGGTAAATCTAGGGCTTCACTCATCATGGAACGTCGTAATATCTCCCTTACGCGCAGAATTGGTGGTCTAGGCCAACTGCAACTTAAAGCACTGGGGAAGGAGCTCGCTTTGTCTAAAGGAGATCCCGCCCGTGGCAAACTCATTGTGATTTCAGGACCCGGCGGAGTTGGCAAGAGCACGATCACATCTGCGCTCAGGGGAGATCCGAGATTTTGGATAAGCGTCTCAGCCACAACTCGTGAACCTCGCGTTGGAGAACGCGATGGGGTCGACTACTTCTTCCACTCTCACGCCAAATTCATGGAACTCATAGAACGTGGCGAGTTCTTAGAGTGGGCAGAGTTTGCGGGAAATTTGTATGGAACGCCGCGTTCACCCGTAGAGGAGTGGCGCAATCTGGGAAAACACGTGATCTTGGAGATCGAGATCGCTGGCGCCAGACAGATCCGGGCTCATGAGCCGCAAGCCACCTTAGTGTTCATAGCCCCACCTTCCTGGGATGAGCTCGTTCGAAGACTTACGGGCAGAGGCACGGATTCCCCGGAGAGGCGCGCTGCCAGGCTGGCACTGGCCGAGCAGGAAATGGCTGCAGCAAGTGAGTTCGATACCATCCTTGTTAATGAGAGTGTCGAAGGGTTGATTGCCGAACTGGTATCCTTGGCGACTGCTTAACTGACGAATAGAGGGACATACATGTCTGCTGAACTAACTGATGGAATTACCCACCCTTCAATCGATGAGCTCTTAGAGGCCGCCGGTTCTAAATACAGCTTGGTTCTGTACGCTGCTAAGCGCGCCCGTCAGATTAATGCTTACTATTCCCAGCTTGGTGAAGGCTTGCTCGAGTACGTTGGTCCACTTGTTGAGACCTACGTTCACGAGAAGCCACTTTCGATCGCCCTACGTGAGATCAACCAAGGTCTCTTGACTATTGAAAACCTAGAGCCAGTGGCCGAAGCACCTATTTCAGAAGTCTCCGCCTAACTCATTACCTTCATGTACCCACCAGGACGCGAGATTCTCCTCGGCGTAACTGGGGGTATTTCGGCATACAAATCGTGCGATCTGCTCCGTCGATTGCAGGACGAGGGCTATCTCGTTACGGTCGTTCCGACCAGGGCAAGCCTTAATTTTGTCGGAGTTGCAACATGGGAGGCTCTATCAGGTCGCCCAGTTCCGGTTGATATCTGGAACAACGTACACCAGGTGCCCCATATTTCTTTGGCCAAGAGTGCTGATGCCATCGTTATAGCTCCAGCGACTGCCGATCTCATCGCAAAAGTTGCCAACGGAATCGCCGATGACCTTCTTACCAACATTATTCTGGCGACTAGCGCTCCCATTGTTTTTGTTCCAGCTATGCATACCGAGATGTGGTTGAACAAAGCCACCCAGGCGAACATCCGCACCCTGCAAGAGCGTGGATATCTGGTCGTAGAACCCGCAACCGGAAAACTCACAAGTGGTGACAGTGGGGTTGGTCGATATCCAGAGAGCCACACGATCATCTCCACACTCAATCAAACCCTCGATCATCGCGCCGATCTAAAGGGTAAGCGAGTCCTGATCTCTACTGGCGGGACGAGAGAGGCCATTGACCCTGTTCGATTCATTGGCAATCACTCCAGCGGGAAGCAGGGATACGCTCTCGCATATGCGGCAGCAAAGAGAGGAGCGAGCGTTACCTTGGTTGCTGCAAACAGCTCGTTGCCAGATATAGAAGGCGTGGAGACGATACATGTCGGCAGCACCCGCGAGATGCAAGAAGCGCTCGTGGCTGCCTTTGATGAGAGTGATGTATTGATCATGGCGGCTGCAATATCTGATGCACGTCCAGCTCACCAGAGCGAGAGAAAAATTTCGAAGGATGAACTCACTGAGATTGCATTGGTCCGCAATCCAGATATCACCCAGGAACTTGCCTCCCGCAAGCAGAAACAAGTTCTTATCGGATTCGCGGCTCAAACCGAGTCCCAGGAAGTTGAAGGAGTCGCCTTGGCTGCACATAAGTTGCAGTCAAAGGGGCTCGACTATATTTATTTCAACGATGTCTCACAGGGTCAAATTTTTGGCTCGGATGAGACTAAGGGAGTCATCCTCGGAGCAGATGGATTCAGGGATTTATTTCCGGTCGCTTCAAAAATGACACTCGCTAACAAACTTCTGGATTTGGCCCGCAATAAGTTAGGTTTGCCCAATGACTAAGCGCCTTTTCACATCTGAGTCCGTTACAGAGGGCCATCCCGACAAGATTGCAGATCAGATCTCTGATGCAATTCTCGACTCCCTCTTAAGCCAAGATATTAAGAGCCGTGTGGCTGTTGAAACACTCATTACTACGGGTCAAGTTCACGTAGCTGGTGAGGTAACAACCAAGGGCTACGCCGATGTAATGAGTATCGTGAGAGACACAGTTCTCGAAATCGGTTATGACTCATCAGATAAAGGCTTTGATGGAAATTCCTGCGGAGTCTCACTCTCCATCGGACAACAATCAAGCGATATTGCCCAAGGTGTTAATTCGGCGTTAGAGAACCGAGTTTCCTCGTCGCAAGATCCTCTCGACTTGCAAGGCGCAGGTGATCAAGGACTGATGTTCGGTTATGCCTGTCAGGACACAGCCGAGCTCATGCCTCTGCCGATCTCACTAGCGCACCAACTTTCTCAGCAACTCTCACACGTGCGCAAGAGCGGTGAACTTGACTACCTTCGACCTGATGGAAAGACGCAAGTCACCATTGAGTATGACGGCAGTCGCGCAGTTGCTCTCAATACGATAGTCATCTCTTCGCAACATGCGGCTCATGTTGATCTCACAACACAGTTGGCTCCAGATGTGGAGAGGTTAGTTATCGCTCCTGTTCTAGCGGAGTTAGAACTAGATCACTCGAATGTACGTATTCTCATAAATCCAACTGGTCGCTTTGTGACAGGTGGTCCGATGGGAGATGCTGGCCTTACTGGTCGAAAGATCATCGTCGATACCTACGGCGGAATGGCTCGCCATGGTGGGGGAGCATTCTCTGGGAAAGATCCTTCAAAGGTCGATCGTTCAGCCGCTTACGCAATGCGTTGGGTTGCCAAGAATGTCGTCGCCGCAGGATTAGCTTCACGTTGTGAAGTTCAAGTGGCGTATGCGATTGGAAAAGCGCAACCTGTTGGGCTCTTCGTTGAATGTTTCGGAACTGAAAAGGTTCCGGTTATTCAAATTGAGGCAGCGATCGAGCAGGTCTTTGATCTACGTCCAGCTGCAATTATTCGTGATCTGGATCTTCTGCGTCCGATCTACCAAAAGACGGCGAGCTATGGTCACTTTGGGCGTGAACTTCCACAATTCTCATGGGAGAAGAGTGATCGAAGTGCACTTCTGCAGAAGGCAGTACAAGGCTAGTTTGTCGTGGCTGAGTTAAAGCCACTCAAACTTAAAGCGCAGAGCGCGCCTCTTACTCGAGCTTTGGCGAGCGAGGATCCTTTCGTCCGAGTTCTCGTCGATCATCAAGTTCCACATCTTGATCGAGTTTACGAATACTCCCTTCCGGAAGAGCTAAGTGACTCCACCCAAGTGGGCTCCTTAGTTGAAGTTGAATTCGGACATAACCTCACACAGGGAATAGTTCTTGCTCGTTCACCTAAACCAGAGTCAGCGGGACAACTTAAGCAGATTAGAAAAGTTCTCTCGCAAGAGCCATATCTTCTTGAACAGCAGCTCTCGCTCATAGGTGTTGCCTCGCTCCTATATGGCGCCTCGGAATGGGATTTCATCCGCAGCACCGTTCCGCCGTTCTCCCGGCAGGGGGAGCGCAAACCTATAAGTACGAAAGTCTCCTCGATCACACCCCCCGGATCGACAAATCTTCCTCAATCACTCAGTGATTTTTTACTAAAGACCCCACTTCTCAAGTGCGCAGTAGAAGTACCTATATCTACTCCGTATTGGGATATCGCCATAAAAGTAGCTCTGGAACTTGAACGAAGAGGCCCGGTCTTGCTCCTTGTTCCTAATGAGCGAGAACTTAATCTCTTTGAAGGTCAACTGAAAGAGATTGGAAGGCAAGTCATCGTCATTCGCTCTGGCGATCCAAAGAGCGAGCGATATGCGCATTACCTACAAGCTCGCTCGACTGAGAACGGATTGATTCTAGGAACTCGAAGTTCGGCACTTTTGCCGGTTGTATCCAATGGTTCGATCATTCTTGTGGATGATTTGGATGAGTCACATTTTGAGCGTAAGGCTCCAACCTGGAATACACGCGAGTTGGTGCAGTTGCGCGAAGGGGCGAACTCAGTTGTCTATATCAGTCCTAGTGTCAGTACGGAATTAGCCGATCGCGTCGATCGCCAAGAGATTCCTCTATACCGATTCCCGCAGTCAACTTCTCCAAAATTTTCCACTGAATTGACGGAACGAGAGAGAAACTATTTTCCTTTAATCCAAAAGGGATTGAGCGAGGGTTCGGTACTTATAAGTGTTCTCGGTACCGGATATGTAACAGCATTCTCATGTCAAAAGTGTCGCAATATTGCCTTATGCTGTTGTGGTGGCAAGCTCTTTCTGCCTGCAAAGGGAAAGAACCCGCGGTGCGCAACGTGCACTCTGGAGCAGATTGAGTGGAAATGCTCTTGGTGCCGTGAGAGTAAGCCGCGAGTCGTTAGTACTGGAATCCATCGATATGCAGAGGAGTTCGGACGCGCCTTCCCACACCATCCCGTGATTACTTCAAGTGCTGGTAACGCAGTCTCTACTTTGCCACCTGGGAACCATCTAGTGATAAGTACACCTGGGGTCGAACCTCGAGGCTATTACTCATCCCAGATCTTTCTAGATTTAGAAGTTCAGTTAATGAGGACGACCTTGAGGGCAAAAGAGGAGTTGCGGTTACATATCTTCAGAAACCTGAGTTTCCTGGCTCCAGGTGGAAGCGTCTATTTCTCACTTCTTCCGAGTGACTCTTTTCTGCAAAGTATCTTGCGAGGGAACTCTCTTCTTGCAGCCCAGCGAGAGATTGAAGAGCGAGACTCCGTGCAATTACCTCCACGCTTCGTTTCAATCCTCGTCTCTGGAGATTCCATCGAATCGTTGAGCAATATTTTTAATGAAATTCCTAGCGTGCAGATGATCGGACCATTCCTGCGAAATAAGAAGAAAACTCTGCTTCTGAAGGCGCCGGCTGCGGAGAGAGAAAAGCTGGTTCAACTTTTGACACAAGTAAACCGGGTGCAAAGTATGCGTAAAGAACCTCTTTTGACCTATCAGATCAACCCCTATTCTTTGAATTGAGTTGACGCCTAGTAGACTAAACGCATGTCAATACAGCCCATTCGCCTCTTCGGCGACCCTGTTCTGACGACTCCAGCGGCTCCCGTTGAAGTCTTCGATAAAGAACTCCGCAAGTTAGTTAAAGACCTGACCGACACCATGAAAGACGCTCCTGGTGCTGGTCTTGCCGCACCCCAGATTGGCGTTCCACTTCGTGTATTTGTCTGGGATGTAGATGATGAGATCGGTCATTTGATCAATCCTTCGCTCTCGTTGAGTGAAGAGATGCAGGATGGTCAAGAAGGCTGTCTATCTTTTCCTGATATTTACTATGACACGCCTCGGGCTCTCAGAGTGGTAGCGCGTGGAATGAACATGCACGGTGAGCCAATCGTTATTGAAGGCTCTGAGTATTTGGCGCGCGCGATTCAACATGAGACCGATCACCTTGATGGGATCTTGTTCATAGATCGTATGCCTGGAGAATCTCGCAAACTCGCTATGAAAGAGATCAGAGAGAGCGACTGGTTCGGCTCAGCAGTAGCGCATGGTCGCGAACCGGCAATTAAAGTTTCGCCACATGCAACGCGCGGCCTAGGAATATAGGTTCCCTTGCAGATATCTGTAGCTTCCTCTTCCTTAATAGCTGTACCCATTATCGAAGCAATTCTTGCCTCGGAACATACCTTGGCCTCTGTCATTTCTACGCCTGATAGAAAATCTGGACGTGGCCAAATTGAAACTCCAACACCACTAGCCAAATGGAGTGAGGAGCAAGGTTTCATAGTTGCTAAACCTTTCGACACCCCGACCCTCAATCAACATCTTTTGGCCGTGCAACCACAGCTCATCATTACAGCCTCTTATGGAAAATTGATCCCAGTCGAAGTTCTCCATGGACCCAGGTTTGGATGGCTCAACGTGCACTTCTCGTTACTTCCTCG
>Ga0316224_1004168_pt1 | contig 11173 bp, 11 predicted proteins | sample TBH18013metaG_FD_206254 | JGI IMG/M metagenome (GOLD analysis project Ga0316224, IMG submission 206254) | Freshwater microbial communities from Trout Bog Lake, Wisconsin, USA - TBH18013 | ecosystem: Environmental > Aquatic > Freshwater > Lake > Hypolimnion/Profundal zone | place: USA: Wisconsin...
TTAAATCTGCCAAACGGCATTTTCATGCTTACAAGCTGAAGTAGTATCTCAGGGTCCGGTTTTGTATCCAATGGTTCCATCAATCAAAGTCCGACAGTCTGAGATGCGCAAGGAAAAAGCGTTTATCGCTGTGGTAAGGACAATTAACCGAGTTGTTGTCCTTATCGTAATTATCAAAATAAGCTTCTTCAAAGGTTAATACCTGCCAAACGTAAAACCGGTTGTTTATCTGCTTGGCATCCGAAAACTCTTTATTGCCTGCCCATGTAATTGTATTGCCGAATACCAAGCCGGCATCGGTTGAGTCGCCTTCCATCACCCACCCCGGAAAGCTCTCGCGCATACCTGATATAAGAGGTATATCCCGGGGCTTTAATTTTTTAACCGAAAAACGTGTATTAGGCATAATCCTGTAACACCCTCTGAATAGATACGACCTGGCAGGCAAAAGCGTAACCGGTTCTTCTACAACCCCGTTTTCAGCACCCTCATAACCCGATAAAATATAGTTAGAAAATAGTTTATACCAATCTGCCGATGTTTTGTAAACGTCTGATACTTCCGATATGCTGTTACCGCTTTTGTAAACCGGATAATAATTTGACGAGGCCTTTTGGTCGGCATAACCCGATTTGGTCCAGTCAATGTAAACCGGCGAGTTGGATTTATTTAAAATCATAAAAGCCATAACTCCACCATCCCCCCAAAATGAATAAATGATATCCAGCGAATCTCCTTTGTAACGGTAAAGATCATCGTTCTTAACAATGTCCTTGCTTACCGGCGCTGTATAAACTACCTGAACATAATTAACAGGCCCCGACGCAAAAGCAAAAAGGCCAAGGAAAGAAAATAGAAACTTCATCATGCAGTATAGATATCGTTGGTTCTGAACTAATATCTACAGCTAAATTATTCTTTTCTTTTTATTGTACTTAACCGCTGTTGTAACAGGCATAAAAAAGAAACCGGGCTCCGGTTAACGGAGGCCCGATCAGGATTGAGATTTAAGAAATCTCAATTCCACCATTCCCGATCTTACTACTTGGGGGGGTGACTGTTATATAATTCCACAGCTTTTGGCCGCATATACCACTACTATCATGTTTTTTGCCCCGGCCTTTTTGATCATGTTACGCCGGTAGCTCTCAACCGTATCTTCCGACATAGTCAGCACCTGGGCAATTTCCCGGCTCGAAAGGCCGTCCTTTACAAGGTCCAGCACTTGCATTTCTCTTTTGCTGAAATTCAGTTTCTCTTTGGTAATACTCATAATCGGATATTTAATAACCCGAAAGTAAACTGCGGCACAGCTCCGTTAAAACCAATTTGGTGCCCATTATTAAAAGTCTGATTTAAAAAAACATTAGCTTTACCATGCTCAAACCCAGTCTGGATAAAGGTTTCAGGGCTTCACGGTTTTCCGTAAAAAACAGGTTACTTTTTACGGAAAACCGGTGACAGAATTGACACAAAAAGCGGCTTTGAGGATGTTTTCGGATGAGTAAAAGGGTTATAGATAGTGAGCTGTTTAAGAGTGTGTTGCAAATAATGTAAAATAGTATTACCTACGTTTTTGACTAAAGTTTCAAGCTATCAAAAATGACACCCTCTACTAACCTATTCGATATCATCCATTCGCTTACGGGAAGTGAGAAACGCTATTTTAAAGTTTTCAGCTCCACCCATATCATCGGCTTCAAAAACAATTACGAAAAGCTGTTTGACGCTTATAGCGAACTACCCGCCGACAAACCTTATGACGAGGCCGCTTTTAAGAAAAAGCTGACCGCCAAAAGATGGACCAAAAATTTTGCTGTTGAAAAGAAAGTGCTGGAAGATATACTGATGAAGGCCATGCGCGCCTATAATGCCGAAAAATCGGCGGAAGGAGCGCTGAACGACATTATTGCCAATGTCCATTTCCTTTACAATAAAGGCCTTATAGCGGCCGCTAACAAAGAGCTGAAAAAAGGAATAACCCTGGCCGAAGACCTTGAAAACCTGCCCAGCCTGATTACCCTTTACCAGCTAAAACTGAACTTAACCCGTATTACCCATACAGCATCTGATGTAAAAGAAGCACACGAGGACCTGGAAGCTGAGACCCGTATTTTAAAAATGCTGGATATTGAAAGGCAGGTAGTGCATACCAGGCGTAAAATTTACAATCAGTATATAGGTGGCCAGCTCAGAAAAAACGTGGCAGAAGCCAAGGCCATGATAAATGAGCTTGAAATGATTGAAGCCGGTTTATTTACCTATAAAGCACGGATGAGTTTATTCTTTATCAGGGCCATGGTAGCTGAAAAAGAGGGTTTATTTCTGGATGCTATGAAACAGTACGAACAGGCAAATGCTATATGGAAGAAAAACGAGTTAAAGCTGCACGAGTCGTATTCGAATTTAAGAACCATACTCAGTAACTATCTGGCCTGTGCTTACTTTGCCGAAAGACTTGATGTATATCCGGCAATAATAGAACAGATAGAGAGTTTCCCTGCCGAAAATACCAGCGACAAAGCAGATAGCTTTGTTGTGGCCAAAAGTTGCAGGCTCATTTACCTTTTAAACACGTCCGATAAAAGTAGCAGTGAAAAACTGATCGCTGAAATTGAAGATGGACTTAAACTCTTTCAGTCGCAGATTCAAAAGTCACAACTCATCTACATCCACATCAATATTTGTTTGCTCCTTTTTCAGACAAAAAGTTACCTGAAATTGATAGACGCTTTGAACAAAGCATTTGTCATTATAGGTCGTGATGAAAAGATGCACCATCCGCTTCTTCAGCTAAAATTTATGGAGATTATGGTGCATTTGAGCCTGAAGAATTACGACCTGCTTGAATATCAAACACGTAATACCGAACGTTGGCTGCGTGAGCACAAACTCAATGATTCTTTTACAGACTTACTGTTAAAGTCCTTTCCGACCATGGCTAAAGATCTACAATTCTCCAAAATCAAAAACCAGGTCTCAACATTTGAATGTTCACCGAACTCTCAAATGCTAAAGACACTGGTTTTAGACTGGATGGAACTTAATAAGCCCGTTAATCCGAAGTCCACTAAGGGTGAGAAGGCGGTGCCGGCGAGTGTAGGTCGTTCTGTTGAACATAACCAACCAACATAGGCGACCCTGGTCCGTTCTGGTTATAATAAACCACTTCAGCTATAGGGCAAATACAGGAATCGTAACCACCAGCAGTTTTGCTGTAAACGTAATGCAAGTAGCCCTTGCTGGTATATAGTTGGCCATTTACTACATCAAAGGGTCCGGCCGTAGCTGCCACAACGGTATCGGTGTTTACTGACACCGGCGAAGAAACCTGGCTGGTGCTGGTTCCGTTATGTAAAACAGAAGAAGCATTGGTTGCACTGTAACTGGCACTTTGCGCCATCAGCGTTAATTTGGGCGGGTTTTGAGTGGTATCAACCACCATACTGTTTACCCAGTAATAGGCGAAGTAATAATTACTTCCTTCATGAACCAACTTAAACAACATTTTGGGCAGAACAGTATCCTGTAATGAACTTCCGCTGGCACCACTACTTTGGGGCGGACAGGGCTTATTGCAGGCGGTAAAAAACAAAGCGGTAATTACCGCTAACATCAGGATGTAGTTTTTACTTTTCATAATTGCATGGGTTTAATTTTCTATAAACTTAAAACTCAGCTCACAAGGCGCTTCAGCAGTTTTTAAACACCCACGGAATCCCGTGATACCCTTTTCTATGATTTTTTAAGCATCGCTTACTGAGCAACCGGAACTTTCATAATTTTCCTGCAACCGGTAAGCAATATCTGAAACCTTTTACCCAAGCGGGTTACAGACGCATGTACACGAATCAAATGTATCAAATAAAGCATGTTGTGTATTTGTAACTTGGTATAAAAATTAGACAGGTGTTTAAAACCCGGTACAACACCTTGCCGGTTTTGGTTAAAAAGCTAAACTTACCGCGGCGTTAAATTAACTGCCTCTAAAAAACTCACGGAAAACCGTGTAGTCCTTCTGGGGCTCATTTTCGTCTTTCAAAAGGTATGAAGCAGGAATTTTACAGTCCGTTTTCGGGATTCCGTAGGGTAGCTGAAAACCGCTTCTGTAGCCACTTACAGCCGTTTTTATTTCAATTATTAACGTTCAGACCTTTAATAATGGCCGCTAAAATGGTGAAGAAACCAACGGCCGCACCCCTATTTTCACCGTAGAATTTAAACGAAGCCTAAATAACTTAAAATATGAACCCCTCAACTAACGATATGGAACTTGCAAGATTCGGAAACTGGTCGGTAACTACTTACAAAATTGAATGGAAAGGCAATGCAGGTATAGAATACGCCGTGGCCATACCAAACATTGTAATAACCGGTGAACATAAAAACTGTATATTTTACCAATGGCTGATTGAAATTGCCGCCGATAAGCGGTTTAGCGAGGAAGATATTTACAGCCTGAATACGGCCTTCTTTTACGCACTTGATAACTTCCGTTCAGAAATTGATATACCCACCCATGCCTTGCTGGCTGAAACGCTTAAAGAGCAGCAGGTAATGCTGAGCGAAAGAAGACAGCGCTGTATTATGCCAGTTGAAAAAATTGCCCGCGATAACTCAACCTGGTTCGGCAAGCTGTATAAGCTGTAAAAAGCGTAGAACAAGCTAGTAAAAAAAGTGAATCAAAAGCAGCAGCTTCAAAGTAAGAATAATCCCTCCCGCTAATCATATCCTGCCTCCCCGGGCAGTATGTTAGCTAAACACAGAGCCTTTACAAGCTCTGTGTTTTTATTTATAGCCAATATTAGTGGCGGCTATCGGTGCTGGGTTCTTTGGCAGGTTAAGGCTTAACAAAGTAGCAAACAAAATGCCTGAGGCCGCCAGCACCGCAAAAAAACTGAATGCCCGGTGGTATAAGTGGGCTCGTAACAAGGGTCTTAACCTTACAGCAAAAAACACCAGCATCAGCACAGCCAACATGGCTAAACCAGCTATCAGCAGTATTATATTTAGTAGTGTCATATCACGGTTCAGAATAATTGCCGGGTAAGCTTGCCGTGCACATCGCGGGTAACCCATTTACCGGTTTTTGAATCTTCAGAATATCTGCCTTGGTATTTTAGTTTGCCATCGGGGTAAAACGCCTGCCAGAAACCGCTCTTCTTGCCATCACGGTATACAGCTATCAACGATACCTGCCCGCTCTCATAGTATTCCTTACATACACCATGCTCATGATGCGTATAATAAGTATAATCTGATTTTAACGCACCACTTGGGTACCACTCCTTACAACTACCCTGTTTAAGCCCGAACAGGTAATGGCTTACCGATCTTACTTTTCCCCCTTTAAACCAAACGGTGTAAACCTGGTTAACATCATCAAACTCGCTCTCTTTTTCGCCGTTCTCATAATTACTCCTCAGCACTTTTACTTTTACACCGTCAGCATATTCAGCCTCGCATTTTAAACTACCATCGGGGTAGTAAAACTCCCACACATCATTCATTAAACCTTCTCTTAACTTTCCTTCGCTTTCTTTGGTACCGTTATCGCGGTAGTACCGGGTAAAGTAGCCCGAGTAAGGGGTTTCGGAATGTGGCTCGTAGTAAATGCCATCGCGGTAGTCGGGTGTTTCAGGGGGGGCTGCCTGGATAAGTAAAACTGACATAAGAATTGCGGTTATTTTGTATTTCATAGCCTGTTTTTTCCGCTTACAAAAATTGCTAAACGTTATTACCTCATAGCTAAGGGCACATTAAGTTTTATCCATAAAAAAACAGGTTATTATTAAGCAAATATGAAGATGCAGTAAAACGAATAAGAAACAGGGCAAATGCTATTACCAGTGTTTAAAACTGCATGCCGGGTAGGTGTCTGAAATAACCGTCGGAAAAAAGCTCGTTTTATTCTTTGCCTGTTTTATATGATATTAGGGCATTGCAAATACAAACCAATATCGTATTCACCCCTGAAGCGGCTTCTATAATGATCAAAACAACTAACACATGATAGCCCTTGCATTCGGTTTTATGCTTGGCTTTATGGGCTATCTGCCTCCCGGTAACATTAACCTTACCGTGGTGCAACTGGCATTACATGACACGGCGAAGCGGCTTTGGATATTTATAGCGTTCGCTACCCTGATGGAGTTTCTTTACTGCCTGGGTTGCCTTACTGGTTTAGACCTGCTGCTACACCAGGCACAACTGGTAATTGTGCTTAAATGGGCTTCGGTTTTCATTTTTGCTGCATTTGGCTTACTAAGTTTCTTTCATAACGAAAACCCCGGTAAGGTGTATGCACTTTCAGGCTTCGGGCGTGGCATTTTTGCTACCCTTGTAAATCCGCTGCAAATTCCGTTCTGGCTTGTTTGGGGCGTTTATTTAACCGGCAATAAATGGATTAAAGGCGATCTTAGATCAACATCACTCTTTTCTCTCTTTACATCGGTTGGCACAACCTGTATTTTATGGTTATACGCGGTGGGAGGAAAAAGGCTTTTGGAAAAACTAAATGTGGAGCGGAAGCTTCTCGACCGCATAATAGGTGCTATATTGATAGCCCTTGCTTTTTGGCAACTGTTCAAATTACTTCATCACTAAAACAACCTGGCGGGCTGCGCCAATACATACAGATATGTGCACCGTAACCTATCTTCCAACACATGCCGGTTTTATTTTAACCAGCAACCGCGATGAGGCACTGGCCCGTAAGCAAGCCGAAAATCCACATATGGAACGAATAGAAGGTAAAAAGATTCTTTTTCCCCGCGACGGTGAAGCACACGGTACCTGGATAGCCACTACCGAGAACAACAGAACAGTTTGTTTATTGAACGGAGCTTTTATACGCCATCACCACGCCCCGCCTTACCGCATGAGCCGCGGCCTGGTGGTGCTCGATTTCTTTAAAACAGAATCTGCCCATAATTTCCATCAAAACTACAACCTTCAGGGTATTGAGCCTTTTACAATGGTTATAGTTGAAAACCATGAACTGTTTGAGTTCAGGTGGAACGGGACCGAAAAGTTTTTCAAACCGCTCGATGTGCAAAAACCTCATATCTATTGCTCAGCTACCTTGTATACACCCGAAGTAATTGCCATGCGCCAGCGCTGGTTTGCCAAATGGCTGATCGCTCATCCTGAATACAGCGTCGAAGACATACTGACCTTCCATCTTTTTGCCGGCGAGGGAGATGAACAAACGCAGGTAAGGATGAGTATTTACGGCATTGTGCAAACCGTAAGCATTACCAGCATCACCTCTTTTAAAGGCGAGCAAACAATGTACTACTCTGACCTGAAAGGCGAAAAAAGCTTTTCATTTAACGGCTACGGCTTTAGTAATAGCCCGGATGCAAGCCAACCAAAGGGTATAAACATCCCGGCAAATTTCGCCTGAGCTTTATTTCTGTTGATTTTAAAATCCAGGTAATGGCGGTTAAGCCTCCCGGTTTTAAAAGATGAAGCAAGGATACAGAGGATGAAATTTGTCAAATCCATTCAGGAACAATAAAAAACTATTTAAATACTGCTTCCCGCCTTATTTTTTAAAGCGTATATATATATTTACCTTATCAATAAAATTCAGCGTGGCTAAACATTTTTATTCTTTGCAGCTTATTCTCTGCCTGAGCCTTTTTTACCAGGGCCTCAGGGCCGGCAATACCGTTAACAAAGCGCCATTGGTAGAGGGCATGATGCAGAAATACCACTGCTGTCCGCGGCCATTGGATGACCGGTTCTGCAGAGATGTGCTTTACAATTTCATTGGTGACCTGGATGCCATGCACCTTTACTTTACCGCTGCCGATATTAATAAGCTTAGCGACCTCGCCGCAGTTAAAGCCCAGATAAGGGGCACCAATCTTAATTTCCTGAATACTGCAGTTACATTATATAAGCAGCGTCTGGAAAAGGCCGACAGTACACTCATTTCTATTTTACAAAAGCCATTCGACCTGACCATAGATGAGAACATTGACTTTAGCGCAGATACCAGCTCATGGGCCGCTAACGATAACGAGTTGCGCGCCCGCTGGCAAAAATACCTGAAGTACGAAACCCTGCACCGCTTATCCGATATAAAATATTACGATTCTACTGCCACCTCAGATTATATTTTGAAACAACAACGCGGCCAATTGATCATAGTCCGTAAAACTGAGGAACGCCGCATAAAAAAAGTGCTGGATGACCCTGCAGGCTATGAGAATTACGTGGGCACGCTTTTCTGCAACGCTATCACTACAGCCTACGATCCTCACTCTGAGTATTTCCCGCCGGCACAGAAAGAAAATTTTATTGGTGAGTTAAATGGCAATAACTATTCGTTCGGGTTCGAGTTGGGAGAGAATGATAAGGGCGATGTTGAAATCGCTCGCCTGGTGCCCGGCAGCCCGGCATGGAAATGCGGCCAGCTAAACCAAAATGACGTTTTGCTGCAGCTGCAATGGCAGGATAAACCAGTGGTGGACCTGGCCGGTGCCAGCGCCGATGAAGTAGGGGAATTACTGACCAGCGAAAACCACAAGCGCCTCAGCCTTACCGTGCATAAAGCCGATGGCATGCGCGTTACTGTTACTTTAGAAAAGGCTCAGATACAAAGCGATGAAGATTTTGTAAAAAGCTACGTACTGGATGGGCCCAAAAAGATAGGCTACATTTTATTACCCGGCTTTTACAGCGAATGGGAGGCAAGCGAAGGAAGCAGCTGCGCCAACGACGTAGCTAAAGAAGTTGTAAAGCTGAAAAAACTGAATATCGATGCGCTGATAATCGACCTGCGCAACAATGGCGGTGGAAGTCTGGATGAGGCGTTACAACTTGCCGGCATTTTTATTGACGAGGGCACGCTCGGTTTCAGCAAGGCCCGAAATGAACGGCCGCATGCTTTAAAAGACCCTAACCGCGGCACTATTTATGACGGCCCCATGGCTGTGCTTGTAAATGGAGGCAGCGCCTCTGCTTCTGAATTTTTAGCAGCTGCTTTGCAGGATTATAACCGGGCTATAATAGTTGGTTCACCTACGTTTGGCAAAGCCACCTTCCAGGAAGTACTGCCGGCAGATACTACACTGGACTTTGCCAAAATGAAAGCCGCTGATTTTAATAACAGCAAATACGATTACGTAAAAGTAACCACAGGCAGATTTTATCGTCCAACGGGTAAAACACCTCAGATGACCGGGGTAATACCCGATATTTCTCTACCCGACCTATACGACAATCTGTTGGAACGCGAGTCGATGATGAAGAATGCATTACTGCCCGATACTATTAAAAGAGCAGCCATTTTTAACCCTTTGCCACCTTACCCCGTTAAAGATCTGGCTGCAAAAAGTAATGCACGTGTAAGCGTTTCAAATGGTTTTAAACTGGTAAACCTTGCCCACAAATTTTATATGGAAATGAACGACGCCAAACACCAGGTAATACCCTTGAAATTTGAATCATTTATGGCCCTGGGCGAAAAATATAACGGCGAAAGTGCGCGTGTAGCCGACAATCTTGAACAGGACAGTATACGCAGCTTTAAAGCAAAGAACCACGGTGGTGATATAGCCCGTATGGCTTTAGGGGGTTATGAGGCCGAGCAAAATGAACGTTTTTTGAACTTTATGATGCATGATATATATATTAATGAAGCTTTTCTTATACTTGCTGATTATATATCTCTAAAACGCTAATCATCCATTTAAAAACTACTTATGAATAAACATCTGCCCATTACATTATTGTTGCTTTTAACTTTTGCTTCCGCGCTTCAGGTTCATGCACAAAAAAGCCCTGCCGATTATCTGTCGGGTATAATGATGGGCGAGCAACAGATAACCGAAGATTTTCTAAGCTATATAAGCGCATTGACCCACGGTAAAAGCGCCAGGAAGATTGAAAAGAGACGTACAGAATTGCTGAATGCCGTTGCGCAGGCTAAATCCCGCATCAGCCATGCACCTTCTTTTACCGACGGAGACAGTACAGTAAGGGTGGCTGCGTTGAACTATTATACTATTGATTATAACCTGCTGAAAGAAGATTACGCCAAAATAGTTGACATGGAAGAAATAGCTGAGGAAAGCTACGACAACATGGAGGCCTATTTGAATGCCGAAAATGCGGCCGATCAAAAATTACAGGATGCTTTTAAATTGTATAACGGTGCCATTAAAACATTCGGAGAGAAACATAACATTACCATAGTAGACGATAACAGTAAAACCGCACAGAAAGCCGAAATAGTACATAAGGTAAACGACTATTACCACAAAGTATATCTGATATTCTTTAAATCATACAAACAGGAAATGTATTTGAGCAAGGCGGTTGAGAAAAAAGATCTGAATGGCATAGAACAGAACCGCAACACCTTATTAAAAGACGTTGAAGAGGGATTTGAAAAACTAGGTAAGCTGCCTTCGTATGATGGCGATGGCGACCTTGCCATTGCCTGCCGCGCTGCACTTCAGTTCTATCAAAAAGAAGCCAAAACCAGCGTACCGGTTATCAGCGATTTTTTATTGAAGAACGATAACTTTGAAAAACTGAAAAAGAGCATGGACTCAGGCGACCATAGTAAGGAACAGGTAGATAACTACAACAAAGCCGTAAAAGAAATTAACGCCGCCGTTAACAACTATAATCGTATCAACAAAGAAGATAACGACGCCCGCACTAAAATTACGGATGGATGGAACAACACTACCCAGAGTTTCCTGGCCAAACATACGCCGCGATACAACAAGTAGCGTAATAGCTTACATTTGGTTTACTATAACCCCCATTAAATGGTGCCAATGAAAAAGCTTAAAACCATTCTTCCATTGTTTGTCGTTTTAGCGGTAGTGTATCTGGTAATTATTAAGCCCAAAAAGGCCACCAGCGAATATCAACCTGCGTTTTATAAATTAAATAAGGAGTTACAGGCCAGCCATCCGGGCGCCAGTGCAGGCATCATTGATCTGGATGCGCTTGACTATAACCTGAATTTTGTGACAGCACAATTGGGTAGCAACTTTAAGTTGCGTTTAACCGCCAAATCGCTGCCATCAATTGACTTACTGAAATACCTGATGGATAAAGCGCACACCAACCGCCTGATGGTTTTTTCCGAGCCTTTCATTACCGAATTACTTACCCGTTTTGATGGCGATTCAATTGATATGAT
>Ga0316224_1004169_pt1 | contig 11168 bp, 9 predicted proteins | sample TBH18013metaG_FD_206254 | JGI IMG/M metagenome (GOLD analysis project Ga0316224, IMG submission 206254) | Freshwater microbial communities from Trout Bog Lake, Wisconsin, USA - TBH18013 | ecosystem: Environmental > Aquatic > Freshwater > Lake > Hypolimnion/Profundal zone | place: USA: Wisconsin...
TCATGCGGAAGGTAGATTGCGTCCGTGCTCTGCAAGGAAGTCAGACAGGTAACCTAAACAACTGCATTATCATTCTTGCATTGGATTTAGCGATTCTGCCAAGGCAATGCGCTCGGACGAAGCATCTCATCTCGAAGGAACATTGACTCCCAAACGACTTTGACATCCTATTCCCTCTCGTCCACTTCATTAATCAACCAGAAAATACGAGGCAACTATATGAAACAAGGCACAGCGATCATCATCGGGGCTGGTCCAGCTGGACTCACGGCAGCGCTCGAGCTTCAGAGACACTCCGGAATCAAGCCTATCCTGATTGAAGCCAGTCAAGATATCGGCGGTATCTCGCGAACGATACGCTATAAAGGCAATCGCATGGATATTGGCGGGCACCGCTTCTTCTCCAAGTCAGACCGCGTCATGCGGTGGTGGCTGGACTTGATTCCTGTCGAGGCCGGTTCGAGCGAGAACGGTCAACTTCGCTACCAGGGTCAGCAGCGCGATATACCCGAGTCGACCAAGGCCCCAGATCCCTTGAGCGATGACTTGGTCATGTTGATTCGCCAGCGCAAAAGCCGCATCTATTTTCTTCGCCGCTTCTTTGATTACCCCATCAGCCTAACCGCGGCAACCTTCAAGAATATGGGATTAGTCCGCACCGTCCTGTGTGGCGTCAGCTACATGCGTTCCGCATTGCTTCCCCAACGGAAGGAGAACTCACTCGAGGACTTCATCATCAACCGGTTCGGGAAGCAGCTATATCTAACTTTCTTCAAGTCATATACCGAGAAAGTCTGGGGTGTGCCCTGCGACCAGATCAGCGCCGAATGGGGAGCCCAGCGCATTAAGGGGCTGTCTCTCAAGGGAGTGGTCATGCACTTCTTGAAGAAGACCTTCGGCCCCAAACAGTCCGGCGATATTGCGCAGAAGCAAACTGAGACATCACTGATTGAGAAGTTTCTATACCCTAAGCTCGGCCCTGGGCAGCTTTGGGAGCATGCCGCGGACTTGGTGCGCAAGGGCGGCGGCGAGATACACTTCGGCATCAAGATTGACCGTATTCAAATGAGCGGCAACAAAGTTGCTTCAATCGAGGGGATCAATGAAGCCGGTGATCGGGTTATCTATAGTGGAGACTATTACTTCTCCACTATGCCCATTCGCGATCTGGTTCGGGCCTTCCCAACCGATGTCCCTGCTGAAGTCAAAACCGTCAGCGAGGGCCTTATGTACCGCGACTTCATCACTGTGGGCTTGCTCACAAGCAAACTCTCGGTAACAGAGAAGGATGGTTCTGCGCTCAAAGATAACTGGATCTATATCCAGGAACCGGACGTCATCGTGGGGCGGTTGCAGGTCTTCAACAATTGGAGCCCATGGCTCGTTGGGAACCAGGATAAAGTTTGGATTGGCCTGGAATATTTCTGCAATGACACTGACCCGTTGTGGCAACTGTCTGACGAAGAAATGTCTACCTTTGCAATCAGCGAAGTAGCCAAAATTGGAATACTCAAGGCTGAGGACGTGGAAGACTCCCATGTCGTTCACGTTCCAAAAACCTACCCTGCGTATTTTGGAAGCTACGATCGCTTCGATGTCATTCGGGACTATATGGACAAGATTGAGAATCTCTTCCTGGTTGGCCGGAATGGCATGCACAAATACAACAACCAGGATCACTCCATGCTGACTGCTATGACGGCCGTAGAGAATATCATCAATGGTGTTGTTACCAAAGAAAACATCTGGGCCATCAACACTGAGATGGAATATCACGAGGAGAAGGCCAAGAAGTAAGCTATTGAGCGTCTCGACACGCGCTCAATAATCAGCTTCATCTTAGGCTCGGCAGGGTTGCAATCACCACCCAGCTTCCCTGCCACCTCATTTGCCATATATCAGGCTTCACTGTACTGAACTCACTCTTTGGAGAGCTAGATTGCCGGCTGAGCCTCTGACTCGCAGGGTCCTGATCTACCGCCTCGGCAGCCTGGGCGACACAGTAATTGCGCTGCCTTGCTTCCACTTGATTGCTCGCGCCTTTCCCCATGCCAAGCGCTTGCTGCTTACTAACTTCCCAGTACATGCCAAAGCACCCGCTTCAGCAGCGGTATTGGGCGAATCTGGCTTGGTTCACGGGTATATGCGTTACTCTGTGGGGACGCGAAGCCCTACTAAATTGCTCCGTCTGGCCTGGAGCATTCTGCGCTTTCGCCCCGATGTTCTTATCTACATGATGCCTGTGCGGCCGTTAAAGAATGTGCGCCGCGACCATTTGTTCTTCCGCTTATGCGGGGTTCGCAAGATCATAGGACTGCCCGGTGAAGACCAGTTACAGCACCGGCTTGACCCACAGACAGGGCTCTACGAACGGGAAGCCTCCCGGCTCGCTCGTGCCCTGATCACTCTTGGCGACGCTCACCCTGAGAAGCAAGCTAGCTGGAATCTTTGCCTCACAGCTCTAGAGCGAGAAGCGGCAACCAAAGCGTTAGGCGAACTTACTCAGCGCCCGTTGATTGTCTGCGGTCCTGGCACCAAGATGGAGGCTAAAGACTGGGGCCAGGAAAATTGGCGCGCCCTCCTGGCACAGTTGCATTCGACTTACCCTGGGCATGGATTGGTGATGATCGGAGCTAAGGAAGAGGCTGCAATGAGCGACTTTGCCGCTCAACAGTGGACCGGGGCCAAGGTCAACCTGTGTGGCCTCCTCAGTCCAAGGGAGACGGCGGCGGTACTGGAACGTGCTCAGGTCTTCTTGGGTCCAGACTCCGGCCCCATGCACCTTGCCGCGAGCGTTGGTGTTCCGTGCGTGATTGCCTTCTCAGCGGCTGGAATTCCCGGCTTATGGTTTCCTGTCGGAACGCAGCACGAGATCATATACCATCGGACGAGTTGTTTTGGTTGTAGATTGGTAACCTGCACCGTTGAGGCCCGCCGCTGCCTCACATCCATTACCGTTGCAGAGATGGCAGCAGCTATTGCAAGGGTGCTGGGAAAGCAAACCAAGATCAGTCAGCATAACTAACTTAAGTCGATACTTAGACTTCATGAACGCAAAGGAGAACCCTCAGAGATGTTAGTAATTACTGGAGGAGCAGGCTTTATTGGCAGCAACCTGGTGCATGAGTTGAACGCTCATGGCATCACTGACATTCTTGTGGTTGATAACTTCGAGAACGCAAGAAAGTTCCAGAATCTGCACGGTGCCAGATATGTGGACTTCATGGATAAGCGCGAGTTTCGCCGCGCCATTTCAGAGAATGCGCTCGGCGCAGGCAAAGTCGAGGCAATCCTGCACCAGGGCGCATGCTCCAACACGCTCGAAGACGACGGCGTATACATGATGGACAATAATTTCAGGTATACAAAAGAAGTTCTTGCATTTGCTATCCGCGAGGGAGCCCGGCTTGTCTTCGCTTCTACCGCTGCGGTATACGGGCTCTCTGGGCCCGGGCACTTTACACCGACAATCGAGAATGAGCGTCCGCTCAATATTTATGGTTACTCGAAGCTGGTATTTGATCACTACTTCCGCAATCAACTTGCTCTGGACGCCGTGCCAATTTCGGCTGTTGGCCTGCGCTATTTTAATGTTTACGGGCCGCGCGAACAGCACAAGGGGCGCATGGCTTCGGTCATCCACCACTTCACAAAGCAAATGAAAGATACGGGGAAAGTGCGTCTCTTTGCTGGCTCCGGCGGCTATGGCGACGGAGAGCAACGCAGAGACTTTGTTTATGTTCGCGATCTGGCGCGATTGAATATGTACTTCGCTCAAATTGGTCCGCATTCGCCAGCAAGCGGCGAGATCCAAAAGACATATCGTGGCGTTGTCAATGCCGGATCAGGCGAAAGCAGGAGCTTCAACGATGTTGCGAGAGCACTGATGGCTGTGCATGGCGAGGTTCCTATCGAATACGTTCCCTTCCCTGCTGATCTTGAAGGCCGCTATCAGCACTTCACCGAAGCGGACCTCACCGGATTGCATGATCTTGGTTGCAATTTGGAGATGACAGCCTTGGAGAATGGCATAGTAGAAACCTACAGCACGCTACGGGAGATAGAGCAATAGTGTAAGTCTTCTGAACCTATCTATGATTCTTGATTTGAAATCTCCTTATCACTATCCATCGAAGTGATTTTTCACTTTGTAATGAATGACTGTCAAGACTTCCAGGCAATCGACTTGCGAAGTGGAGGAATCATGTCTAACAGCCCCGATGCGGCAACCGTCTTCGGAAGAGCTATCGCGGAACATCTGGAAGTAGTTCGCCAGGTAAATGACAAGCAAGGCATTTTGGAAGAGATAGCCATTGCAATGGCGACCACGTTACACCGAGGGGGCAAGATCCTATGGTGTGGCAACGGTGGCAGCGCGGCTGACTCACAGCACCTGGCCGCTGAACTCGTTGGGCGCTTTCGCAAGGAGCGTCGCGGCCTTCCTTCAATAGCGCTAACAACCGATACATCGATATTGACGTCGATTGCCAATGACTATGGATACGAGGCAGTATTCTCACGGCAAATTGAAGCACTGGGAATATCTGGCGATCTGCTGGTTGGTATATCCACCTCGGGCAACAGCCGCAACGTTGCTGCGGCATTGGAGGTTGCGCGCTCGCAGAACCTGGTTACTGTAGCCTTCACCGGAGCAAACAGTGGCAGGATAGGCTCTTTGGCCGATCATGTCTTCTCGGTGGACTCCTGCGATACGGCGCGCATCCAGGAGGCACACATCCTGGCTGGCCACATGCTCTGCGACTGGATTGAGATCGATTGGCTTAACAAGCAGGCTAAAGGCGAAAACAACGCAGTGGAAATTTCCATTGAAGCGCAAGCCGGGGGAGCACGATGATTGATGAACTTCATAGAGTGATCAAGCAGATTGAGCACTCATGGGCCAGCAAGCGCATGCTGGTTGTGGGCGACGTAATGCTCGACAAGTACATCTGGGGCGACGTAGGTCGCATCTCTCCAGAGGCGCCGGTTCCCGTGGTGCGTGCCACTCACCGCAGTGAGCAGCCGGGCGGAGCTGCCAACGTGGCCATGAACCTTTCCCGTCTGGGAGCCAAGGTCAGCGTGGTCGGCTTCACCGGCGGCGACGAGGATGAGGGCAAGCTCTCAGAGAGTCTGCTCGCGAACGCGATCTCGCCCGCGTTCGTAGTCTCTGAGACTTTCCCTACGATCTCCAAGTTGCGCATCCTGGGCGGAAGGCAACAGATGTTGCGCCTGGACAGCGAACGATTGGGTGCTCGGCCGCAAGCTGACTATGACCGCCTGATCAAAGCTGTACTGGCGCAATTGCCTGCCTATGATGCCGTGGTTCTATCTGACTATGCAAAAGGCGTACTTACGCCTGAGGTCTGCCAAGCCGTAATTCAAAGCGCCCGCAGCCTCAACATCCCGGTGCTTGTGGATCCCAAGAGCACTGACTTCTCACGGTATCGCGGAGCTACAACCATCTGCCCCAATCTGGGCGAACTATGTTCAGCCGCTCATATGGACGCACATGACCTGAAAGCCCTTCTAGATAGCGCTGAGGCCATGGTTCCCACTTATGATCTCGATTTCCTGATCGCCACCCTTGGCGACAAGGGCATTGCGCTGGTGCGGCCTGGCAACCGTGTTATGGCCCCGGCTGTGGCGCGTCAGGTATTCGATGTATCAGGAGCCGGAGATACAGTTATCGCTGTCCTGGCCTTGTGCATGGCCTCCCATTTGGCTCCGGAAATCGGTGTGCAACTCGCCAATGTGGCAGCCGGTATCGTAGTAGGCAAAGTCGGTACAATGCCGGTTGAGAAGCACGAACTGCTAGCGGCGCTGGCGCCAGAGATAGCACTGCACGCCGAGGACAAAGTCCTCACCAGTCTTGAGCTGAATACGCGTGTAGCTTTATGGAAGAGCAATGGCGAGCGAGTGGTCTTCACCAACGGCTGCTTCGATTTGCTGCACGTCGGTCACATCACCGTTCTTGAACAGGCCCGCCGCTTTGGTGACCGGCTCATTGTTGCCATCAACAGCGACTCATCGGTCCGGCTGCTCAAAGGCCCCAGCCGTCCAATCGTCGGTGAACAGGAGCGCGCTCGCGTACTGGCTGCGCTGGCTGCTGTCGATGCTGTGGTTGTCTTTGATGAACCAACTCCACTCGAATTGATTGTTTCCGCGCGGCCCGACGTCATCGTCAAAGGCGGTGATTATGAAGTGGAAACGGTTGTGGGCGCTACAGAGGTACAGTCATGGGGCGGACAGGTTAAGATCGTCCCCATTGTTCAGGGCCACTCCACCACAAGACTGATTGAGAGGGGCACCAGCAAGTAGTATCCATGTTTCGTAAACTCGAAGCCAGGCTGCTCGCCTGCCTGAAGAACTGCATAATGCAAAGTTCAGCCAAGGCGGCACAGCAGTACTCAGAAATCAGCGCTCTCTCTGTTCCATGGGGAGGGCGCATTTTTGTATTTGAAAGGTAATAGGCTACGGATTATCAACCCAGCGCAAACCAAAAACTTCCTGCGCAAAAGCAGCTATCTATAAATTGCCATGATAGTTGTGTCGATTTGTTGGTTGCCCCTCAGGGATTCGAACCCCGATATGCTGCTCCAGAGGCAGCTGTCCTACCATTGAACGAAGGGGCAACAAGAACAAAATCCAAATACCGTCTTGCAGCCAGACTGGCATAACCGCGGCAGGGCGCCGGGCACAAATGCCAACTTGTTCATCATAAGGGGATTCCCCGGCGCGGTCAAACCTGCCGCATATATCACCAGATTTCCGCTCGCCGGGGCTTACTGCAAGTTCCGTCCCCCTCTACTCTTCTCGCAAAACCTCCAGGGGACGCAAGCCAAGAATGCGGTAACTTGCAATCCATCCGGTAGCCGTGGCCAGCACCGCCGTTCCCACCAGCGCAATCACAGTGGCTCCCCACTCGATATGGAAGCCCACCTCCAGTTTGTGCAACAGCACCCGGGTCAGCAGGTTGGCAAACACCACGCCCACCATCCCCGCCAGCAACCCCAGCACGCTGAACTCCACGCTGAATGTGCGCACAATCCTCATGCGCGTTGCCCCCAGCGTCTTCAGCACAACGGCTTCCCGCATCCGCCGGAACCGCGTGCTCGCAATGCTAGAAGCCAGTATCGTCAGCCCGGCGAGAATTGAGAACCCCGCCAGCAAACGAACCACAAGCGTAATCTGATTCACAACGCTCTCAATCCGTTCCAGCACATCGGCCACATTGATCACCGTAACCGTTGGATAGGCTCCGAACAGCGCCCGCTCCATTGCCCCCACCTGGGATCAATATGTACGCCCCCGTACCAGGTGGCTGGCAGTTCCTTCAGTTGCCCTGCCGGAAGCACAAACTCAACGCGCGCTCCCAGGTGCTGCCCATCAGGGCGGTAAATTGCAGACACCTTCAGCGTCCGCGCCACTCCGCCCGTCTCCAACTCCACAGCGGAGCCCACGCCAACCTTCAAGCGCCTGGCGACACCTTCGTCCACGGCCATCTCCGCCGCATTTGTGTCCTTCCACCACGTGCCCTGCGTCAGCTTGTCGCCCTCTGGCAACGCATCAGACCAGGTCAGTTCCGCACTCTCGAGCATCCTTCGCGGAAAATGCTGCCCCTTCATCTGCTCCACAGACTGCCCGTTAATCGAAACAAAACGTCCCCTCACCATCGGCATCAGGTCCAATGCCTGGCTCACACCCGTCTGGCGAGCAAAGAATGCCTTTATGCCCGCTACCTCATCTGTCGTAACGTCGATCAGGAAGATATTCGGCAGCTTGGGAGAAGCAGTCTCGCGAATCTCACGCAGCAGTTGCGCCTGCATCAAATAGACCGCGAGAATCAGCATCACGCCGGTTCCCAGCGCCGCCAGCACAGCCGCCGACTGATTCCCCGGACGGTAGAGATTGGCAAGCCCATGCCGCAGCGACGAGGGCAGCCGCAGCCGCACACGATCAAGCAGAAAACGCACTGTTCTGAGCGCAACAGCGGCCAGCACCAGCAGAACCACCAACGCGATCGTAAACAGCACTGCAAACCACGTACCCACTTTGGCGGAGTCGGACAGCGCCCATGCGATGCCCCCCAATGCCGCTACCACCACTGCGGCAACCGCCAATTGCAGCCTCCGCGCCCACCACACCGCCAGCCAGCCGCGAATACCCACCGGCCCCTGCTCCACCAGCCTGCGCAGCACCAGCACCGGCCGCACCGCGCGCACATCCAGCAGCGGAGGCAGGCAGAACAACAGCGTAGTCAGCAAGCCTGTGCCGAGGCCCGCCAGCGCCGACTCCCATGGAAAACCAAGCACCGCATGGACAGGAAGCAGGTTTCCGAAGGCCGTCGGCAGCGCCACCATCACAACCAGGCCCGCGGCCACACCCACCAAACCACCCACGAACCCCAGCCCCAGCGTCTGCAGCAGGAATATCCGCAGCAAATCCCCTGACCCTGCGCCCACAGCTTTGAGGATTGCCAGCATATCCATCCGCTGTTCCAGGTGGGCATGCATCGCCATAGCCACGCCAATCGCCCCCAGCACCATCGCAACCAGGCAAATCAAACTCAAGATCGCCGTTGCATTATCCAACCCGCGGCTTAGTGCCGGATTCCCTTCCCGGAAATCAATCACCTGCGCGTCCGGCAGCGCTGCCTCCAACTGGCTGCGAACTGATGCGGCTTGCGCATCGGCTGAAAGCCCACCTGCGGCCTTCTCCGGCAGCTTCATCAGTAGCCGCTGCCCCGCGCGGCTCCCCGGAGCCAACAGTCCTGTTCGCGCCAGAGCCGCCTGCGAGATCATCACCCGCGGACCCAGCCCGGCCCCGGCGGTAATCCGGTCAGGCTCCTGCTTCAGCACGGCTGAAATCCTGAAGTTCTTTCCACCCAGCCGCAGCGTCTCCCCCACCTTGGCATTCAGCCGAATCAGAAACTCGTCCGCAACCACAGCCGAGTCGCCCTCCAAAGCCTGCGCGAGGGTAATCGCTGGCTCCAACTCAGCCGTCCCGTAATAGGGATATTCACTCGGGTCCACTGCCTTCAATGAGACCAGCAGCGGAACCGGGTCCGGCGGCACGGAGGCCATTGAGATTGTCTCCGTTACCCACGTCGAGCGAATTCCGCCGCCCCCCTGGCCCAGAATCGCGGTAATCTTGGCCTTTTCCTCAGCCGTCGCTTCATGGAACGTGCGTGCGCTCAGATCCCCGGCCATCAACGACCGCGCCTCGCCAGACAGGGTCCGCCTAAAGCTGTCGCTCAGCCCGCGCACTCCCACCAGCGCCGCCACACCCACCGCCACGCTCAGCACCACAAAGCCAAACTTGCCCGGCGCGGACTTCATATCCCGCCAGCCAATGGCTCCGGCCCGCTTCCAGCTCAGTGCGCGCTTAGCCATTCTGTGCCTGCTCCGCACCTGCAACGGGAGCGCTGAACGGCAGCGTGTCTTCCACAACCATCCCATCCTTCAGCACAATTTTCCTGTCTGCCCGGCTGGCAACTTCAGGATCGTGCGTAACCAGAACCAGGGTCGTCCCCGCCTTCTTGTTCCGCTCCAGCAGCAGGTCCAGCACCAGGCGTCCGTTCGCTGAGTCCAGATTCCCCGTCGGCTCATCCGCCATCACAATCGGAGGCTCCACCACAAACGCCCGCGCCAGCGCCACGCGCTGCTGTTCGCCGCCTGAGAGTTGCACCGGATAGTGATCTACGCGCTCGGCAAGGCCCACTTCGTCCAGCAGGCGCCGCGCCTGCGCCAGCCCGCTGCCCTCAATGTTCAACTCGTAGGGCAGCAGCACATTCTCCAGAGCCGTCAGCGTCTGGATCAGCTGATACGACTGGAACACAAACCCGATCTTGCGCCCTCGCACCTTGGCCAGTTCCGCCTCTGCCAGGTTGTGAATCGGCGCTCCATCCAGCCATATCTCGCCGGAACTCGGTGTATCCAGCCCGGCCAGCAGTCCCAGCAGCGTACTCTTCCCGCTTCCGCTGGCTCCCACAATCGCCACAAACTGCCCCGCCGGAATCGTCAGCGTAATTCCTTTCAGAATCTCCACCCGCCGCGTACCGTTCTGAATCCACTTCTTCGCATCCCGAACTTCAATCACTCAGCCACTCTCCTGAAAGCCCTCTACCTGCACTCTTTATCCAGCTTCTTCCGGCTACACTGTTCATGTGGACGTTCGCCGCTCTCTGATTGTTTCCCTATGCATGATGCTGCTGGCCTTACCGCTCGCAGCCGCCACTCCGCACGTCCTGGTCTGCTTCGGAGACAGCATCACAGCCGGTTATGGCCTCCAAGACGGCCAGTCCTTCCCCGACGCCCTGCAGCGCCTGCTTGACACCCAGGGATACCACTATAAAGTCGTCAACCAGGGGACCAGCGGCGCCACCACCAAGGACGCCGTCGCCAGCCTTCCCTTCCTCCTGCGCCTTCACCCTGAAGTCGTCATCGTCGAGTTCGGCGGCAATGACGGACTGCGCGGCATGCCTCTCGATCAAACCCGCCGCAATCTTGACCAGGTAATCACCGCGCTTGAGACCGCTCACATCCGGGTTCTGCTCGCCGGCATCACCCTGCCCCCCAACTACGGCCCTGACTATATTCAGTCCTTTGACAAGCTCTTCCGCTCCATCGCAACTCAGCACCACGCAGCCTTTGTGCCCATGATCTACAAAGACATGATTCACGTCCCCGGCACCATCCAGCAAGACGGCATCCATCCCACCGCCAAAGGCTCAGAGATCATCGCAAAGACCCTGCTGCCCGCGCTGAAGCCCCTGTTGCGCAGATAACTTCCAGCTACCGGTCCTAAGCTGGAAGCTTGAAGCTGCCTTTACCCCATCACCACCACAGGCTGAAACAGCGTTCCCGCCACTCTCTTGGCAATCCCCACCAGTTCCCTTTGCCCGGCAAACACCTTCACCAGCGACGCTTGAGAAAACTCCGGCAGATTGGCCTGCGCCCCGTTCCTTAGCCGGCCCAGCGCCTGCGCATCGCCGGTAACCGCGGGCATCTCCGGCAGCAGGCTGCGCGGATGCACACCCATCTCTTCCAACGCATCCACATTCCCGGCGGCCAATTGCAGCTCGTCCAGCGTGTGCGCTCCCTCCAGCGTAAACACCCCCGCCTGCGTACGCCGCAAGCTGCTCAAATGCGCCCCGCATCCCAGCGCCA
>Ga0316224_1004188_pt1 | contig 11132 bp, 13 predicted proteins | sample TBH18013metaG_FD_206254 | JGI IMG/M metagenome (GOLD analysis project Ga0316224, IMG submission 206254) | Freshwater microbial communities from Trout Bog Lake, Wisconsin, USA - TBH18013 | ecosystem: Environmental > Aquatic > Freshwater > Lake > Hypolimnion/Profundal zone | place: USA: Wisconsin...
CCTTCATTGAACAAGTCCGTTGCCAATGCTTTGTGCACGCATGGCATCCCGATTATTTTGGCCGATTTGAGGCCAATCATTAACGCATCCGGTACGTTTCGGTTCATCACCAACACCATGTCGTCATGCGCCATCCGCAAAGCAGCTCCAGGATTGTTTTTTAAACCGCTGACATTGACTGTTTTCATGGGTTTGCCTGATGGAATTCCCCAATGCGCCCATGCCCGGCATCGGTTTCGATTTCGATATGGGTGGGTGACTGGCGCAACTCCGGCTTGTCGGCAGCTATCGCCTCCTAGAAATAATTCGGTTTCGCTCCAGCGGGAACACACGGCAACACCAAAGGGCCAGGAAAGTTATAATGACCAGCAAATGATTTTTTGCAGGTATGAATGCTAAAATTGCAGCGTTGTGTAACATGAATTAACATTAGCCTTAGTGAGGGAATGTGAAAATCTCGATTGTCATACCGGTGCATAATGAGACGGGCAATATAGCTTCATTGATAGAAGAGACCGGGCAGGCATTATGCAATGCAGAGGCCTATGAAATTATAGTCGTTGATGACGGCAGCCAAGACTGCACCGCCAACGTATTAAAAAACTTACTGGACAACAACGCCCAAGGTTTACGGGTTATTCGCCACCAGCAACGCTATGGGCAAAGCACCGCGCTCCATACTGGCATCAAAATGGCCCGCTTCGACCATATTGCCACCTTAGATGGCGATGGGCAAAACGATCCTGCCGACATTGCCCGGTTATACCAGCTACTTATCCAGCAGCATTCAACCAACGCCGCGCTATGGATGGTCGCGGGATGGCGCAAAAGCCGTCATGATTCGCAATGGCGGCTGTTTTCATCGCAATTTGCCAACACCATTCGCGCCAAACTGTTGCATGACCATACCCCCGACACCGGCTGCGGCACCAAGGTGTTTTTTAAGGACAAGTTTTTGCAATTGCCGTATTTTGACCACATGCACCGGTTTTTACCGGCATTAATGATTCGGGCGGGCGGCAAGGTGATTTCAGAACCGGTCAACCACCGGCCCCGACTGACAGGCCAGTCCAATTACCGTACCTTGGACAGGCTGGCGGCGGGCATCATTGACTTATTAGGTGTGATCTGGCTACAACGTCGCGCCAAAGTGGCGGTCGCCGAGGAAGTTGGCTGTGACCAATGAGCATTTCTGGTTAGCGGTCGGCCTGTTAGGGCAAGTGTTGTTCACCGCCCGTTTTGTGGTGCAATGGCTACAAAGCGAGAAAGAAAAGAAAAGCGTCATTCCATTGGCATTCTGGTATTTCAGTATTTCCGGCGGCATCACCCTACTGGTTTATGCCATTTATCGACAAGACCCTGTGTTTATCATCGGTCAAGCGTCAGGGCTGCTGATTTATTTCCGTAACTTGTATTTTGTCCTCCATGGGCAAAAAAAATTAAAAACCCACCCAACACCGCGTTGAACCTTGTTGAACCTTTCACTTTAATTGCTTAAGGCTAAATTTATGCCCGTTTCCCTTACCGATCTCGAAACCATTGTCCGCAATGCCGGTGCCATCGCCCTCAACTATTTTAAGGATTTAAAACACCTACAAGTGACACAAAAAAATCCGCGCGATTACGTCACAGCCGCTGATGTGGCGGTCGAAGCATTCCTGCAAGAAACACTGACCCGCGCCTATCCTGAATATGGTTTTTGGGGCGAAGAAAGCGGACAAAGCAACAACCAAAATGCCCGCTGGATTGTAGACCCGATTGACGGCACGCATTCTTTTTCTAAAGGCCAATATTTTTGGTCAATCAGCGTCGCTTTGGAAATTGACCAATCATTAATTTTAGGGGTGGTTTATGCCCCCGCATTGGATGATTTGTACAGTGCCGAACGGGGCAAGGGGGCCAGCAAGAACAACGCCCCTATTGCCGTATCCACTGAAGACAGCTTGGGCAATGCCATGATCTCCACCGGCTTTGCCTGTTTGCGTTCGTATCTTGAACACAATAACTTAGAACGTTTTGCCCGGATTGCCCAACAAACCACCGGACAACGCCGCTTTGGCTCAGCGGCTTTAGATTTGTGTCTGGTTGCGGACGGACAAGTGGATGCGTTTTGGGAGCAAGAATTGAACTTGTACGATGTGGCTGCAGGGGCGTTGATTGCGATGGAAGCAGGCGGGTCAGTAACCGATTTTCAGGGTAATCCGGGCGTTTTCCCTAAGCAGATACTGGCAACCAACGGCAAAATCCTCGGGCAATTGCTGCCGTTGATGTAATTGCCCCGTGTCATGCTTAAGTTGGACTTGGACATGCCCGGCAACGCCCACAACGCTTCTAACCGGCGGCCTGATACCCATCAGTATTGTTCAAAACCCAGCGTTCCCCACCCGCCAGCAAATATTCTTTTTTCCAAAACGGTGCTTGGGACTTTAAGGCTTCCATGATAAAACGGCTGGCATCAAAAGCATCACCCCGGTGTGATGACCACACGGCAACCAGCACAATCGGTTCATTCGGCAAGATTGCTCCAACCCGATGCACCACCAACACCTCCAGCAACCGCCATTGTTGCTGGGCGTTGGCAATGATTTTTTCCAGTTGGTTTTCGGTCATGCCGGGGTAATGCTCAAGATGCATCCCATGGACTTCATCGCCTTCATTAAAATCACGCAGCGTGCCGACAAACACGCTGGTGGCACCAAATTTACCGGCCAGTGCGCTGACCGACTGCTGGTGGGCGGGCAACACTTGCCAAGGGTCAAAAGCGGCCTCAACAATTTTAACAGCCACCTCAACCCCCTGTTACCGGAGGAAAAAAAGCCACTTTATCGTCATCCGCCACTAAAAAATCCAGCTCCACATATTCCATATTGACCGCTGCCAATAAATTGGGCGGCAAAGGCATTTCAGGGTTGGCAAGCTGCCATACCTGCCGGACAGTGATAGCATCGGTTATACTTAGCTCATCATCTGAACGGCCTAACGTTTCTTTTAAACTGGCGAAATAATGCACTGTTATCGTCATAATGGTTCACGCTGTCTGGCAAAAGATTAGATAATACCGCAAAATCCAACAAACACTGCCTAATACCATGCCCAAGCTAACTCATTTTAATGCTTCCGGCGAAGCGCACATGGTTGATGTGGGTGACAAACCCATAACCCAACGCATAGCAGTCACTGAAGGTTATATCGAGATGCAAGCGGAAACACTGCAACTGATAGTGGCGGGTGGCCATAAAAAAGGCGATGTGCTGACGATTGCAAGAATTGCCGGCATTATGGCGAGCAAAAAGACCGCTGAATTGATCCCCTTGTGCCATCCCCTGCCGTTAACGCATGTCGAAATCAACTTGACACCCGAACCAGCCCATAATCGCATCCGTTGCCAAACTGTGGTGAAAACTAACGGGCGGACAGGAGTGGAAATGGAGGCGCTTAATGCCACGCAAATTGCCTTATTGACCATTTATGATATGTGCAAAGCAGTTGACCGCGGCATGGTTATCCAATCGGTGCAATTACTGGCAAAAGACGGTGGCAAATCAGGCCACTGGACACGCGAATAACCCAACACACTTGATACAGAGAAGCTTATGACCATCACCTTACAAGACCTTGCTGACTATTGTTCCGCTACCCTGCAAGGTGGCGATGCAACGGTACTGATTAATGCCGCTGCCGATATCATCAACGCGCAACCGGGCCAAGTCACCCAACTGACCAATAACCGTTATAGCAAATACTTACAAAACTCCCTAGCCAGTGCGTGTTTTATTGCGGATGGTTTTGTTGTGCCTGACGGGATACCCGCATCGGTCGCCTTGCTGGTCTGTGCCGACCCGGAAATGGCTTTTATTAAGGCCGTGGGGCTTCTGCATCCTGAACGTGTATACCCAACCAGCATTGCAGCGCAAGCGGTGGTGCCCAAATCCGCCGAATTAGGGGATGATATTCATATTGGTGCTTATGCGGTGCTAGGTGAGCATTGCAACATAGGTGCAGGCACGCAAGTGTTAGCGGGTGTCTATATCGGCAACCATGTCAAAATTGGCAAGCACTGCCAATTGCACCCTTATTGCGTGATTTATGACCATACCGTTATTGGTGATAATGTCATTATCCATTCGGGGGCCATTATTGGCGCCGATGGTTTTGGTTATAAATTCCGCAATCACCAACATGTCAAAGTGCCACAAGTCGGCAATGTGGTGATTGAAGATAATGTCGAGATTGGTGCCAACACCTGCATAGACCGGGGCGCATTAGGCAGCACCACGGTTGGCTTGGGCAGCAAAATAGATAATCTGGTGCAAGTTGGCCATAATAACCAAATCGGCAAGCATGTGATAATGTGTGGCGGGGTGGGCGTGTCCGGTTCTTGCCATATTAATGATTACGCTATTTTGGCGGGCAGCGCCGGTATTGCCGACCATGTCACGATTGGTCAAGGTGCTGTGGTGATGGCACGCGCAGGGGTTGCCAATGATATTGCAGCGGGTAGCCATGTGTTCGGTAGCCCCGCCAAAGATAAACGCATTGCCTATAAAGAGCAAGTTGCCTTGAGCAAATTGCCGGAGTTGCTGAAAAAAGTAAAGCTGCTGGAAGAAAAGATAACCCAGCTTGAACAACAGGGCTAATGCGGGGTTTAGGCAATACGGCAGAGCAACCCGACCCATTTCTTACCTATCTTAATTTAAGGCATGTATTATGAACCCTTATGAAAACCTGCCGGAAAAATCATTTTGGAAACCCTCGGTAGCCAGCAAAAGCCTGTTCGACATCACTGGCTTATGGGATCCGGCATTTAATATATTACCCAACCATAGAATTGTCACTTTTGGCTCCTGTTTTGCCCAACACATTGGCCATGCCTTGACGGCACGCGGCTTTCGCTGGTTAAGCACCGAAAAACCGCCACGCGGCCTCAGCGCGAAACATGCCAAACTTTTTAACTACAACGTATTTTCTGCACGGACAGGGAATATTTACACAGCATCACTATTAAAGCAATGGGCAAGCTGGGCTTTGACGGACGCGCCCGTGCCTGATGAGATTTGGGAACAACAAGGCCGCTTTTATGACCCCTTCAGGCCACAAATCGAACCCAATGGCTTTGCATCGGCTGAGGAACTGCGGCTGTCCCGGGCACAAACCATCGCCGCGTTTCGGGAAAGCATAAAACAAGCCCATGTGTTTGTGTTCACGCTAGGCTTAACCGAAAGCTGGGTGAATGCGCAAGCGGGCCATGAATACCCCATGTGTCCCGGCACAGTGGCCGGTGACTTTGATGCCCAACGACACCTCTTTAAAAAGCAACAATTTAATGACATCTTCAAAAGCTTGTCCGATGCCATTGAAATAATGCGGGAAAGCAATAAAAACCTGAAATTTCTGCTGACCGTTTCGCCAGTCCCCTTGACGGCCACCAATTCCGGCAATCATGTAGTAGTGGCCACCATGGAATCAAAATCCATATTAAGGGCGGTTGCGGGGCAAATGACGACCCGCTGGCGGCATGTTGATTATTTCCCCTCCTACGAAATGATTAACAGCCCCGCTTTTAAGGGCGTGTTCTTTGAACCCAATTTAAGGTCGGTCAACCCTTACGGCGTCAATTTTGTCATGAACAGTTTTTTTGATGCCTTAACGCACAAATTTGGGGAATTCAAACCCATCACCCCACGATTCAGCCGAATGAATAGTGACACAGTTTGTGAAGAGGCACTGCTGGAGGCGTTCGGACAATGACTACAATTTGTATAATCGGCAATAGCCATGTGGGGTCGTTGAAAATGGCATGGGATAACATCAGCCCCCGTTATCCGACAATGGACATTACTTTTTTTGCCCAGCGCGGTTACGGGCTGAAGGATTTGCGGATTGAACAGCAAAGCTTGCTGCCCACCTCGGAAGTCCTCGCCAGCGCCTTACAATTCACATCCGGCGGCAAAACAGGCATTGATACCCGACTTTATGATGTGTTTTTAATTTATGGCTTGTTTTTGACCCCTTATTTCCAAGCCGATAAGCCATTCTACTCACAAGCCGTCCTGCAACATGCCTTATACGATCATGTTGAAGGCAGCCTGTCTTTTAAAGTGTTAAAACAATTGCGCAGCATTACCGACAAGCCTATCTTTGCGGGCCATGACCCCTTGCTGATACCCAGAGGAGAACCCGCCAATGACAGCCCAGCAGCTTATTTGGAGGCGATCAACACGCTAAACACGCTGTTTTATCAGCCGCTGGATGCCGAAGTGATAGCACAACCGCTAGACACTATTGTTTATGGCCGCCATACCCATCCCGATTTTTCTAAAAACTCCAAGCGGCTGGCAGTGGGGCGTAAAACCGACCTGGAATCACAACCCGACCATAACAAAGGCCACATGAATGATGAATTTGGCGAGCTGTGGTTAAAGCAGTTTTTTGCCAAAATTACTTAAAGCTAGTGCTTAGCACTGACTTTTAATACAACACCCATGGTGTTATTGGACTAACTTAAAGGCAGGTTAAGCCTCAGCTGCGCCACTTGCATTTCGGTCAGGCCGGTTTTGGCTGCAATGGTCGTGTCGTCCAACATATCCAGCGTCCGTAGCGCTTATCTTGGGCTTCCAGTTCCTCTTGGCTTATGCCGAGTTTTAACGTCGAGGAAGCGCGCGGTGTGGGGCTGTTGATTGTTAGGTTATTAGAATCAGCGGCATTGGCAAGCTGTATCGTGGGCTAGGTACACGTTGGCTGAACCTGACTGGGCGTTGGCTGAGCGTAGTCGAAGCCCCTCAGCCAACGTGCGGTTACGCTCAACCCTAGTGCGCCTGCACTCAAGGAACGGGCGGTTTTATCTTGCCCGCTCCTATACAAACAAATGTCCCTTTACGAAACATCATAGCGTCATTTGTTTGCCTTAATGCGCATCATCATGATGCCATTCGGGCAACATCACAATGCTGTTAGGGTTTAGCCCTAAGTCCTTTAAGGTGTCAACAGAGGTCTTTTTTTCCATTTTCAGCAAATCAACCACCGAAATAGAGCCATCATTCATATCCGGCAAATTTAAAAAACTGTTCTGCACGAAAGCGTAATGTTCATCCGGTGAAAAGGCAATATGGTGCGCCCCGCCCGCGGTAGGGATGCTTTTTAGCAATTTGGGCTGGGTGGGCTTGCTGATGTCAAACACGTTCAGCGCACCGGGATTGGCAGTGCTGACAAACATCCGGTCGTGTTTATGGTTAAAATAAATTTCCAGCGGCACACCTTGTTTAATCAGCGAAAAATCATAAAGCTGATGGAATTTGAAACTGCTGTCCTGTTTATTCCAAACACCCGCCCACAGCATCCCGCCAAACATGGTGTTGACATAGACCGTGGCGGGGTTTGCCCCAGGTAAAAACACCGCTTCCACAGGGGCAACCCCAGAAGGTGAAGCTTTGTCCGATAATTTATGGGTGGACAACACCTTGCCAGTACTCGCCTCCAATACTGCGACGGTTTCACCGGCCCCGCCCAAATCAGCGGGACGCACCGTGCTGGTAACTACTATACGGTCAATATCATCTTGCAGGCCAATGCCATGCGGGTAACTGATAAAAGCACCGTCACCGCCCGCTTCCGGTGCGCTGATGGTTTTTAGGGCGGCATCGCTTTGGGCATCCCCGACAATGACATTGCTAGAACCCATGCAAGTCAAATACCAGAATTTACCATCTTTAGAAAAGGCCAAATCTTCCGCCACTTGGCAATCAGGCACCGCCACCGTTTTAAGCCGGTAGGGGTATTGCTTCATATCCATCACTTGCAGCGGGTTACTGCCTAAAGCGGTCAAATACGCTTTGCTGGCATCACGGTTATAGAAAAAATGATGCGCCACCAAATCAGGCGGCAAGGGTATATCAACAAGCATTTTACGGAAAGTTGCCGAACTCGGGTCCAAGTCGATAATGGCAATGCCTTCGCGGCGCGGGGTAACGTTGGCTTTGCTTTCATAATTCAACATCGCCAGCATTTCGGCATGTGCCAACGGGGTGACAAACCCAGACACCAATAACAGCGATTGTAGCGTTTTTTTAATGTTCATTTTAAGCCCTTGTTAGTTATTATGCTTCAGCCGTGGTGGGGTCAATCATAGTTTTAATTTGCGCGATACGGTTAGCCGGAAAGCCGCCTTGTTCGGCATGAGCCTTCACTGTGGCCTCATCAGGGGCAATATACACACAATAGACCTTGTCCTCGGTCACATAGCTTTCCAACCACTGTATTGTCGGCCCCATAGCACTAAGGACAGCGCATGATTTTTGCGATATGGCTTGTAAATCAGCGGCTGACAACGAACCCGCTGCAGGGATTTCACGTTCTATGATAAATTTTGGCATTGTCTGGTTTCCTTTTATTATTATAAATACGACCGGTCATCTTGAATTTTAATCATATCATCAAACCCTGAAATATTCATCCAGTAAATTTCCACAACATTGCTTTAAAGGGATTGAGGACTGTTCTATTTTCATACGCAGCAACACACCTTGCCAAGTATTGACCAGCAAATCCGCCATTTCTTGGGCAGATTTGTCAGTACGCACCGTACCTTCTTGTTGCGCCCGGCTTAATCCTGTTTGCAATAAATCACGGTATTGCTTGACCGCTGCCCGCAACGCCTGACTAATGGCTTCGTTAGAATCACCCAGCTCCCCCATTAAATTGCCCAGCAAGCAACCGCCTTTAAATCCGTTAACTTCAAGCTCTGCAATCAGCTCGGCAAAATACTGGTTAATGGCGGTTAGCGCGTCCAGATCGGGGTTCTGTAAATGCGCGTCCAGTTGCCGTATGAAGGGTTCAATATAATGCCGGATCACCTCGACGGCAAAAACTTCTTTGCTGTCAAAATAGTTATAAAACGAACCCTTGGGAATTTGCACGGCGGCCAAAATTTCTTTAAGGCCACTGCCATGATAACCCTTATCGGTCAGTAAGCTGACTCCCTGATCGAGTAAATTGCTGATGTTAATTTGTTTTTTTGTGCGTTGATGCATAGCGTACACTAGCCTGCCAAGCGGACAACCCGACCTTCCGCCGAAGCTTGCAAGGCAGCCACAATAAGCTTGCAGTTGGCCTGGGCATCTTCCAAAGATAACAACGGCGGGCGGTCGTTCAGTACACAATCACTGAAATGTTCTATTTCCAAGCAAAAATGGTTGGCGGCGGGCAAACGCTCTTCACACTGTTGGCCGCTTTCTGTCCACCAAGAAATAATCGGCACATCACCCGGCAATTGCCAAACTATGTGGCATTTAATACCGCCTTGAGTGCCGATAATTTCATATTCGCAACGCCGCGCCCGCTCAAAGCTGAAATCAAATTGGGCAAATTTGCCGTCGCCAAAATCAATAATACCACTGCTGGCAATGTCCGCACCGCTTTCGGCATACTTAGCGAAAGCCGTCACTGATATCGGCGGTTGTTGGAAAATCATCCGCGCCGAATGGATGGCATAACAACCGATATCCCATAACGCGCCGCCGCCACGTTCGGCAGATTCCGCCAAGCGATAGAGCCGGGCTGGACGCATCATAAACGAGTAGCTGGTACGCACCGAACGCACTTCGCCGATCAGGCCAGATTGCAGCAATGCCAACACCCGGGCATGTTGCGGATGGAAGCGGTACATAAAACCCTCCATCACCTTCACTTGATGGTTTCGCGCTGCGTTTTCAATACGCGCAATATCCGCCACAGACAAAGCCATCGGCTTTTCGCACAACACATGTTTGCCGTGTGCTATGGCGCGTAATGTCCACTCGACATGTTCATGGTTAGCCAGCGGCACATACACGGCATCAACCGCCGGATCAGTCAATAAGTATTCCAGCTGGTCATAGCATTTGGTGGCCTGTTGGTTGGGCGCGTATTTCGCCAGCGTTTCTGCCGCTGCACCTGACCGTCGGCTGGCAATAGCCACCAAATTGGCGTTTGTCGCTTCCAGAATGGCGGGCATCAGCCGTTCATTAATACGCGCCGCCCCCAAAATGCCCCAATTGAGTTTTTTTTGGCTTTCCATTTGTAACCCTAACAGTGACTGACCACTTAAAAAGCAGCTCTATAGCAAATAAAAAATCCCCCGCCTATGCCAAAAACGTCCAGCATAAACGGAGGATTACCGGTACAACCAAACCCAGAATGGTTTTATTCCAAATTGGCGTGCCTTTCCCGCATAATTTCTTCCGGGATGTTTTTATCATGGATCAAATGGGAAATATAAGCTTCCAAGAAGAATAAGGTGGACAATTCAAACACCGTACCCATGGGCATCCCTTCCACTTTGCCGTATTGTTCCGGCACACCAATCTGTAACACATTGTCAGCCATACCACCAATAGTCGAATCACCCTTGGCTGAAATCAGGACAATATCGGCACGCACTTCTTGGGCGCGTTTGGTGAAAGCAATCAACTGTTCGGTTTCGCCAGAACCGGAGATGATAATCAGCAAATCGCCGCGTTTGATGCTAGGGGTGACAATCTCTCCCACCACGCTGACGGTATAGCCACTATGCATCAGGCGCATGGCAAAAAATTTGGCAATCTGACCAGAACGGCCTGCACCGGTGACAAAAACACGGTTGGCGCTGTCTAACTTGCGGGTCAACACAACTGGATAATAATCGCTGGTTTGCGATAAAATATCGTGGATTTTACCGATCACTTTTTGTTGGTGGGTGTTTTTGCCATCGGCAATGTCACGGATTTTTTTGGCCGCTTCGGCTGGGCACGGCGCACCATAAATGGCTGCACCCACCACAATAATGTTGGCCCCCGCTTCAACCACCTGCTTGACGGTGGACGGCCTGATGCCACCCGCCACAGATATACGCATTTTCAAACCTAAATCGGCTATCGCCTGCAAATCGGCAAACGGTGTTTGTCCGGCCGCTTGGGCATCCAAGCCGGTATGGACACCAATAATATGCGCACCCAAACGGGCCGCCTCACGGGCACAGGCCAGTTTATCGGGTACGTTGATCAGGTCTATTTGCGCTTCCGCCTTATGGGCTTTAGCCGCTTTAATGACACCTTCTATGGTAGCCAAACCGGACACACCCAAGACGGTGCAAATATCCGCACCGGCGGCATAAAATGGTG
>Ga0316224_1004192_pt1 | contig 11124 bp, 11 predicted proteins | sample TBH18013metaG_FD_206254 | JGI IMG/M metagenome (GOLD analysis project Ga0316224, IMG submission 206254) | Freshwater microbial communities from Trout Bog Lake, Wisconsin, USA - TBH18013 | ecosystem: Environmental > Aquatic > Freshwater > Lake > Hypolimnion/Profundal zone | place: USA: Wisconsin...
TCTATTATATAATATATCATGTGCTTGAGTAACATTACACGCGTTACCATCTGAACCGTAAACTTTATCACCGGTCTTTAATTCTCCCATTGTAGTCCAGCCGTTAGGTGTGGGTATTGGTGTGTCTAACGCTAATGCTTTACCAATCTGTCTACTTGCTAATACAACATTAAATCTGTTATCAGTTAAAGCTTTTAAAATACGCTTTTGATAGTTATAAAGTTTAATTGGTTGCTTACCCTCATCAAGGTTAACAATATAAAAGAAACGAGAAAAGTGTAATATAGACTTACGCGCACGTTCCAAGTCTTCAATCATGGCCTCATTCCATTGAAAGTTTGTCTCAGGTGCAGGTAAATTTTTATTACCTAAATAGAACGTTTCTTTAGAGGCTTTAGCCATTATAGTTTAGGTCTAACACCAAATTTTATTTTGTGACCTGCAGCACCACCTGAACCAAACTGCAATGCATAGTTTATACCTAAATTTAACGTAGTATCGTATAACTGCTGTATGGTAACACCTGCAGGTGTATTTAAGAATGCTGCCTTTACATTAGAGCTTTCAACAGCGTTGAATACTACAAGCCCTTGAAAGTCAGTTATTTCTTTATATCTTAATAATTGTGCAACAAAAATTGTTCTTCTGAATATGGGTCCATCTATAACTTTAGTTAATTCGTTAACTTTATCTGTAAAAATTTGTTTAATTTGAGATACAATACTTGGAGTGTTTGCACTCGACATAGATGTAGCAAGGTGGGTAAGCCCTTCTATAAATTTATTAGTATCGTTGTTAATTTTATATTCACTGTATATTGCAATTAAACTGTTTTGATACTCCTGAGCGGTAGGAGGTGTACTACCCTTTAATAGTAACCCGTCTGTGTGTTTAACTTCAATTTTAAAGTCTCCTCCAATCAACACGTCTCCCACGTGTGGTTTAGATCCATTACTAAAAAATGTTAAGAACAATTCCCCAGAACCAACACGTGCATGTAATGTCGGGGGCGTGCTTTCTGATCTAACAACTGATATAAATTCAGGAGAAGCAGCTATTTCTTGAGGTGAAATATTGTAACTATTACCTAATAGTTCACTAAACGTACTAAGACTATTTGAATGTACTAAAGATTTTAAATTATGAGCAAACTTATCAGCATTTTCTTGTGTTAATTGAATACCGAGATTAGATATAAAAGTTTGATAAACATTTAAATTGTCATTAATAGCACCTTTTAAACTTTGTAAGCGTGTTTCAATTTCCTGTCTAACTGAAGTATTTTGTGTACTGCCTAATTTAGCTATTTTCTTTACTTGATCTGCTGCTTGTTTTGTAACATCAAAACCTTGTACATCTTGTGGATTCTTTTTATTACCAACAATTACTTCGTATTCTTCTCCTTCTTTGATAAACTCTCTAATAGCTTGCAAATTGATACGTGGTTTACCGGCAACCGCTTCTGTATATAAATCCCCTATGTTCTTATAAGGTTTACGGTTTTTCTTTTTAGCTTTGTTGTTAATGCGCGCCATTGTATGTGTATTATTTACTATACTATGTAAAAATGTAACGTGTATATTTTGTTACTATTATAACGTGCATTCACTGTTGTAGATGTAAATATTTAATACTCTTTCCATGGCTTTCAATCAAACTTATAACCCTATAGGCGCATCCGGATATTCTGGCTATAGCGGTATTGGCGGATCAGGATATTCAGGATTCTCAGGTATTTCAGGTTGGTCTGGTATATCTGGCTATTCTGGTATAAGTGGTTATAGTGGTTCAGGTGTTTCGGGTTATAGTGGTGCAAGCGGTTATAGCGGTATATCAGGTTATAGTGGTTATTCTGGTGTCAGTGGCTACTCTGGTATAAGCGGTTATTCTGGTATTTCAGGTTACTCTGGTTATTCGGGCTATTCCGGTATTAGTGGTTACTCAGGCTATTCTGGCATTTCAGGTTATAGCGGTTACTCCAGTTATAGTGGTTTTAGTGGTATATCGGGTTACTCAGGTTATTCTGGTATATCTGGTTTCTCTGGTATTAGCGGTTACTCAGGCTATTCTGGCATTTCAGGTTATAGCGGTTACTCCAGTTATAGTGGTTTTAGTGGTACCTCAGGTTACTCTGGCTACAGCGGTATATCTGGTTTCAGCGGTATATCTGGTTATTCTGGCTCACCTGCTATTGGTATTACTTATTACCCAACAAGTTCTGCATCTGAGTTTAGTGTATACTATGGTTTATTTGCTGTTGCACCTCAGAGTGGGGCTTCGGCTTTGGTTTCGTATAGCTTAAGTGCTAACCAACAATTAGGAACTTTAGGTCAAGTAGTTACCCCGATCGGACAGCCAGATGAATTAGCTTTAAATCAAGGCACCTGGACATTTAATTGTTATTATGCCTTGTCTGGTACAAATACAAGCGCTACATCAGCTGTTACTTTAACACACGCAATTTACGGTAGAACGTATCCAGGCGGTACCGAAACATTATTGTTTTCGGCTACTGGTAGCACTCTAACACCTACACCTTTTGGTACACCATTATTACAAGCAGTACAATATAATATTGGTACCTCTATACCGCTTAATACTAATACCGATAGATTAGTGTATAGAGTGTTTGCAAGTACCGGTAGTGGTTTGCCATGTACTGTTGGTTTTTATTATTTAGGTACACAAAATTATAGTAATATTCAAACCGGTATATACGCCGGTGCAGTAGGTATATCTGGTTATTCTGGTATTTCTGGTTTTAGTGGTATATCGGGTATTAACGGCATTTCCGGTTTTAGTGGTTATTCAGGTAGCGGGGGTGGTGGCGGTACAAGTACAAGTCAGACTATTGTCTATTCAAATTCATTTGCTCCTGGTAACATTATTTCAAAGAATTCAGGTGGGTGGCAACTGGCAATGGCCGATAATGCAGCAGATGCTGAAGTAATTGGTGTTATTCAAACAGCTGTAGCTTCTGCATTCACTGTAGTGTATAGCGGTCCAATAGGAAATCTTTCTGGGTTAGTTGATGGTAGTGTTTATTTCTTATCAGACACTGTTCCCGGTTCTGCTGTATTAGTACCACCTATAGCTACATCAAGTATTTCAAAACCAGTAATGATTGCAGTAGCAGCTGCTTCTGCAGTAGTTATTAATCAACGTGGTATACAAAATGCTTCTGCTGGTTTAGCGGGTACAGGCATTTCTGGTTACGGTACAATGTTTACTGGAGCCAATACTTTAAGTACCAATAGTCTTTACTTCACAAATGGTAATGTTGGTTTAGGTACTACCACGCCGAATGCTACGTTTACAGTTGTTGGTAACATATCTGCTACTGGTACAGTGTATGGTAATATAAGCTATTCTGGTTACTCCGGTATTAGTGGTTACTCTGGTTATTCTGGTATTTCAGGTTATTCTGGTATTAGTGGCTATTCAGGTATAAGTGGTTATTCCGGTATTTCTGGTTATTCTGGTATCAGCGGTTATAGTGGTATATCTGGTTATAGCGGTCCTGGCGCCAATCAAACTCTAAACACTACAAGTAACGTTACATTTAACAACCTTAATACTACCGGGTATGTAGGTATAGGTACATCAACACCTAACGTTAATTTAACTGTAGTAGGTAATTTGTCAGCCACAGGTACAGCTACAGTTTCAGCTTTATCAATCAATTCTCCTAATTCTGGTATAGGTGTGTTATCAGCTGCTAACTCATTTGCTGTTAATGTTGCAAACTCTAATGGTAATATAAATTTAGTTCCTGGTTCAGCTGGATATGCAGTTGTTAATGGTACATTATCTGCAACAGGTATTATATATCAAGGACCTAACCCGGTTGCAACGTTTGGTAAGTCTGTTGCAGCAGCTATAATATTTGGTGGTTAATAATAAGTATATCTATGCCGATTAATATTGCATCATTAAATACAATAACAGCTACGACCTCAGCATTTAGTAGTGTAGCCACCGGTGGCTCTGTTATTATTAATGCAGTACCTTCTAATCACGTTTATAAATTAGGTACAGTGATGGCAGTAAATAAAACCTCAACGGTTGCTACAGTTACTATAGTAATAAACAGGTACTCTACAACGAATTACATACTTGCTTATCAAATGAGTGTACCCGGTAATGCATCTTTAGTTATTGTGGGTAAAGATAACCCGATATATATGATGGATACTTCTTCTGATATACTTTCAGCTCAAGCCGGTACCTCAAATGCTATTGATATAATCACTTCTTACGAAGACATTTACTAATAGTGGCTAATAAAGCTTAAGTCTATAATTAATTTTATGGACTTTATAAAACATTATTTCTTTACTGATCAAGAAAAATTAAAAACAATAACTGAGTTTTTAGAAAGTAAGGAAGAGTATATTTTACAAAAATATAAATTCCGTGGCGATTTTGGTACATCATTGACAGATAAGCACGTTAGTACAAGATCTGGTGGGTATAATATATTTCAATTTTCTAATGAGTGTCCTGAATTGAATGATCTTTTAGCATTTTTAATATTTTCATATCAAGATTATATGAAAAATGTTATACCAAAAAACGCATACACTGGTAAATTAAATCCTGCTCTTAATTGCTGGGTAAACATAATGAGAGATAGTGAAAGTATAGGCAGACACAGACATTCTGAAGACTATTCACCATCATGGTCGTTTGTTTCAGCATCTATAATCTTAAGAGCTAAAAACACTTGTACCAGGTATTCATATAAAGGAGAAGAATTTGCATCTGATAATGTTAATGGGTGTTTAACTATATTTCCGCCATATTACGATCATTGGACTGATGAACATAAAGATACATCGCATAATAGAGTAACATTAGGAATGGATTTCTTTTTCGATAAAGAGCATTCAGCTGGATTTAAAGAATTTTATGATACGCTTATAACTGTAACTTTACAGTAAATATTATTTCATAATGAAAGAAAGGAAATTCGGTAGTGTAATAGGTACTCATATCCAACCAAATCAGTCTGGTGGTGCTCAAGGAGTATGGGATATGAGAGACCTTGCTGCTGGTAAGAACAATAATACTTGGCCAACAACACCTACACCAACCCCTACTATTACACCAACCCCTACTATTACGCCTACTCCTACGGTAACGCCAACAATTACTCCAACACCTACGGTTACTCCAACAGTAACACCAACAAGAACACCTACCCCGGCTCCTACAGCTACACCTACTCCTACGCCTACCCCTGCACCGAGAACTGTTACAATGAAATTATGGGGTGGAGCCGGGGGGCTACAAACAGGTGGTTGTGCTGGATCTAATGCTGTTGGCGCAGGATATGTGAGTGTTAACGGTGGTTCGTTTGCTGCTGGTACAACATTTTACATATATGTAGGTGGAGGTGGCGTAGGTAATAGTTCATCGAACCCTTCTTCCGGTACCTTTGGTGGTGGGGGTGCTTCGTACGCGGGAGGAGCGGATGGCGGTGGAGCTTCATATGTATTTTTAAATGGTGTACAAGGATCTGGTACTTTATTAGTAGTAGCAGGCGCTTCTGGTGGTGGTGCAGGTGGTGGGGTTGGTGGTGGGTCAACAGGTGGTAGTAGTAACGGTGGTAGTTCTGGTGGGGGTTCTCAAACAGCAGGAGGCGCTGCAGGTTCAGACGGATTTGGTGGTGGTGGATCAGCTGCAGCTGCAGGTAGCTACTTACAAGGTGGTTATGGTATGAGTTGTAAAGGCTCTGGAGGTGGTGGTGGTTATTATGGTGGTGGTGGTGGGCAAGGAGATTGCGGTGCCTGTGCAAATGCAACCTCAGGTGGTGGTTCAAGTTATATTAACGGTACATATTTTAGTACAGTATACAATGACCAAGGTAATACTAACGGTTCTGTAAGTTCAAATGCATCATCTGACTCTGATTGGAATAGTACTGCAGGTGTGGGTGGTGGTGGTACAGGTGGTAGTGGTCAAGTAGTCATATATGTTAATGGTACTAAACATAATTATAGTTACACGGGTAGTGTACAATCCTTAACAATTTAATACAATGATACGTAAATTTGGATCATTAATAGGTAAAGAAACTACACCCAGTTATAGTGCAGCTCAGGGTGTATGGAATTTAAGAGATCAAGCAGAATACACCCGTAACAACGGTGCATGGCCAGGAAACCCTACGCCCACTCCGACCCCTACAATTACTCCAACTCCAACTGTAACACCTACATTAACCCCAACCCCCACACCTACACCAACTTTAACTCCAACTCCAACTGTAACACCAACACGTACTGCTACACCTACACCTACACCTACTGTTACTCCTACTCCAAAATCTGTTACAATGAAATTATGGGGCGGGGCTGGTGGTGCATCACCTCAAGGTGGATGCGGTAATAACGGGAACGCTCCAGGTGCAGGATATGTGAGCGTTAACGGCGGTTCGTTTGCTGCTGGAACAACATTTTATATATATGTAGGTGGTGGCGGTGGTAGTAATAGTAGCTCTAACCCTTCTTCCGGTACCTTTGGTGGTGGTGGTGCTTCATATGCTGGTGGTGGAGATGGTGGTGGAGCCTCTTATGTGTTTTTAAATGGTGTACAAGGATCTGGTACTTTGTTAGTAGTAGCTGGTGGATCTGGTGGTGGTTTTGCTGGTGGTGTTGGAGGTGGGTCAACAGGCGGATCAGGTTCTGGGGGTTCATCTGGTGGTGGTTCTCAAACCAGTGGTGGTGGTGCAGGTACTGATGGATTTGGCGGGGGTGGATCAGCTGCAAGTAGTGGATCATATTTGCAAGGTGGTTATGGTATGAGTTGCAAAGGCTCTGGCGGGGGCGGTGGCTATTACGGCGGTGGCGGCGGGCAAGGAGACTGTGGTGCCTGTGCAAACTGTACTTCGGGTGGTGGTTCAAGCTACATTAACGGTACATATTTTAGTACAGTGTATAATGACCAAGGTCAGCAGGGTGGAAGTGTAAGTTCAAATGCATCATCTGACTCTGATTGGAATAGTAGCGCTGGAGTTGGACCAGGCAACAGTGGTCAAATAGTCATATACGTTAATGGTACTAAATATAATTATGGTTATACAGGCGGTGTACAATCCTTAACAATTTAATATGAATTACATAAAAACATATACTTTTACTGACAACAATATACATAATACTATATCTACGTTTTTAATTAATAAAGAACAGTATATTTTAAAAACTTATCCTTTCGTAGATGACTTTGGTACTAACTACGATGTAACCGCCGTAACTACACGTACTGGTGCGTATAATGTATTTAATATGCGTTGTACTGAGTTGGAAGATTTGTTAGCATTTATAAACAGTGCTTTTATTGATTATACAACTAATGTAATGCCAAGCGACGCATACAATGAAGGTATAACAGATCCGGCCATAAGCGCGTGGTTACATGTAATAAAAGAAACTGAAGCAGTTAATACTCATAAGCATTCTGTTGAGTACCCTACAGGTTGGTCTTTTGTATCGGGAGTGTATTGTTTAAGTAGCACTAATACCACTACTGTTTTTAATAGTAAAACAGATTCCCTATCATCTAATGATGTAAATGGTACTTTGACGTTGTTTCCACCTCATTATAATTATTACACTATTAATAACACACCTGGTTCTTCAAACGTGTTTATTAGTTTTGATATATTCTTTAAAAAATCTCATGCGCAAGGAGATAAGCAGTTTTATACAACGCTTGTAAGTTTGAGCGCATAAACGTAAAATAAAGTATGTATATAGCTAATTTAAATATAACTAATAATGCATACTTATATGAAGTATTAGCTACGCCTACTCCGTTACCTACACCTACAATTACTCCTACGCCTACGGTTACACCGACTATAACTCCTACCCCTACAACAACACCTACACCAACGGTAACCCCTACTCCTACTGTCACTCCAACAATTACTCCTACCCCGACAGTAACACCTACAATTACTCCTACCCCGACAGTAACACCTACAATTACTCCGACTCCAACGATAACACCTACAACTACTCCTACTCCTACACCAGCACCTACAGCTACTCCTACACCAACTCCAACCCCTGCACCTGCAACCTCGGTTAGCTATCTGGTAGTAGCGGGTGGTGGCGGCGGTGGTGGTAACTTAGGTGGCGGTGGTGGTGCTGGTGGTTTATTAGCTGGTACATTAAGTGTATCCGGCGGTACTGGTTATACAGTTACAGTTGGTAGTGCGGGGGCTGCATCTGCTGCAAGCAATAGTAGTGGTGGTAACGGTAGTACAAGTTCGTTCAGCACAATATCTACAACAGGTGGTGGTGGTGGCGGTGGTACATTTGGTAGTGGTAGTAGTGGTGGCTCAGGAGGTGGCGGTGGTGGTGACATATCTGGTGGTGGTGGTGGTGGTACATCTGGCCAAGGTAATAACGGCGGTGGTGGTTATAGTGGAGCAGCTGCTCCATCTTATCCTGCAGGTGGTGGTGGTGGTGCTGGAGCAGTGGGTGGTACTTCAAGTGGTTCTAACCCTAATTATGCATCAGCTGGTGGCGCTGGTTTAACAACATCTTTAATTACAACCTCACAAGCTACATCATACAATGTCGGTCAAGTAGTAAGTAGCTCAGTTTACTTTGCTGGTGGTGGCGGTGGTGGTTGTAACGGTTACGCAGGTGGTGGTGGTTATGGTGGTGGTGGTACTGGCGGTAACGGTGATAATAACAGTTACGGTCAAGGCAATACATACTCCCCAACTAACGGTACAGTAAATACAGGTGGCGGTGGTGGTGGTGGTGGCGGTGGTAATCAAGCTGGTGGTTCAGGTGGTTCTGGTATAGTAATAATATCTTACCCTTCAACATATAGAGCTGCTACTACATCTGGTTCACCTACTGTAACAACTAACGGTAGTAATAGAGTATACATCTTCACTGGTAATGGATCTATTACGTTCTAACAATAAGTAAATACAATATGGCACACTTTGCAAAAATTAATGAAAGTAATATAGTTGAAACCGTAAATGTTGTTAACGATACAGAAGCAGTAAGCGGGCAAGCTTTTCTTAACTCTCTTGGGTTAACAGGTACTTGGATACAAACAAGTTACAACACAAGAGGTAACACTCACATACTAAGCGGTACACCTTTAAGAGGTAATTATGCTGGTATTGGTTATATATACGATTCAGTTAATGATGTGTTTTACCCACCACAGCCTTACTCAAGCTGGTCTATAGGATTATCTTCAAATTGGATATGGGTGGCACCAGTACCTGCTCCAGTAGACGGTAATAACTACATGTGGAATGAATCAACTTTAAGTTGGGTAATAGTACCTACATTATCTGGTAGTTAATAGTTGTTGAATATATAAGTATATTCAATGGCCAATTCAGCATTTTCATTTACAGGAATATCCGGATACAGCGGTATATCGGGCTATAGTGGTATAAGCGGATATAGTGGTTCTGGATACTCTGGCTATAGTGGTAGTAATGCTACAACAGTAACTATAACTTATAGTAATTCGTTTTCAGTTGGTCAGGCCATTTACAAGACATCTGGTGGTTATGCCTTAGCACAGGCAAATTCCGTAAACACTTGTGATATTATAGGTGTAGTAGTAGCTGCTACTGGTTCACAATTTACCTATGTTGCCAATGGATATACTACAGGCTTTACAGGTTTAACAGACGGAGCACAATATTATCTTTCTGATGCAACACCCGGTTTAGTAACCACCACAGTTCCTACTGCTGTTGGTTCAATCATTAAACCAGTAATGATTGCAATTGGTACTACTGCAGCACAAATAGTAGAGTATCCAGGTACACAAATTTTAGCGGCAAATTCTAATTCCGGTTATTCAGGTGTAAGCGGCTACTCTGGTATTAGCGGTTATAGCGGTAACAGTACTTCTGGTTATAGTGGTATTAGTGGTTATAGTGGTATTTCAGGTTATTCTGGTACGAACGGTACTATAGGTTCCAATGGTGCTTCTGGTTATAGTGGTATAAGCGGCTATTCTGGTATCAGTGGTTACTCTGGTATCAGTGGTTATTCAGGCATTTCAGGCTATAGTGGCATTAGTGGTTATTCCGGATCTCAAGCAAAAGCACTATTTACATCACTATTCTTTGGATATTAACATAAATAATAAAACAATATGGCACTATTTAATGTAGCTAACCTTTCCACTTTAAACGCTGTAACATCTTCCTATAATAGTGTTCCAACTACAGGCGCTATTATTATTAATGCCGTACCTACTGCTCACTTATATAGACTTGATTCAGTTATAGCAGTTAATAAAACTTCTTCAGTAGCAACAGTTACATTAGTTTTATATAGAAACTCTTCAACCTATACCACATTAGCTTATCAAATAGGTATACCTGGTAATGCGTCTATAGCGCTTATTAGTAAAGATGCACCAGTCTATTTAATGGATACTCAATCCGACACACTTTCAGCTCAAGCAGGAACAGCAAACGCAATTGACATATTAGTGTCTTACGACGACATGTCATAAGTTGTAACCGAGATATAAAACATGTCAAGAAAATACGGTTCAATATTAGGAGCAGTTAATATACCTAATGCTACTAAAGGAATAGGTAATTGGGATATGAGAGATTTGTATGAGGCAAGACTCGGTAATACGTGGCCATCTACTCCAACACCCACCCCTACACCTACAGTAACCCCTACACTTACCCCTACACCTACAGTAACCCCTACACTTACCCCTACACCTACTGTTACACCAACCGTTACACCGACGAGAACAGCTACACCTACCCCTACCCCTGCACCAGTTAGCTTGAATGTATCAGTTATTGGTGGTGGTGGTGGTGCTTCAGGTGGTGCTGGTGGTGCTTGGTTTGGATCTGGCGGGGCGGGTGGTGTGTTGAGAACATCCACTACATCAGCAGTTGTGGGTACTGCTTATACTATAACAGTGGGTGGTGGTGGGGCTACTTCTTTATCTTCTCCGGGTAACGGCAATACATCTTCATTTAGTAGTAGTATTGTAGCAACTGGGGGTAATGCTGCTGGTCCAGGTACATATAATGGAGCAAGTAATGCAGATTATAGCGGTGGTGGTGGTTATGTGTGCGGATCTACTTAT
>Ga0316224_1004193_pt1 | contig 11123 bp, 16 predicted proteins | sample TBH18013metaG_FD_206254 | JGI IMG/M metagenome (GOLD analysis project Ga0316224, IMG submission 206254) | Freshwater microbial communities from Trout Bog Lake, Wisconsin, USA - TBH18013 | ecosystem: Environmental > Aquatic > Freshwater > Lake > Hypolimnion/Profundal zone | place: USA: Wisconsin...
TGCAAGATGCTCAAGAGAAAGAGTTCTCACTCGTAAGTAATCAGCAAATTGAAGCTGCTAAAATTGAAAATAGTGCAAACACTTTGACAATCGAAAAACAATTTGAAGCTAAGCAGGCAGAAGCTGATCGCAATCATCAAATGCAACTTGCAGCTCAGCAACACTTACAACAAACGCAACAAGCAGAACAAGCAGCCCAACAGGCATCAATTCAAAATCAAGCAGTAGCTCAACAAGAAGCACCTCAACCTCAAGGAGAGCCGCAGTGAACTATATTAGAATTTACAATTCTTTAATAGATAACGCTAGATCTAGGTTATTTATTGAAGGTTATTGTGAAGCTCATCACATCACCCCTAAAAGTATGAGTGGCTCAGATGATGATTCTAATTTAGTGAATTTAACTGCAAGAGAACATTTCATTGCTCATTATTTATTAGCTAAAGCATATGGTGGAGATCAGTGGAGACCATTACTTTACTGGAAAGAACGCAATTCAAGATTGTATGACTTAGCTAGATTAAAGGTTTCAGAACTTATGAAATTTAAAGAACCTTGGAATAAAAATTTGACGGGAGGTATTTGGTCAGAAGCTAGGCGCAAAGCTCAAAAGAATGTTGTTCATAAAGGTTTATCAGAAGAAACAAGAGCTAAAATGAGAAAACCTAAATCACCTCAACATTCCGCTAAAATAAAACTTGCAAAGCAGAACCAATCTGCAGAAACTAGAAATAAAAATTCAGAATCTCAGAAAAGAAGATTTCAGTTCGGGTTACAAGCTGTAGAATTAAATCGTTTAATTGATAGTATTTTCACACAAGGAGAATTAAGATGACATTAGCAATGAATGCCCATAAAAAGATGGCTGCCGGAATCACAGAAGGTAATGTGATGAAAAAAGGCGGTAAAGTTAAAAAGTATGCTAATGGTGGAGCAGTATCTGAATCTAAAGTAGCTAACCTACCCGCTAAAGGTAGTCCGTTAAAACCTAACATGACTACAGGTAGAGAAAAAATTGCTACAATGAAAAAAGGTGGTTCAGCTCAGCCTAAATTAGTAATCGCGATTGGTATTGGTAAAAAGGCTGGTCGTGGGCGTTAATATTGGTAATTTAATCGGTTCTATAAAGAATCGGCGACTTGAAATCGCCCTTTCTTTAGCCGATGGTGGAGCAATCAATATTGAGAGCTATCACCGTCTTGTTGGTCAGAATATGGGGCTTGGAGAAGTCTTGATTATGATAGACAACATGATGACAGAGTCAGAAAAGGATTTGTAGTACAACCCGCGCCGAATGGTGCTTTTAATAGGAGAGTCGCATGACTTTTGATATACCTGAAGTAGAAGTACAACACGTAACCTTAGAAGATGCTTTTCCAGCAGTAGACCCAGAGTTAAAACCTCTCGGTGCTCGAGTGCTGATTCAATTTAAACAAACCCCAAGAAAAACGACAAAGAGCGGAATCATTCTCGTTGAAGAAACAAAAGAGACTGAACGCTGGAATACTCAAGTCGGAAAAGTAATTGCAATTGGTCCAATAGCCTTTAAAAAGCGCGACTCAAATGAGCCGTGGCCAGAAGGCGCATGGGCTAAAGCAGGGGATTTTGTCCGTGTACCAAAATGGGGTGGAGATAGAATTGCTGTCCCGTTTAAAAACGCTGATGGTGAAAATGATGAAGCGTTGTTCGCGGTATTTAATGATTTTGAATTGATTTCTGAAGTAACTGGAGATCCTCTCAAAGTAAGAGCATTTTTATAAGGAAAAATTATGAACTCGACCGATAAAATGGAAGCACAATTAGCAGTAGAAGATTTACAAGATGGTGGTGCAGCAATACTGCTACCTGAAGGTGAAGACAATCCTCAAAACACAAGTGCAGAAGATAATTCTGACTCTGATGATTCTAGCATAGATGATTCAGAAAGAGAAAAAATTCGTGAAGCACGTCGAGAAGAACGTCGTTTGAAAAAACAACTTCATCGCGAAAAAGCAAAAGAATCTAGCTCCTTAATCAATATGCTGAAAAAGCAAAATGAAGCCTTAGCGAGTCGCCTTGCTACTGTTGAAAAGAAAACATCAGGAGCTGAATTAGCGCGGATTGATAAAGCGATTGATGACGCAGGAGTTCAAGTAGAGTACGCAAAAATGAAACTTACCGAGGCAGTCGGTCAAAATGACGGTCAAGGCGTTACACGTGCTCAAGAACTCTGGTATGAAGCCAAACGTAAACAGGAATCTTTAGAAAACGTCAAGCAGAATGCAACTCGTCAAATGACCCAACCACAACATCAGAACATTCAAGTACCAGACCCAATGGTTCAAAAAATGGCAGCTGATTGGATGGAAGATAACCCATGGTACGACCCACACGGCAATAATGAAGAGTCTCAAATGGCTCAAATCATTGATAAAAAACTAACCGATGAAGGTTTCGACCCTTCAGGTGAGGACTATTGGGATGAACTAAGTGACCGTATGTCTAGATATTTACCGAAACAAGGTCAAGCGGCAAAACAAACCGCCCGTCCGCGTTCAGTAATGACTAGTTCAGGTAGGGAATCCACTGCGACTACTAAGTCTAATGAATTCCGCATTAGTCCTGACCGTGTTGCCGCAATGAAAGAAGCTGGCGTATGGGATAATCCAGAAGCCAAATTAAAAATGATCAAACGCTTTGCTGAATATGATCGCCAACAAAAGAATAGAGGTTAATTATGGACAACAGACTTAAAAAGAATGTAAATGCAGGTCGTGAAAGTCGTGGAGTGGACGCTGACCGTTCAAATCCAGCTGATTCTATGGCATCTTCAGAAGAACGTCGTCGCATGTTCCGTTCAGAGTGGTTTCAAGAAGCCTTACCGACTTTACCTGATGTTCCTGGATTTCATACATGCTGGCTTTCAACTACAAACCAGTATGACCCAATTCATAAGCGTCTAAGAATGGGTTATACTCCAGTTACTCCAGAAGATTTGCCAGCTGGGTATGATCATCTCAAAATCAAATCTGGTGAGCATGAAGGCTTCATCGCCGTAAATGAAATGCTTGCGTATAAGATTCCATTAGACCTCTATCAAGATATTATGCGTGAAATGCACCATGATGCCCCAATGGATGAACAAGAAAAAATCAAAGTACAGCAAGAACAACTCCTAAACGCTAAGGATTCCAACGGAAAACGCCTAGGAGAAGTTGAAGGGGACGGTATGAATTTTGACCTTACCCGTCAAGCACCTTTGTTTGAGTAATTGAATAGATTTTGGGGTAGTTAAAAATAAAATTTTAACTATTCCAAAATTGAGCTATAATTCTTTCAAATTCAAGCTGCTTCAGGTAGCTTAGACTAAATTAGATGTAGATGTACTTAAAATCGCGCTAAATGTGATTTTGCCCAGTCGGCTTTGTTAAAAGCTAAAAACCAAAATCCTATCAACCGTTTTAAGGAGCATTCTATGTCAGCTATTTCCGCTCCATTTGGCTTACGCCCTGCATACTTTCCAACAGGTTTGGAACGTGCTCAGGCTTTGACAAATGGTATCCCATCGGGTTACGCTTCAAATATTTTGAAGGGTCAACCTGTTGAGTATTATGCGAACAATGGCGTCATTCAACCTGTCACCTCTACTGAAGCCTTTTCTGGTTCATTTCAAGGTGTTGAGTTTACTGACACTACTGGTCGTCGTCGCGTTTCTAATTACTGGCCAGCCAGTACAACTGGAACAAACATCATTGCTTATTTCTATAACGATCAACAAATCGTCTATGAAATTCAAGCTGATGGTTCCGTTGCACAAACTGCTATCGGTAACGAAGCAAATTTCACTAATTTAACGGCTGGTTCAACAACCACTGGTTTGTCCCAATGTACTCTTTCTGCCTCATTGGTAGGATCAAGCACACAAGGTCAAATGCGTATTGTTGATATCGCACCGTATGTAGACAATGCTTGGGGAGACGCTTATACAGTAGTACGTGTACAAGTTGCTAAACCTCAGTTCGTTGCTGCAGTAACCGCAATCTAAAGGAGAACTGAACTATGGCAGCCCCGATGCGCAGTACGGACTTCCGATCAATAGTTGAGCCAATCCTCAACGAAGCATTTGACGGTGTCTATGACCAACGTGCCGATGAATGGTCCACGGTTTTCCGTGAACAGTCAGGCATTCCACGTAACTATCACGAAGAACCAGTATTGTACGGTTTTGGTGCAGCTCCTCAGTTACCTGATGGCAGCCCAGTAACCTATCAACAAGGTGGCGTGTTATTCTTGCAACGCTACGTTTACCAAGTATTCGGTTTGGCATTCGCTTTGACTAAAGTTTTAGTCGAAGACGGAGATCATATCCGTATTGGTCAAGTGTACGCTAAGCATTTAGCGCAGTCCCTCGTTGAAACTAAAGAACTCCTCTGTGCGAATATTTTGAACCGTGCGTTCAATAGTTCATACACTGGTGGTGACGGAGTTGCATTGAGTTCTTCTGCTCATCCTATTGTTAACGGTACATTTAGCAACTTGCTAGGTACTGCCGCTAACTTATCCCAGACTTCACTTGAACAGATGTTGATTCAGGTTCGTCAAGCTGTTGACAACAACGGTAAGAAGATCCGCCTCCAACCATTAAAACTGGTTGTGGCTCCTGGTAACGTGTTTCAAGCCGAAGTGTTGTTGAAGTCAGTATTGCGCGCTGGTACAGCAAACAATGACATCAACCCAATTAAATCAATTGGTTTGTTGCCAGAAGGTGCTTCAGTAATCAGCCGTTTGACTTCTTCTACTAACTGGTGGGTTCAAACAGATGCGCCAGAAGGTATGAAGTTGATGATGCGTCGTGCTCTTGAGAAAACCATGGAAGGCGATTTTGAAACCGACTCCATGCGTTACAAGGCAACCGAGCGTTATTGGCCAAGCTGGACAGATCCACGTGCTATGTATGGCACAACTGGAGTCTAAGTAATACAGGGCTGGCTTAACAGTCAGCCCTTTTTCTTTAATGTAATATGTCTAAGCTTTTCAAGGAGAAAGACACATGCCACAATTTTCAGATGACCTATTCTTAGGTAATGCTCAAACCAATATGGGTTTGACAAAAAACGCTGTTTCCTCTGTAGTTACTGGTTCAGTAACTACTACTGTTCTTACTGTAACTGCCCTTCAATCTGGTGATACACTAGTTGTAGGTCAATTTGTATACGGTGCAGGTATTACTGCTGGTTCTTATATTACTTCTTTTGGAACTGGTGCAGGTAGCGTAGGTACTTATAACTTAAGTGCTTCCTCTTCTGCTACGGGTTCTATTACTATTACTGCCTCTGGTAACTTTTACCTTGGTGATCCTGCTCCAATGCCCCTTGGTGTTGGTCCAATGGGTCGTGTTTACATTTGGGACGTTGTTCCTGTAACTAAAGCTACTAATAACGTATCTGCAGCTGTAGCTTATGCAACGGCAGGTAACGCTACTCTAGCAGCTAGCGCAGGTACTACTTCTTTTATTCGCCAAGATGGTGTAAGTGTAATTCAATTAGATTGCCCACGTGCTATTAGTGTTACCACTGGTACCGCTACTGGTTCTGCTTTGGCGGGTGTTGCTACAGCAACTGGCACAACAGGTCAGATCTCTTATACATCAAATGCAAACGTAGTTTCTGGTCAATATGTGACTGTAACTGGTACTGCAGGCGGTTCAGGTGCAATAGCGGGTTATACTAACCCTACAACTTACATTTTGACGGCTGTAACAGCTACCACAGCTACTTTGACTACAACCGCAGGTGGTGTAGTTACAACTACTGCAGGTACAATTAGCGGTTTAACATTTACCCTCGGTACTGCTCCAGTGACAGTTACAGTGTCTGGCTATGACTATTATGGTCAAGCCATGACCCAAACTATCACTAGCAGCCCTGCAGTTTCTACTACAGTGAACGGTTTAAAAGCCTTCTATCAAGTATCAACTGTTGCTATCGGTGGTTCAGCAGGTGCGACCTTGGCTATCGGAACTACTGATATTTTAGGTTCTCCAGTTAGAGTTATTGACGCTGGTTATGTGGTTGATCCAGGATGGGCAGGTGCTTTAGCTTCTGACACTGGAACTTTTGTTGCTGCTGATATGACTAACCCAGCTACTTCGGCTACGGGTGATGTACGTTCTACCTACTTACCTTCAACCGCAAGTAACGGTATTCGTCGTTTAGTTATGACACTAGCTGTCCCTGCTATTGGTGCAGGTCCAAATGCAACTCGCATCGGTGCACTTGGTGTTAACCAAGCCTAATCAGGAGATATAAACCATGGCAACTAAGAAATTTTTACGTGAACCTAAAGAGTTCACAACTGAGCCTTCAGATGATGAAGTTGGTAGCGGTATGAAGCGCGGTGGTCATGCACATAAAAAACACATGGCTAAAGGCGGTCGAGCAGAATCTGCAGCTGAAGAGCGTAAAGAAGAACGCGAAATCAAAAGCCTCAAAGGTGAACTCAAACATCATGAGCATGAAAAAGCTAGCAAAGCGCATCATGGCTTAAAAGCGGGTGGTCGTGCTCCAAAAGCTGGTCCAAACACCATGGGTGGTCTAGCAGGTGGTCTTGAAGCTACTCGTGCTGAAAGAAAAGGCACAGAGGGTATTGAAGGTCCAGGCTACAAACATGGTGATAAAGTTCATCATATCTCTGGTCATCCAGAAGGTTCACATGAACATCACAAACACATGGCTAAGCACCATGCCGCAAAGCATAAAGAAGGTGGCTCTGCTCATCACGCTAAAATGCATGAACATCACAAGCATGAAGCTAAAATGTGCTCAGGTGGTAAAATGCATAAAAAAGATGGCGGTGCGGCAATTGATCGTTTTGAAACCAAAACTACTCTAAAACCAAAGATTGACATAGAAGATAGAGTTCATCAAGCTAAGCAAACTAAATCAATCCATACCAAAACTGAAGGTGTTGAAGGTAAAGGTTATAAGCATGGCGGTGCTCTTAAAAAGTTCGCCAAAGGTGGCTTAGCTACTGCTAAAGAGTATATCTCTAAGATCAATGATGGTTCAAAAATGCCTACCAAAAAGGCAGGCACAGGTTCTATAAAAGAAGATCCAGCTGGTTACAAACATGGCGGTCATGTGGCTCATCACAAGCATTCTGCTACTCATGAGGCTCATGGTGGTCACGTTTCTCATCACAAAAGTGCTGCTAAGCATCATGAACACGGTGGTCACGTTTCCCACAAGGAACACATGGCGCATGGCGGTAGTACGCATAAAACGCATACTACTAAAGTGTCTACTGCTAAAAAAGCAGGCGGTAAGTGTAATTATTAAGAATTGCAGGGGTTAATACCCCTGCTTTCTTTAATTTGGAGATTTTATGAGTAATATTGTTGCTTCAGTAACTCGTGCTGGCGCGTTTGAACCGTTTCCATTACAAGTGTCCCGTGGTCAAATCACTGGGCATACCCCTATTTATATTACTGGTTTTACATCTTCATTAGGTTCTACAGCCTACGGACCAGTATGGGAAGGTGCAACACTTTCAGGCGGTGCTTACCCATACCCAGCTACTGCATTACCTATGATTATCTCTAGTTCTGCAGTTGGAGATATCGGTTTTACAGTAAAGATTAATGGTTTAGACATTAACTATAATCCAATTTCAGAAACACTGGCTCTCACTAACTCAGCTGTTTTTGTGGGTAGTATTAGTACAACAACCCTAACGGTATCAAGTGTTACAAGTGGCACTATTACCATTGGTCAATATATCACAGGTACAGGCGTTACTGCGGGTACTTATATTACTGCTGGATCTGGTTTAAGCTGGACAGTATCAGTAAGCCAAACAGTTGGACCAATCACCTTTACTCAAGTTGGCGGTTCTACAGTTAATAACTACTTCCGCATCAACTCAATGGTTTCTGTAGTAGGTAATGCATTAGGTAACGTAACTCTCAAAGGCACAACCTCTGCTGCAATTTTCTATGCGCAGATTAATGCTGGTACAGGTAATACTCAAATGTCTTTGTACTCTGTCCCTAATGGGTATACTTTCTATCAACTGTTTTATCAAGCAGATGCAAGTACCTCTTTAACTAGCGGTGGATATAACAAAGTAAGAACGTACACAGCACCTGCTACGGGACTCGGTACCACTTTATTTCAAGCGGTATTTGTACAAGCACTTAGTATTCCAACTGACTATCCAGTATCTTATATTGGTGGAACTGATATTCAATGGGAGATTGTCGCTAATACAGGTAGCCCCTACGTAGCCAATGTTTATGTGTCAGGCGTTTTAATTCAGAATAATAACAATGTTACTGGTAATGGAACTTAACCATGCCATTGATCAAATCAAAATCTGAAAAGGCTTTTAAGCATAATATTTCTGCTGAAGTTAAAGCGGGTAAACCAGTTAAGCAGGCAGTAGCCATAGCGTATAGCGAAAAGCGAGAAGCGAAAAAGACTGGCGGTACAGTAAAAAAGATCAAGAACTGGTAAAATGGCAACTGCTAAAAAGAAATCTGGCGGTGAAGTTTCATTAAGCGTTAAGCGCGGTGAAAAGTTACCAACCAGTAAAGGTGCTGGTCTTACTGAAAAAGGTCGTGAAAAGTATAATCGGGAAACGGGATCTCATTTAAAAGCCCCGCAACCTGAAGGTGGTTCAAGAAAAGATTCATTCTGCGCAAGAATGTCGGGTGTGGTAAAAAAGTCAAAAGGTGAAGCACCTCGTGCAAAAGCCTCTTTGAAACGATGGAAATGTCCAGGATGGTAATAAATGAGCACTAGTGGAACTGTTTCTCAAACTGTAATCAGCGTTCAAGACTTGATTGATCATGGTGCTCGTCGCGCGGGTAAACTCGCTGAAGAATTAACCGTTGAGCAGGTAAACGCTGCTAAGGCTAGTCTCTATTATTTACTTTCCAGTTTAACCAATTGGGGTATTAATTATTGGGCAATTAATAAGTACGTTATGGGATTAGTTCCTGGTCAGACTTATTACTATTTACCTGTTGGTACGGTTGACGTTCTGAATGCTAATTATCGCACTACTACTAACATAACCGCTGGATATTATTCTACATCTGGTAATGCCGCTTATGCTTTTGACGGTATTGGCGCTAATGTGTGTCAATTAACCACGAATACAGGTTCTATTGGTATTAGTAACGGTACGGGTAATCCTCTTTATATTAATACGGTTGGTATATATCCTGCTGTTACGGGTAGTGTTTACGTTCAACTTCAGGCTTCTGCTGACGGTAGCACCTGGACTACTGTTCAAGACGTTGGTACGGTAAACTGGGTAGCGGGTCAATGGTTATATTATGATTTACCCGCTACGGTTACTCAACCTTATTGGCGTATTAAGCAGGTTTCAGGCGTTAACATGGCAGTGTATCAGGTTCAATTCGGTACAATGCCCGTAGCAATCCCTATGGCACGTATGAACAGGGATGATTACTCAAATCTACCTAACCGTCAATTTCAATCTTTACGCCCTTTGCAGTATTGGTTTAACCGTACAATTCCACAGCCCAATATGGAAGTTTGGCCAGTACCCAACTCTATTCAACCGCAGATTGAACTCTGGTTAAACAGATACGTTCAAGACGTAGGAGATTTGAGCGGTCAGATTGAGATTCCCCAATATTTCTATTTAGCGATTCAATGGGGGTTAGCACATCAGATGGCTTGTGAACTTCCTCTGGTTGATCCTCAGCGTATGATGTATTGTGAACAGCAATACGAGAAGCACCTGCAACTGGCTCAAAGTGAAAATAGAGATAAAAGTCCTATTTACTTTGCTCCAAATATATCTTATTACACCCGATAAGTTATAATTTGATCATGTACTACGTATACGCTCACACTAAACCTTCTGGGGAAATCTTTTACATTGGTAAAGGTAAAAAAGACCGCGCGTATGATCCTACATGCAGAAATAGGCACTGGAATTTTGTTGTTAAAAAGCATGGGTTTAATCCTATTATATTAGCTGAATTTGAAAATGAGAAAAAAGCATTAAATGAAGAAGTTTTGTTAATTTCTTATTTTAGAAAATTTGGAACATTGACAAATATCACTCGCGGTGGAGATGATAATCCAATGTATACTCCAGAAGTTGCAAAACAAATGGCTGAAACAAAAAGGGCTAAAGGTCAATATGGAAATGCCTTTGACAAATACAATGCCAGTTACAAAGAAAAAATTAAAGATCCAATATTTGCTAAAGAAATCAGAATAAAACGACAAAAGGCAGCAGAGGCTTCTCACGCTATTAGAAAGAAAAACGGATACGGTAAGATATCTGAAGAAGGTAAACAAAAAAGATTAGAAAGTTATCTTAAAACTTGCAGAATAAGGTCATTATTAAAAGTAACCCGACTACACTTTGAAAGCATCCAACATGCCTAAATGGTTAAATACAGTTGGCAATAATGTGCTTTCAATAGCTATTTGTGATCGTTGTAAATTTAAACGGGCTTATAGCGATATTGTGCCTGACGGTAACATTCCTGCCTTGAGGGTGTGTATTAACGGTTGCTCTGATAAATTTGATCCTTATAGGCTCCCTGCGCGTCAACCTGAGAAAATTTCAATCAGATTTCCGCGCCCTGATGTTGACATTGCACAGTATAATGATGCTATTACGACTGACCCTAATGTCATAAATTCACCTAACAATGTAACACAAGGAACTGCAGGTGAGTCAGGTATTGCTCCTGAAACATCTGAAGATGATATTGATGGAAACCTCGATAACCTTGCACCTTAGTAAAGATTAATTATGGCGAACATCAGAATTTCTCAATTACCAAATGCCCCCTCAGCTATTACAGGAGCGGAGTTAGTCCCTATCGTTCAAAATGGACAGACTGTACACGCTACTGTTAGTCAATTAGTTGCTAGTCCAAGTCAAACTCAGACTTTTCTAACAATAAACCAAGAACCAACCTTACCTAACAGTCAGTATATTGGGACTAGTATTGGCATTGGATCTACGAACGGTGGTTCTCAAGGTAAATACAACCTTTATTTAAACGGAACTTCTGGCTCTCTTGAAATAGCTACTTACGGATTAATTGTCAAGACTGGCGCAGGTACGGTTGCTGCTACTTCTATTGCAGT
>Ga0316224_1004194_pt1 | contig 11122 bp, 9 predicted proteins | sample TBH18013metaG_FD_206254 | JGI IMG/M metagenome (GOLD analysis project Ga0316224, IMG submission 206254) | Freshwater microbial communities from Trout Bog Lake, Wisconsin, USA - TBH18013 | ecosystem: Environmental > Aquatic > Freshwater > Lake > Hypolimnion/Profundal zone | place: USA: Wisconsin...
GCGGTAGCCAGATTAGTCATTCTCCCCACCCCCGAAAACGTCAGCCGAAGCTAAGCGGAATAACCAATCCAACCATCGACGGATCGATATTGGAAAGGAAGGGATGGATTATACCCATCCAAAAGGGTTCTCGTTTTAATATGTAGGGCTATTGTTGTCATAAATACGAAAGAAATCCGCCGATGTCCGCCAAAAAATCTGAGAGCCAAAATGCCGAATTAGGGGGTCAAATTGACCCAAATTTGCGATATGAGCAGGCGGTCAAGGAGCTAGAAAGGCTGATTTCCGACATGGAATCGGGCAAATTCTCGCTAGAAGAAACCCTTTTGGCGTATCAACGTGGAGCTGCTCTACTGAAGCATTGTCAGGGTGTTTTGGCTCAAGTTGAGCAGCAAGTGCGCGTTTTTGAGGCCTAAGCCAGGCTCCATGTAGAGTTCATGACCGATCATTTTTTCTTTCAAGAGTGGATGCTCTCCCATTCTGGGCGCATTGAGTGGGCGCTTGATCAGCAGTTGGATGCAGGAAAAACCATTCCACATCGTCTCCACGAAGCCATGCGCTATGCGGCACAAGGTGGTGGCAAGCGTATTCGCCCGCTATTGGTTTATGCGGCCGGTGCCTTGGGGAACCCATCTTTGCAGATGCTCGATAGTGCTGCGGTTGCCATCGAATGTATTCATGCCTATTCCTTGGTACACGATGATTTGCCCTGCATGGATGATGATGATCTCCGTCGAGGGCGCCCCACGGTCCATAAGGCCTACGATGAGGCTACGGCATTGCTAGTGGGGGATGCCCTGCAAACTCGTGCTTTTGAGATTTTGGCGCAGGCTGACGGCGCAGCTGCGCTTCGTTTGCAAATGATTGCCGCATTGGCGGCGGCCTCTGGATCGCGAGGTATGGCAGGTGGGCAAGCCATTGATCTTGAAAGCGTTGGCAAGCAATTGGATTTGGCTGGTTTGCAGCAAATGCATGCTATGAAGACAGGCGCTTTGCTATCGTGTGCCGTGACATTAGGCGGCATAGCGGCGCAGTTAGATGCTGCCTCTATGACACATTTGCAGACTTATTCAGAGGCGGTAGGTCTGGCCTTTCAGATTGTTGATGATGTGCTCGATGCCACGGCTGATAGCCAAACATTGGGCAAGACGGCGGGCAAGGATGCTGCAAACGATAAGCCTACGTATGTCACCTTGATGGGTTTAGACTATGCCCAGAAACAAGCAGAAATCCTGCAAGCGAAAGCGATTGCGAGTTTGGCATCCTTTGGCGACAAGGGGATTCCCTTGAAAGAGCTTGCTCTCTTGGTAGTCAATAGAGGCAAGTGAGTAAAGATTATCGAATTCATGACCTTAGATTCCATCACTTCTCCCGCTGAGTTAAAAAAACTACCTCGTGAAGAGCTGCCCGCTCTGGCCGATGAGTTGCGCCAATTTATTGTCGACTCGGTATCGAAGACGGGCGGTCATCTTTCTTCAAATCTAGGGACTGTAGAGTTATCGATTGCGCTCCATTACGTTTTTGATACACCCGCTGATCGCATTGTTTGGGATGTGGGTCATCAAAGTTACCCCCATAAAATTTTGACTGGTCGCCGTGATCGCATGCAAAGTTTGCGTCAGTTCAATGGTTTATCGGGTTTCCCGCGGCGCTCTGAAAGTGAATACGACGCATTTGGAACAGGGCATTCATCTACCAGTATTTCTGCGGCTATGGGAATGGCGCGAGCCTTTCAAACGAAAGGTGAGAAGCAAGTTGCCGTCGCAGTTATTGGCGATAGTGCTATGACAGGTGGAATGGCTTTTGAAGCCATGAATAATGCAGGTGTTTACGATGATTTGCCTTTGGTGGTCATCCTTAATGACAATGACATGTCGATCTCGCCAGCGGTAGGCGCTTTGAACCGTCATCTAGCGCGCTTACTCAGTGGCAATATTTATTCCGCCACTAAGAAAGGCATTGATAGCGTCTTATCGATTGCGCCACCTTTGCGTGAATTTGCTAAGCGCTTAGAGGATCATGCAAAAGGCATGGTGTCGCCCTCCACGATCTTTCAAGAGTTTGGTTTTAATTATTTTGGACCAATTGACGGTCATGACTTGGACGCCCTCATTCCGATGTTGCAAAATGTGCGCCGCTTAGCCATTGAGGGGCGCGGCCCACAGTTCTTGCATGTGGTCACGCGTAAAGGACAGGGGTATGAACTGGCTGAGGCTGATCCAGTTTTGTACCACGGGCCTAGTAAATTTAATCCGGAGGAGGGTGTGAAATCATCCCCTTCCGCCAAGAAAACATTCACGCAGGTCTTCGGTGAATGGTTATGTGATATGGCCCATGCCGATCCCCTGCTGGTGGGTATTACGCCTGCCATGCGCGAGGGCTCAGGTTTAGTCGAGTTTGAGAAGCGTTTTCCGAAGCGCTATTACGACGTGGGTATCGCTGAACAGCATGCGGTGACGTTTGCGGCTGGAATGGCGTGCGAAGGAATGAAGCCGGTAGTGGCCATTTATTCCACTTTCTTGCAGCGTGCTTACGATCAGCTTATTCATGATGTAGCAATTCAGGATTTGCCGGTAGTGTTTGCCTTAGATCGTGCAGGCTTGGTGGGTGCTGATGGCGCAACCCATGCTGGTGTTTATGACATTGCGTTTTTGCGCTGCATTCCCAACATGCTAGTGATGACACCGTCAGACGAAGCAGAGTGCCGGGATTTATTAACAACCGCTTTCCGTCAATCACACCCCAGTGCAGTACGCTATCCACGCGGTGCAGGGGTTGGTGCCATTCCTACCCATGACTTACGTAGCTTGCCTCTAGGCAAAGGGGAGGTGCGGAGACAGTCGCAAGCACCTGCAGGGAAGCGCATTGCCATTTTTGCTTTTGGCACCCTACTTTACCCAGCTTTAGAGGCTGCCGAGCAGATAGATGCTACGGTGGCAAATATGCGCTTTGTAAAACCCTTGGACGTTGAGCTCCTGAAATCCTTGGCGCATGATCACGATTATTTGGTCACTATTGAGGATGGTGCTATCGAGGGCGGCGCAGGTAGCGCATGCTTAGAGGCGCTGTCCCAGGCAGGCATTGCCAAACCCCTCTTACAACTCGGTATTCCTGATGAATTTATTGAGCATGGTGATTATCAATTGTTGATGTCCCAACTTGGCTTAGATGCCGCTGGAATAGTGGCATCCATTACTGGCCGATTTGGTTTGAATGCTTTAAAAATCTCCGCAGTCGGCAAATAAGCTAAATTTGCCGGAAAATAGCGCTATGAACGATATTGATACCGCCTTCTTGAAAACCCAGGCCATGCCAGATGTGCAGTCGGCACATGATGAGCGCGCATTACCAATTGAGCAAGTTGGCATTCGGGGGCTGCGTCATCCGTTGACGATTCGCACTAAGGCCGGCACGTTTCCTGCGGTCGGCGATTTCCAGATGGATGTTGCCTTGCCAGCCAATGTGAAAGGGACGCACATGTCTCGCTTCATTGCGTTGCTGCAAAAGCAAGCCGACCCGATTGACAGTGCGGTAGTTGTCAAGATGGTGCGTGAGATGTTGCCTTTACTCAATGCTAGCGAAGGACGTATTCAGTTTTCTTACACTCATTTCGTTAAAAAATCAGCACCTGTATCAGGCGTGGAAAGTTTGATGGATTATGAGGTGACGTGGACGGCGATTGCAAAGCAGGTCAAGGCGGAAACAATTGCTGTTCAATTAAATTTAAGCGCCGTCGTGCCGGTCATGAGTTTGTGCCCTTGTTCGAAAGAAATTTCCGAGTATGGTGCGCACAATCAGCGCTCTCATGTCACGATGTCTGTAACTCTCGATTCTGAAACGAAGATGACAGTGGAGGATTTGGTGGATGCTGCTGAAAGCGAAGCATCTAGCGAGTTATGGGGCATGCTCAAACGCCCTGATGAGAAGTGGGTGACGGAGCGTGCATATGACAATCCAAAGTTTGTAGAGGATTTGGTGCGCGATGTGGCCGGACGCCTGCAGGGCGATGCACGTATTTTGTCCTTGGTGGTGGAAGCTGAAAATTTTGAATCTATCCACAACCACAGCGCCTACGCCAAAATTAGTCTGACAAAGTAAGCAAAATCATTTAAGGCAGGTTATTGCTTGCTAAATCCCAGCGCGGTTTGATGTCAAATGCACCAGACCTGCTCGAGCCATTATTGTCGGCAAGCAGTCGTAAGGCGCCGGCAAACGCAATCATGACACCGTTATCCGTACACAAATTGATTGGAGGGTAATGCACTTCAAAGCCTCTTTGTGCAGCTTTGGCATTGAGTGCAAAGCGCAGTTGTTGGTTAGCACCCACGCCACCAGCTAGCACAAGGTGTTTGCAGCCTGTTTGCTGCAATGCTTTTTCCGATTTACTGACTAGAACTGCCACAATCGAGTCGACAAAACTCCTGGCTAAGTCCGCATGAAATTCGGCAGTTTCTGCTGAAGAGGGTTGCCCACTGTTGGTAAATTTTTTGGTTTGATTGAGGACTGCAGTTTTGAGTCCTGAAAATGAGAAATCTAAATCACCAGAATGAATCATCGGCTTGGGTAAGTCAAAGCGGCCAGGACGACCGGTTTCCGCTAGTCTTGAAATGGCTGCTCCACCAGGGTAGTCCAGGCCTAATAATTTAGCGGTTTTATCAAACGCCTCGCCGGCGGCATCGTCTAGCGTTTCGCCCAGCAATTCGTAGTGACCGACCTTGCTGACGAGCATCAACTGGGTGTGTCCTCCAGAAACTAGGAGGGCAATAAATGGAAAGGCGGGAGCCGATTCGCCCAATAAGGGGGATAGCAGGTGCCCTTCCAAGTGGTGAACGCCAATAGAGGGGATACCCAGACCCTGGGCCAGGGATTTGCCAAAGGCGCTACCCACCAGGAGCGCGCCAGCCAAACCCGGGCCTTGAGTGTAGGCAATCGCATCAATTTGCTCTAAAGAACGCTGAGATTGGCTTAAAGCCTCGTTTAAAAGGGGTAAAACCCGCCGGATGTGGTCTCGGGAGGCCAATTCAGGGACGACGCCCCCATATTCACGGTGCATGGCAATCTGGGAGTGCAAAGCCTGTCCCAAGACGCCTTGGGAGGCTGGATGGGCGGTTTCCCAGGCCGAAGTGTCGTATAAAGCCACTCCGGTCTCGTCACAAGAAGTTTCTATTCCTAAAACAATCATTTTTTTACTTGGTCGTGCTAGAATCCGTGATTCAGATAATTTTTCGATATTTTTCGAGCATATACGAGTTAAACAAGTATGACTACAGTCCGCCTCCGTGAGAACGAACCTTTTGAAGTGGCATTGCGCCGTTTCAAGCGCACCATTGAAAAAAATGGCCTTTTGACTGACTTGCGCGCGCGCGAGTTTTATGAAAAGCCAACGGCTGAGCGTAAGCGTAAGAAAGCTGCCGCTGCTAAGCGTCATTACAAGCGCATTCGCAGCCAGATGTTGCCTAAAAAGCTTTACTAATAGAATCTAAAAGCTCTCTTCACCGAGAAGCTTTGAAACCCGCTGACGGTGAAACGCAGCGGGTTTTTGCTTTTTGAATTCACCGAGAATGCATGCAGTATTTAAATATTAGGAAATGATCATGAGCCTGAAAGACCAAATTAACGAAGATATGAAATCTGCCATGCGCGCCAAAGAAACGGCGCGCTTAGGGGCAATTCGTCTGTTATTGGCTGCAATTAAGCAACGTGAAGTTGATGAGCGAATTGCGATGGATGACGCCGCCATCATTGCCACCATTGAAAAAATGATGAAGCAGCGCAAGGACTCAATTGCTCAATTTGAAAAAGCCGGCCGCGATGATTTAGTGGCGATTGAAGCTGCTGAAATGGCGATTTTGCAGGTCTACATGCCAGCGCAGTTGTCCGATGCTGAAGTGGAGGCGGCAGTAAATGCTGCCGTGACGGCTACCGGTGCAAGTGGTCCACAAGATATGGGCAAGGTGATTGGTGCACTGAAGGCGCAGCTTGCTGGTAAAGCCGATATGGGTAAGGTATCCAGCTTGGTAAAAGCGGCTTTAGCCAAATAAGCAGATTGCCTTCTGCTAGTCGATAGTCTTTGATATGGCCCTCATCCCCCAATCCTTCATTGCTGATTTATTAAATCGGATTGATATCGTTGATGTGGTGGGGCAGTATGTCAAATTAAAAAAAGCGGGCGCGAACTACCAAGGGTTGTGCCCCTTTCATCAAGAAAAATCACCTTCATTTTCTGTATCGCCTACTAAGCAGTTTTATCACTGCTTTGGTTGCGGTGCGCATGGTTCTGCCATTAGTTTTTTAATGGAGTATTCCGGGTTGGGGTATGTTGACACTATTGAGGAGTTGGCTCGCTCAGCTGGATTAACGGTACCGCGTGAAGAGCGCACTGCCAATGATGTTGCCCGCTTGCAGCAGACCATGGCATTAAGCGAGGTGATGAGTGCAGCGGCCGATTGGTATCGTCAACAATTGAAAGTAACACCGCGTGCCGTGGATTATCTAAAGGGTCGTGGTTTAACCGGAGAAATCGCGAAACGCTACGCTTTGGGTTATGCGCCTGATGGGTGGCAAGGCTTGGAAGCGGTGTTTGGTTCATACGCAAACGATGAAGTTGCCAAGACCTTATTGGAAGGGGGTTTACTGATTCAGGCCGAGCAAAACGATACACACCAGACCGCTCGACGCTATGACCGCTTTCGAGATCGCATCATGTTTCCGATTCGCAGCCCCAAAGGACAGGTTATTGGTTTTGGCGGCCGCATTTTGGATCAGGGCGAGCCCAAGTATCTTAATTCTCCTGAGACCCCGCTCTTTTCAAAAGGCAATACGCTTTACGGCCTCTTTGAGGCGCGGCAAGCAATTCGTGCTCAAGAATACGTTTTAGTATGCGAGGGCTATATGGATGTGGTGGCCTTGGCGCAACTCGGCTTTCCAAATGCTGTGGCTACTTTGGGTACAGCATGTACAGCTAACCATGTGCGCATGTTACTGCGTCAAACCGATCGCATTGTTTTTTCTTTTGATGGTGATGCTGCTGGTCAGCGTGCTGCACAACGTGCATTAGAGGCATGCCTGCCCCTCATGTCTGACGATAAAGAAATTCGATTCTTATTCTTGCCTACCGAACACGATCCGGATAGTTATGTGCGGACATATGGCGCACCCGCATTTGAAAAAGTGATTAAAGAAGCAATGTCTTTGTCGAGCTTTTTCTTCAAGATTGCCAGTGATGGTCATGAGCTAGCTACTCCGGAGGGTCGAGCGCAAACCCACCACGCTGCTAAGCCTTTGCTTTTGTCGATGCCACCGATTGCCCTGCGCACTCAAATCCTGCGAGAGTTGGCAATTCGCACCAATTCCACGCCAGCTGACTTGGAGTCGTTTTGTGGTTTAACGGTTGCCCCTGCTCCCGTACAGCCTAATGCTTACACAGGAGGAGGTCAGCGTGCGCCTACTGGTAATGGAAATCCATCATTTGGTAGCCGCTCTTCGAGTGCGCCTTGGCAACCCTCCAAGGGATCGGCCAAGCGGGCGCCCGTGCAAACCATGGCTCCACCCCAAGCGCCAACTGACCTGGCAGAACAATTATTACGAGTGCTGATTCAGTTCCCTCATTTGGGTAAGGGATTGGATCAAAGTAAGCGTGCACTCGCATTGCAGGCATCGCAGTTACGATCGGAAAAGGCTTTTGCCTTAATGCAAGATTTATTGGCGCAATGCGACTTGGTTGAATTGTTGCCGGGCGAGGATGGTAAACCACCCAGCGTGGGCGCGGGAGCTTTTGCGTTGTTTCAGGAGCAATTGTCTCGTAGTGAATTTGCGCCCTTGTATGAGGTATTGCGTAAGCGGGTGATGGGCTCGGATTTGGACTTGGAAGGTGCAATGGCAGACTTGGAAGGTGCTTTCAAAAAGCTCGAGTTAGTGCACCTTAAGCAAGAAATGACGGAAATTGCCCAAAGACTCTCTACAGGGGCTGCCAGCGAGCAGGATCGCACTCGTTATCGCGAATTAGGCGAAAGACTGAAATTCTCGTAAGAATTTATTCAAACAGGTCTAGTAAAAGGGGTAATTTGCCCCCAAATTTTGGTATGGGGAGGGGTAAAAAGGTCGCAATCGACTATAATCCTCTATTCCCAGAAAAAAACCGATTTAATTCAGCCACTTGCGCTTTATTTTGATGAAATTTGGGGCAAGTGGGGGTTCTAACTGCCAAAACGCAGTCGATACCGATAACAGTAACGAAAATAAGTGCTCATAAATGCCAACGATCAAGACAAAAAAATCTGCTGCTAAACCTGTTGCAAAAGCCAAGGCACTAGCTAAGCCTGCCCCAAAAGCAAAGGCACCTGCTAAACCTGTTGCAAAAGCCAAAGCACTAGCTAAGCCTGCCCCAAAAGCAAAGGCACCTGCTAAACCTGTTGCAAAAGCGAAAGCACCAGCAAAACCAGCGCCCAAAGCAAAGGCACCTGCTAAACCTGTTGCAAAAGCGAAAGCACCAGCTAAGCCTGCTCCAAAGGCTGCAGTTAAGTCAGCCAAGCCGACTAAGGTTGAGGTGAAGGCAGAGGCGCCTAAAAAAGGTAAGGCGGTTCAGTCAGCCGAAGCAAAGACAGTCCCGGCAAAAGAAGTGAAGGTAAAGGAGCTGAAGGGTAAAAAAGCTCCAGAAGCTCTAGAGGCAGACCTTGAGCTAGATGTTGAGGTAGCTAGTGGCGATGTCAAAAAAGCGCGCAAAGTAAAAGGCGATGCGCAAGCAGAGGGTGCTGAGCCTGTGTTGACTGATCGTCAAAAAGCACGTGAGCGTAAAGCTAAAGAGAAAGCACTCTTAAAAGAATTTGCAGCACAACAGTTGGGCTCCGAGGAGCAGCAAGAGTTGCGCCGTACTCGCTTGAAGACATTGATCAAGATGGGTAAATCCAAGGGTTACTTAACCCATGGAGAAATGAATGACGTGATGTCTGATGAGTTGTCTGATGCTGATGCATTAGAGACATTGATCGGCTTGTTAAACGACATCAATATTACTGTTTACGAGCAAGCTCCTGACGCTGAAACCTTGTTGTTGAATGAGAACACGTCTGCAGCTACTTCAGAAGAAGAGGCGGAAGAAGAGGCGGAGGCGGCTCTGTCTACGGTTGATTCAGAGTTTGGGCGTACTACCGATCCAGTGCGGATGTATATGCGCGAAATGGGTACCGTGGATTTGTTGACGCGTGAAGGCGAAATCGTTATTGCCAAAAAGATTGAGGCTGGCCTCAAAGATATGGTGATGGCGTTGGCTGCATGTCCGGTTACTATTGCCGAGATCTTGAGTAACGTCGATAAGATTGCTAGCGGTGAAATGGAAGTTGATCAGTTTGTGGATGGATTGGTTGATCCTAATGCTGAAGATATTAAATTGGGACCAGAGGAGCCTGAAGAGGATCCGGATGCCGAAGAGGGTGATGATGCTGGTGATGATGAAGGCGGCGGCGGTGGTGGTGGCGCGGCTACCGCGAATGCGAAGCAGTTGGAAGAGCTCAAGCAGATCTCATTAGAGAAGTTTGCAATTGTTCGTGCGCAAGCTGAAAAGATGCGACGTGCATTTGATAAGGAAGGCTACAACTGCCCAGCATACCTTAAGGCTCAAGAAGCAATTCGCGCTGAATTATTGGGTTTCCGTTTAACTGCAAAGAGTGTTGAAAAGTTGTGCGACACCATGCGCTCACAAGTAGATCAAGTTTGGAAGCTTGAGCGCGGCATTGTTAGTCTCTTGGTTGATAAAGTTGGCGTTAATCGTGGCGAAGTATTGAAAGATTTCCCGAAGATGTCGATGAACTTGGCTTGGACCGATAAACTGTTGAAAGAGAACAAGCCGTACAGCGCCTTGTTGGAGCGCAATGTTCCAGCGATCCAAGAATTACAACAAAAGTTAATTGATATTCAGACTCGCGTAGTCATTCCATTGCCTGAGCTCAAGGAAGTTAACAAGCAAATGATTGCTGGCGAGAAGCGTGCTCGTGAAGCAAAACGTGAGATGACTGTGGCCAACTTACGCCTGGTGATCTCGATTGCGAAAAAATATACTAATCGCGGTTTGCAGTTCTTAGACTTGATCCAGGAGGGCAACATTGGTTTGATGAAAGCGGTGGATAAGTTTGAATACCGTCGTGGTTATAAGTTCTCTACATATGCAACCTGGTGGATTCGTCAAGCAATCACTCGCTCTATTGCTGACCAGGCTCGCACCATCCGTATTCCAGTTCATATGATTGAAACCATCAATAAGATGAATCGTATTAGCCGTCAAATCTTGCAAGAAACTGGGCATGAGCCAGATGCTGCAACCTTGGCCCTGAAAATGGAAATTCCAGAGGACAAGATTCGCAAGATTATGAAGATCGCTAAAGAGCCAATCTCCATGGAAACACCAATTGGTGATGATGAAGATTCGCATTTGGGCGACTTCATTGAGGATGGCAATACTTTAGCGCCTGCTGAAGCTGCTCTGCATGATTCTATGCGTGATGTTGTTAAAGATGTGTTGGATTCATTGACACCTCGCGAGGCAAAAGTACTGCGTATGCGCTTTGGTGTTGAAATGAGTACAGACCATACCTTGGAAGAAGTGGGTAAACAGTTTGACGTAACGCGTGAGCGGATCCGTCAGATTGAAGCAAAGGCACTCAGAAAGATGCGTCACCCAAGCCGTAGTGACAAACTCAAAACCTTCCTCGAGGAAGATTGAGTCAAAGACTAATGGGCCTATAGCTCAGTTGGTTAGAGCAGAGGACTCATAAGAGAGATAACCTCGTTGTATTTTGCTAAGAACCTAATAAACATAAGGGTCTTAGCGCGGTAAGGGTGGATAAGTTTACTTACACACCGCTTACACACCGATGCAAGTAGTAAAGCAGTAGTATTAATCCAGTTTTATCGGGTTAAAAAGTAAAGTTTTAGGGCCTATAGCTCAGTTGGTTAGAGCAGAGGACTCATGGCGTAAGTTGTGCCATATACGTGGAAACTGTATATGGGATGGTGTCAAATTCGGAGAAAGCTAAGTTCAGTAATGAATATGCCAACGCCGAGCCAAGCTTCAGTATGAAAGTGCTGTTGAAGGTGTAGAGACTAGACGGCACCCACCTAAGTCGAAAGA
>Ga0316224_1004195_pt1 | contig 11121 bp, 5 predicted proteins | sample TBH18013metaG_FD_206254 | JGI IMG/M metagenome (GOLD analysis project Ga0316224, IMG submission 206254) | Freshwater microbial communities from Trout Bog Lake, Wisconsin, USA - TBH18013 | ecosystem: Environmental > Aquatic > Freshwater > Lake > Hypolimnion/Profundal zone | place: USA: Wisconsin...
TTGGCGACCATGATGATTTCTTTACCCCAGCATTCAATCTTGATGGTGGCACTGGCACTGTTTATATTAACTTCTATACATCCGGAGCATATACCTTCAACAATGTTGGCTATTATGACCCTCAGCAAATGGATTCCCTTGAGGTTGATGTAAGTTCAAATGGCGGTGCAGCATGGAAAAAACTGGCCGGATATAATAATGGCGAACTTGCCAATAATGGCAACATGAATGATGAGTTTATTCCGGTTTCGGCATCACAGTGGATATCCCGTTCGGTTTCTGTTCCTCATTACGAATTCAGTCGGAATACCTATTTCCGTTTCCGGTACTTTCCGGGAAACCTTGGCAATGACCTTTACCTTGACCGGTTTTCCATATCTCCCTTCCCTGCAGGGGTAAAGGAAGTGCTCAACAATTCGGGGGCTTTTGACATTTACCCTAACCCCGCATCAAACGGCGCTACCCTTTTATTCAAAACAGGCATATCGGGCAGCGTAAATTATTGCATAAAAGATATTACTGGCAAGATAGTTTTTCAGGATAATAAGGAATACGCACCTGAAACCATTCAACAGGTTGAAATACCCCGTAATTTGACGCCTTCATCCGGATTGTATTTTGTAACCTTAACTGTTGACGGCCTTAACCGGACACAGAAACTGGTAGTTTATTAATACATAAGTGGGGAAAAATAAGGAGAAGATCATAATATTAATAAGCGCGACTTGCGCAGCTCCTACCAAGCTAAATGAGCGTTGGTAAAACTTTCCAACCCTAATTTAAAGTCCGCTGAGCCTGAATTTAAACTCCCTTCCTTGAAAAAAGGAGGGGAGTTCCATTATTTGTGGCCTTATTAATCTGGATGTGCGAAAGTCAATTCAAAAATAGATTTGATATACTTCAAAAGGGATAGATAAGTACATTTATCCGGCAAGCCTAAGTAGTCAGTACAGCCCATTCAGGCGGTCAGAAATCTTAGGCTTTACAGGCAAAATTGTCTGTTTAAAACGACATACAACCGCAAAACTGTCTGACCGGTTTGTTACCAAAATACACTAAACTATCTTGTTTACAGTATAAAAAGGCTGCATTTCCTTATCTAAATTTCCCCTCAAAAAAACAAGCCTAATTTTCGTAATTTTACAATCACAATCAACCGGTAAAATGAAAAACTATTTCGCAATCCTGCTCCTGTTTATTTGTTGCGGCCACATGGCTTTTGCCCAAAATAATGTTGCCAAAGCCCATCTGTCGGCATTCACCCAGCAATACCTGCTGGCCTGCAAAAAACAAGGTAATAAGAATCAAATTCCCGGTTATGTGTATAAGAACATTAATAATACCCCATATATAAGCGCACTAATCAAGGTGGACAGCGCTGTTGACCCTTCCCGGCTTTCGACGCTTGGGGTTTTTATAGGTACCAGGGCCGGAAAAATCTGGACTGCCCAGGTTCCTGTTGCCAATGTAGAAGCATTTACCAGAATACCCGGCATCAACTATATCCAGCTTGATTTACCTATCACACCTTCACTCGACTCGGCCAGAAAACAAACAAGGGCCGATTCGGCCCAGGAGGGAATCAACCTGCCTTTCCCTGTTACCGGCAAAAATGTTTTAACGGGAATAATAGATGCAGGATTCGATTTCAACCACCCTACCTTTTACGATACCACCCATACTGCATTTCGCATCAGGAAGGTTTGGGGCCAGAAAATCGGTGGTACCCCACCTTCCGGTTTCTCCTATGGAAATGAACTTACTGATTCTAATGCCATAAGGGCGCTTGGGTATGATACCGCCATCCTTTCACATGGCACCCACGTTACAGGGATTGCGGCAGGCTCGGGTTATGGCAGCAATGCAGGCAATAACAGGTTCAGGGGCATGGCATTTGAAAGTGATATAGCCCTTGTAGGCATTATGCCAGCGCCTCCTGAATGGATTGCCGCCGGTGAATCGGATATTATTGACGGGATGAATTACCTTTTTAATTATGCCGCTTCAGTGAGTGAACCTGCAGTAGTGAACCTGAGCTGGGGCAGCACCCTGGGGCCGCATGATGGAAATTCGCTTTTCAGCCAGGCCTGTGACGCCCTTACCGGGCCGGGTAAAATTTTTGTATGCGCTGCAGGAAACAATGGAGAGGATACCGTACATCTGCAAAAAACATTTACAGCTTCCGATACCATGGTGAGTACCTTTGTTACTTTTTCACCCTACCTCGACAGTAATAATCAGCTTACATGGGTTGATGTATGGGGAGATACCGGAAATACTTTTTGTGTGAATGTGCGGCTTTTCGATACCACTTCAGCTTTCGATTCAACGGGTTGGGTATGCCTTACTTCCGATACCACGCTTAATTTCAACCTCAGGGGCACCAATGGAGATACCTGTTTTGTTACTATTACTACCATACCTGCAGATTATAATGATAAGCCACATGCAGTATTATCATTTTACAGCAAGGTGCATAATAATATCTGCCTTAGCACAAAAGCCTCAGCAGGTACTGTAAATATGTGGGAAGGCTACGTAATTCCTCCCGAAGGTTATTATGGTTACCTTAAATCTCTTGGCTATCCCTGGGCGGTATCAGGCGATGCCAAAATGACTGTTTCAGATATCGGTTGCACCCAGTCGGCGATAACTGCCGGGGCTTATACATCCAAGGTCAGCTTTGTCAATATCAACCATACGCCGCTTTATTATCCCGGTGGTGTTCATGGCCATATAGCGCCGTTTTCAAGCATCGGCCCCACAGAAGATAACCGGATAAAACCTGATATAACAGCCCCAGGTTTCGCACTAGCATCTTCGGTAAGTTCCTGGGATACCACTTATAAAACAACCGGTATTAATTATTCTTCTGTAATTTGTGCTGATACTGACGCAATCAGTGGCCGGATTTACAAATACGCCATGCTTGCCGGAACCTCTATGGCTTCGCCTTGTACCGCAGGCATTGTGGCCATGATGCTGCAAATAAACCCCAGCCTCACGCCTGACGATGCCAAGAATATCATTAATTTAACGGCTATAACTGATGCCTATACCGGCGCCCTGCCTACCTCAGGAACTGTAACCTGGGGCCATGGCAAAATAAATGCCTATGGCGCAGTTAATTACCTGATACAACATGAAAGCGTAAAAAGCCTCCACATGAATCCCCTGGATTGCATTCTGTATCCAAATCCTAATCATGGCACTTTTACCTTAAATTATACCTCAAGAACGCAGGAGCTATTGAAAATTGAAATCACTGATGTAACCGGCAGAATCATCAGTTCCCAGGTATGGCCCGTAAACAACGGAAGCAATTCCAGGCAATTCTCTTTAAACGGAATGGTTAAAGGAATTTATTTCACTAAAATCTCCTCCATCGCAGGTTATAATGTAATCAGGATGGCTGTGGAATAATGGGGTAATTTTGGTGTTGAAGGGGTATGATTGTGTGGTTTGGCCTCACTCCTTGCTTTTCTCCTATGCAAAGAGGTGACAACGATGCAAGATTATTATCTGATTTTCTTTTAAGCAGTAAGAATCCATTTTATACCATCAAATCCCCTGCCCTTAATTCTCCCACCCAATCTTTTCTTCGGTAAGATAAACATTGCGGTCGGCAGCATTCCGAACTACAAGTTCGGCTATGAAACCTGTAAGAAAGAAAAAGGTACCTATTACCATGGCAATGAGTGCGATATAGAAAGCAGGCCGGTTGGTGAGGCTTATTTTGTCCCCGAATCTTAACTTGTCGATAATAAGCCAGGCAGTGAAAACAAATCCGGTAAGAAATGTAAATGAACCCAGTGTGCCAAACAAGTGCATGGGCTTTTTACCAAACCTGCTCATGAATTGGATGGAAAGCAGGTCGAGAAACCCATTGATAAACCTTTCCCACCCGAATTTGGATACACCGTATTTACGGGGCCTGTGTTGCACAACCTTTTCACCTATTTTATTAAAACCCGCCTGTTTGGCCAGTACCGGGATGAAACGGTGCATTTCTCCATAAACCTCTATGCTTTTCACCACTTTGCGCTTATAGGCTTTCAGGCCGCAGTTCATGTCATGGAGTTTTATCCCCGAGAACCACCTGTTAACCGCATTATACAATTTTGAAGGCAGGTTTTTGGTAAAAGCATTGTCGTACCTTACTTTTTTCCAGCCGCTCACCAGGTCATAACCCTCCTCGGTAATCATCCTGTACAATTCAGGAATCTCATCCGGGCTATCCTGCAAGTCGGCATCCATAGTTATCACAACTTTTCCGGCAGTGGCTTTAAAACCCACATATAAGGCCGGGCTTTTGCCATAATTACGCTGGAACCTGATGGCTTTTACAGAATTGAATTGACCTGACAATTGCCTTGCTACCTCCCAACTATTATCGGTGCTGCCATCATCTACAAGTATTATTTCATGAGCATATTTCTGCTCATTACAAACCCTCACAATCCACGACACAAGCTCGGGCAGTGATTCTTCTTCATTGAATAAAGGTATTACGATGGAAATTTCAGGTTGCATCGGGCGCTAAAATACGGAATATTTATAAACTCCTGTCATACTGTTAACTCGTCAATTATTAAATCCTTTACTTACTTTTGCAAAATGGTTGCCTTTAGGTTTTGCTTTGAACTTTTTAAAACCAATCAGGCAAAAATATCGAAACCAGAATCAGGGCAAAAATTGACTTTTGTAATACAGCTAAAAGGTAAACAATAAAACGCAGGAACCTCATTTTTTATTTTTTTGATTTTTAAATTTAAATCTCCAAGTGCTTAACGATATCAAAATATTGAACGAAAAAGAAACCAGGGGTGGTTTCGGTGAAGGTATATTAGAAGTAGGCCATCGCAACCCAAATGTGGTGGCCTTGACAGCTGACCTGGCAGGTTCCCTGAAGCTTAATGCTTTTATGAAGGACTTTCCCGACCGCTTTATACAATGCGGGATTGCCGAAGCAAATATGATTGGCGTTGCAGCAGGCCTTACCATTGGTGGCAAAATACCCTATACCACAACCTTTGCCAATTTCTCCACATCGCGGGTTTATGACCAGGTGCGGCAGTCTGTGGCCTATAGTGGAAAAAATGTGAAGATATGCGCCTCACATGCAGGGCTTACACTTGGAGAAGACGGCGCTACCCACCAGGTGCTTGAGGATATAGGCATGATGAAAATGCTGCCCGGAATGACTGTTATAGTGCCCTGCGACTTTAACCAGACTAAGGCTGCTACTATTGCTATTGCAGATTATAAAGGCCCGGTTTACCTGCGTTTCGGCAGGCCAAAATGGCCCAATTTCACTGCTGAGAACCAAAATTTTGAAATAGGCAAAGCACAGGTGCTGGCAGAAGGTACCGATATTACCATCTTTGCCTGCGGGCACCTTGTATGGCTTGCGGTGGAAGCAGCACGTATGCTTGAGGCCAAGGGCATTTCGGTAGAATTAATCAATATCCATACCATAAAACCGCTTGATGAAAAGGCAGTTATCAAGTCAATATGTAAAACAGGATGCATTGTGACGGCAGAGGAGCACCAGATCAATGGCGGCCTTGGCGACAGTATAGCCAATGTGGCTGCGCGAGAATGCCCGGTTCCTCATGAGTATGTAGCGGTTATGGATACCTTTGGTGAAAGCGGAACTCCCATGCAATTACTTGCCAAATACGGCCTTACTAAAGAACATATTGCCGAAGCTGCTGAAAAAGCCCTTAGCCGGAAGAAAGCAGGGAAATAAAAATTTAACCTGGCATTGTAGTCGTTTTATTTTTAATATTTCATGAAGAAAACAGCCGGAATTCTCCTCATTGCTGCTCTTGCCACCTCGGCGTGCAGGCAGCCCAAAGAACTCATTTACCAGAATGTGGAGCGATTCAGCCTGCAACAGGAAGGATTGAATAAAACCAGTTTATCTCTCGACCTGAAGTTGTATAATCCCAATAAATACCGGATGAAGATCAGGGATGCCGATATGGATATCCTGATCAATGGCAATTCTCTTGGTAAAATGACGGTAAGGGAAAATATTACTATTCCGGGACTGGATACTTTTTTGCTTCCAGTAATGATAACCGTTGACCTTCAAAAAGCCCTTCCCAATGCCCTCCAACTATTGCTCAACAGCCTGGTTGATGTGAAAATCCAAGGGGCGCTGAAAGCGGGCAGGCATGGGCTCTTTATAAATATGCCTGTAAATTATGAAACCAAACAGGACATAAAGAAGGGTTTGAAATTTTAAGGAGTATATAAGGCGAACAACTTATTATCAAGAATTTTTAACGCCTAAAATAAAAGAGCCGCTGGTTTTCAGCGGCTCTTTTGTTTTTCTTAAAACCGGCTCTATTCTTTTACCAGCTTCTGAACACTTATTAAATGGTTGTTGTCGTCAAAAATTGAAATAAAGTGAATACCATCAGCAAGACTGCTGATATCCATTTCCTTAGCATTAGCCTGTTCCATTTCCATTCTTCCATCTATACCGGTTATTACAGCCCTTACATTGTATTTAGTCTGTATGTAAATTATACCTGTTGTCGGGTTTGGATAAATGTTTACCTGGGTCAATTCGGTATTGGTAATACCAAGGTGAATTGAATTGAAATGATAAAGGGGAGAGGTGCCTTTACAACCATTACTGTCGGTAACCACTACATAATAATACTCATTATAAAGAGCTGCAAGTGAAGGTGAATTAGCTCCCGGAATAAGTCCCTGGATACTGTCGTACCATTGGTAGCTTACAAAGCCGGAATCTGTATAAAAAGTCTGGTCATACCAATAATAGGTAATGGTTGGGCCCGGAGCGGGGTAAACACTTACAGTGTGTGTAATAGAACAGCCTGTAGGCAAAGTATATTCTATACTTGCCATACCACCGTTTACAGTAGAAATAATACCAATGCTGTCAACTGTTGCAAGGGTTGGGGTTAAACTACTCCAAACGCCACCTGGCGTAGCATCAAACACGGTATCCTGAACCCCAGGACATACCGGTTTGAAATTTCCGGTAATGGGATCAGGTAAAGGATTAACAATAACCTGAGCTGAAACTTTACAACCCGGCGGAATAGTATAATAAATAGTAACCGTATCGGCATTGATACCACTTACCACACCCGAACTGTTGACTGTAGCAATAGAGGTATTTCCGGAACTCCATGTGCCCCAGTAATCACCATCTACAAGCGATACAGTCTGTCCGGGGCATAAGTGCTTTGTGCCAAGAATTGCAGGCGGCAAAGCAATAATGGTAACGGTGGTGGTTTCCCAACAACCTGTTGGCAATACATAGGAAATACGGGAGGTACCGGTTATCAACCCGGTTACCAGTCCTGAGTCAACAGAAATAGTCGCAACTGTACCAGCTGTGCTTGTCCATGTGCCACCACCTACAATATCAGTAAGGTAACCTGTAGAACCAAGACATACACTATCTCTACCAACAATTGGAGCAATAGGGTCAACGGTTACCGTATGGATGGAAGCGCATCCGGTACCAACGGTATAGGAAATCTGGATTACACCCATTGAAACACCAGCTACCAATCCGGTTGAGCCTACTGTACCAAGGCTTGTGTTGCTTGAACTCCAGATTCCACCGACAGTAGTTACTGAAAGGGGTATTGATGAACCCTGGCACACAGCCCCTGATCCTGTAATTGCTGAAACTCCAGGGGTAATAATAAGCGTGGTTGTAACATAGCATCCTGTTGGCAGGGTATAACTAATTACATCAAGCCCTCCGGACATACCTGTTATCAAACCTGTAGATGGGTTAATAACAGCAACCGCTGTCGCAAAACTGGACCAATCGCCACCTGCTACCGAATCATAAAATGTAGTTGTATATCCCACGCAGGCATAAGGATTGCCTGTAATTACCGCAGGAAGCGGATTTACCGTTACAGTATATAATGCGTCCGCACCACAACCATTAGAATAATCTACGGTATCAACGCCAGGAGAAACGGGTGTAACAATACCGCTTGATGAGCCTACTGTAGCAAATGAATTACTAAATGTCCATGTACCACCTGAAGAACCTTCGGTTAATGCAACTGAATAACCCATACATACCGAGGTTGGGCCGGTAATGGGTACCGGCCAGGCGGTCACAAGTAAGGTATCAATTGAAAAACAACCCGTACCTACTGTATAAGTGATAATTGATGTACCGGCCGTGTTTCCAATCACAAGGCCCGTTCCCGGATTTACCGGGGCTACACCGGGGTCACTGCTTGACCATATACCACCCAAAGTGGTATCAGAACCAGTTTCAGAAGTGCCCTGGCACAAATTCACAACTCCTGTAATTGGCCCTGGGGTTGCCTGAACCGTTATTACAGCTGTTGTATATGCCGTGCCGCAGGAATAAACCGCTTTATAGGTAATTATTGTTGTTCCGGTTGCGACACCTGTTACAATTCCGGTAAGAGAACCAACTGTGGCAATTGCTGTTGAGGCGCTGGACCATGTTCCACCTACTGAACCGGTCGGATCGGTAAGGGTCATAGATGTTCCGGGACACACATTTGAAGGAACCAGAATAGAGCCTCCAACAGGTGGTACGCAATTCGGGTAGAAAATCGCTGTTCCGCAACTTGTATTATATCCCTGAGTAAGCGTGACGCCTGTAACAATACCTGTGGCAGTAAAAGAAGAGCCGCCGCCGCCGCCGCACCAGCAACCGCCGCCGCCGCCATAATAGCCGCCGCCACCGCCGCCGCCAATACCAGGGCTTACTGTGCTGGTGCTTCCACCAACGCCAAGCGCACCTGAAGAACCAGGAGTATAACCTGTATATGTGCCGGGAGAGCCTCCGGTTACCTGGTTGCCCCCGGTAGCCGCGGTTCCAAGACCTGTAGTACAACCATTACCTGCAGTCAGATTACCTCCAAGGCCGCCGCATAAATCAACACCGTTATGGCCTGAGCCGCCGCCGCCGCCAGCAACCACAACCCTGTTGGTTAGCGCTGTGCCACCCATCCTAATGTCGGTTCCACCGCCGCCGCTACCGCCGCTGTAAATTCCGGTTCCTGTGCTGTTTCCACCACCATTAAATCCACCAGTGGCACCTGTGGCGGTACCATCAGCTCCGCACCCGCCAACAAAAACATATAATATTTGGCCGGGAGACACCGCAAGTGTTGCCTGCACACGCCCGCCTTTTCCCCTTGTTGGAGTGCCAAGTGAAGAAACCGGGCCCGCCCCGCCCCCCTGGGCACCCTGAACATCCATACTAATGGAATAAACGCCGAGTGGAACGGTATAGGTTTGTGCCGCCCCTGTATAAGTGAATGTAGTTGTCTGGGCTAAGGAGGGGTTATAATAACCCAAAAGGAAGAGACCCAGGATAGAGAGAACTTTATATGTATTTTTCATTTTATGTGTATTATATAAAATTATTTATAATAGCATTTTTAAACCGGAAAACAAAGTTACTGTATTTCAGAGATTGTAATAGTAATTGAAACTGAAAAAAAATTGTTTTAAACCTTATCCATTTTTTCCAAAGCAAAAATACGGACCAATCTTAATAAAATAAGAACGGTCACTTATTATTCCTTAGTAATCTTTTTTACCGTCAACCTTTGCCCATATTGATCATATAAAATCAGGAGGTAGAGGCCACCGGGTAGTTCCGTAATATTCATATCCCTGGCATTCTGCTGGTCAATAAGGGATTTACCTTCCATATCTGTAATTACAGCATGAACAATATCATTCGACTCTATATGCAAAACAGAATTCGCAGGATTAGGGTATATTTTAATATCTGCCTTATTAACCTGTGGAACACTCACTACATAAACCCCAACAGTATTTGAAAAATTGACACAGCCATTTACATCTGTAACCCTTACATTATAAGCGCCGTCCAAAGTTGGAACATAGGAATAGGAAGTTGCACCAGAAACACCAACCGTATTCAGGAACCACTGATAAGAAACATAAGCAGGTGACGTATATACATTTATGCCATTGAAATCCGCAACAGGTGTAGGTAAAGGAAAAACATTAACCGAAATGGCCGGAGTAGTGTCTATGCAGCTGCCAGAACCGCCTGAAATAGTAACTATGCACTGGTAATTACCTGACATTGCGGTATAATAATTGATCAGGTTAGCGCCAGGGATTACCACACCGTTAAGTAGCCATTGATAGGCAAGTGAACCCACAATCCCGCTTGTAGTAACCTCGAGCACGGTATTTCCCCCAATACAAAAAGAGGTAGAAGGTCCTGTGGAAGTAATAGTTGGGTGTATTGAAGCTGTAACAGGTTCGGCTGCAGACAAGGTTGAACAACCTGCCGCATTGGTAATGAGCACGGTATAAGAAGCAGTAGTTGTAACAAGGTAGGTAGGATTGGTAGCGCCGGCTATCAGTACCCCATTGTTAAACCACTGATACATAGTTCCACCAGCAGTAGCTGAAAGAGTGACATTACCACCTGCGCAGAAAGTAGTAGGCCCAAGCGCAGTAATAACTGCAACCGGGGCTGCATTTATGGTTACAGGCAACATACTGTAACAGCCCGTTGCCAGGGTATAAGTGATATTTGCAACTCCACCGCCTGTACCAGTTACAACCGCTGATGATGAACCTGCAGTAGCTATTGCAGTGTTACTGCTCGACCAGGTACCACCGGGATCGGTATCAGTTAACAATACTGTAGAATTCTGGCATAAGATTGTTGATCCTGTTGAACTTACTGGGGTAGCAGGCAGTGGGTAAACCGTAATAGTTTTGGTATTATAACATCCGGTTGCTGTAACAGTATAGGTAATATAGGTAACACCAGAAGCTACACCTGAAACAACCCCAGTTCCAAGGACAACTGTTGCTATGGTAGCATCTGCTGATAACCAAGTCCCGCCACCGGTAGCGTCGGTGAGATTAATGGTAACTCCCGGATCAGGGCAAACAGATGTTGGCCCTGCAATGTTATTGGGATTGGCATTTACCGTAAATGGAGTACTAACCCTGCAACCTGTTGGCAGTGTATAATAAATAGTAACACCTGAACTGAAATTTCCTGTAACTATTCCGGTGGAAGAACCCACTGAGGCAATAAATGAATTACTGCTGGACCATGTTCCTGTGCCG
>Ga0316224_1004198_pt1 | contig 11117 bp, 7 predicted proteins | sample TBH18013metaG_FD_206254 | JGI IMG/M metagenome (GOLD analysis project Ga0316224, IMG submission 206254) | Freshwater microbial communities from Trout Bog Lake, Wisconsin, USA - TBH18013 | ecosystem: Environmental > Aquatic > Freshwater > Lake > Hypolimnion/Profundal zone | place: USA: Wisconsin...
GAATGTCAGATACTTAAATATACTTACATTTCTTGTGATTGACAAATTTTATTTGCTATTTATTAATCGAACTCAGGTTACTAATGCTTTGCGCATTATTTATTATCATAAATGTAAATGCGCAGGATAAAAGGGGAGCAATAAAAGGTGCCATTCTAAATCCTAACCACGAGCCCCTGGCGGGTATTACTGTTTTGTTGGCAAATACAAAATTTGGCACCACAACCAACACTGAAGGAGCTTTTACTATTAACAATATCCCCGCCGGAAACTATACCCTGACATTTTCGGGTGTGGGCTTTAAGCTTTCAAAAGAAAACATCATCGTTAAACCGGGAGAAGTCAAAACAATCGAAATGGAGCTTGACGAAATTACTATGGAGTTAAAACAGGTAAACATTACCGGTTATAAACCGGTTACAAATGTAAATCCTGTCGTTACTTCGGGTACAAGGACACCACTTGCCTTGATCCAGACGCCGCAATCCATCCAGGTGATCCCTCAACAACTAATCCGGGACCAGGCAGCCCAAACGCTGGACGATCTCACCAAAAACATGGTTGGCGTTATCAATAACAATAACTATTCTTCCTTTACAATGCGTGGTTTTTCAAGCATAGAATCTACAGGCAGCAATAACTTCATTACCACCGACGGGGCTTTGGGGAATATGAATTACTGGCAGGAGGCTCCTATGCTGTATAATATTGAAAGCGTAGAGAATATTGGCGGACCTGCCGCTGCCTTGTATAGTGTTGGAACGCCGGGTGGTGTAATCAATATGGTTACCAAAAAACCGCTCGACCATCCTTATTTGGCTTTCAATCTAACAACCGGGTCATGGGGGCTGATTGATGCATCTGTTGACTTGGGCGGCGCTTTAACAAAAGACAAGAAGCTCACCTATCGATTGAATATAGGTGGTAACAATCAGAACAGTATTTATCAATACCAATATACCAATAATGTTTTATTTGCACCTTCAATTAGCTATCGGCTTAACGATAAAACAAATATTACTTTTGATTATGTAAGAAAGGATTACCACGCAAGGGAGTTTGAATTTTGGGGTGGCGCGATCCTGATGAAGCCTGATAGTACCTACGACTGGAAACATATTCGCAATACTACCGCTTTTTACAGCCCGGCAGATTTTGCTGTCACACATGAAAATAGTTTAACCTTGACTTTTAACCATGAGTTCAATAAAGATTTTAAATTAACGTTTACTACCAGGTACACGCTTTCTAATTTGAATGAAAATAATTTTTCAGGCAATTTCTTTTCAGGCACAAATTATTTTACTGCTTATCCTGATTCTGTAACCGGCAGGCAACTGACTGTATGGAAAGATCAGAGTTATAATTTTATCAATAGCCTTTACACAACAGAAAACTTTTCGGTGGGTAAAGTAAAGAATACGGTAGTTACCGGAATTGATTATCAGATTAACGGAGGCAAAGACTACTATGGGCAATGGCTGGCGCCAACCATCAGTTTCCTGAATCCCAATTTCAGTAATGATATTTATTCACCTTCGCGTTATCCTGCCAGTGCATCTGAATATTTACAGGACAATAAAAACAGAACAATTCAAATTGCTGCATATATACAAGATCTGATAACAATAGGTAAACATGTTAAGCTATTACTTGCCGGGCGATATGAAACGTACAATTGGCTCTTAAAGCCTAACGGATCGGACAACTATACCCAGTCAAATGATACTTCAACGGCCCATGTATTTATTCCAAGGGCAGGGTTCGTTTATAGTTTCAGCGAAAATCATTCTATTTATGCCAGCTATTGCGAATCCTATTCCCCGCAGTATGACAATAGTCGCAATAATGGCGGGCCATTCCCGCCTCAAATAGGTGAACAGGAAGAAGCAGGTTATAAAGCAATTTGGTTTAATGGAAAATTGATGTCAACATTGGCAGTTTATAATATTTTCTGGAAAAATCAATTGGGGCCGCTTCCTACTCCCGCTAATCCGAATCATGAAGTTGCTATTCCCGGGCTATTCAGTAGAGGGGCCGAATTGACCTTACAAGGCAAGATCGATCAATGGTCAATACAAGGTTCTTATGCTTACAATAGTGAAGTGTTTGCGCAAAATAGTCCATTGGGAAACAAAGGCGATCGTTATGATAACTCACCGCACAGTATCGCCAACCTTTGGATCAAATACGCTGTTGCCGATCAGTCGACGCTCAAAGGATTCAGTTTCCTTTTAGGGGGCAAATATGTAAGCGACAGGCTTGGCTCTACGCTGTATTCACCTAAATTTTTGATGCCGGCTTATTACGTCCTGGATGTGGGTATAAATTATAACTACAAGAGGTTTGACTTTTCATTAAATGGCTATAACCTAACCAATACTGTGTATATACCGGGTTGGTATGCATCCGACTTTATGGTAATGCCAGGTTCTCCTTTCAACTGGAAATTAGGCGTCCACTATACTATTAAATAGCGATAAATTATTCTTACAAACTCCCGAAAGCTGCAGGATTTCGGGGGTTTTTAAAATCATTTCAAATGAAAAAAATGCATCTAAACAGGAAATTATTTGCTATACATAGCTGGCTGGGATTGCTCTTGGGTATTTTCTTTCTGTTGATTTCCATTAGCGGTGCCGTATCCGTTTTTAGGTTCGAGCTAAACAGTTTGATCTACGGTAATAAGATGGATATCAATGCACTGAAAGGCAAAAAAAACATCTCCTATGACACAGTATTTTCTATTGCAAAAAAGCAATTCCCTAACAGGGCTTATTACGTTGTTGGCTTTGACGCGACCTATCCAAACAAGCCTGCCTTTTTTAGCGAAGATGAGGACGTGGAACCTAAGCTTTTCGTGCCGGCAATGCAATACAAGGTCAATTATTTAAACCCTTACACCGGTCGCACTGTCCTGGAAACCAATAACAACGGTAAAAACAATATCATCGACTGGATAATGGGCTTCCATTACACTTTTGCATTAGGCGAAGGGGGTGAATTTTTTATCGTGTTGCTTGACCTCGCCCTGTTGGTTAGCCTGATCACAGGTGTTATTTTTTACCGGAAACATATCGTCAAAGTACTAATCTTTAAAGAAAGGATCAGGTTTTCTAACTGGCGACTGGTAACTTCAGGTTTACACCGGGTTGTTGGTACTTGGGCATTGCTTTTTAACCTGCTGATTTTCCTTTCGGGGTTATACATTCAAAAGAAATTTTTTGTGGAGAAATGGTGGTATAAATATAACCACACGGTTAGTACCACCCATCACACGATGACGAAAATTGAAAACCCGCTCCCCGGTGTCTCCCTTGACAGTCTTGCAGCGGTCGCCATAAAAAAAGCGCCTTATATGGATTTTATGGAATTCTCTATCAATCCTGGCGGTGGCGGTACCATATCCGCATTCGGCAATGTAAAAGGATCGATGTTTTTTCCTTATGGAAACTTTGCGCTGGTTAATTTTGATCGTTCGGGAAAATACCTTGGTACTGTTTATACTCCATGGGAAAAGCTTTCAGCTTCTGAAAAGTTTGACAACATAAATCTCTCTTTGTTCCATACAGGTTGGGCATTAGGCACACCCGGTAAAATACTTTGGTGTTTTATGGGCTTTACGCCTGCGCTGCTTTCCATAACAGGGTTTATGCTTTGGTGGCGAAAAAGAAAATCGAAGGTGAGGGAAAAGCCAAATGACTCAATTCCGGTTATTGCATAAAAAAGTAAATGGCGGTGGTGGTCCCTGGCAGTTTAAAATATTTGTGTCGTTGCAAGTTTTTATAGCTGGTTGTTATCAATAAATTATCAATGGGGCATCTATAAGTAAAAACAATTTTATACCTTCAATTATGAAATATTTAAGAATGTTTTTTTTATCCGGGATCCTGATGTGTTTGTTGGTGCAGGTTAAAGCGCAACCGGTTATTACCCTCAGCAAAGGGATTGCTCATGTAAAAGAATGCTTTGAAGGTATTAAGGATGCGCTGGCTGCTAATGATGGTGCTGCCGCTCAAAACAAAGCCAAAGACCTCGTTAAAGCCCTGAATGAGGTTCCTGTAAAATACATGACACCCGCACAGGTAAGCCAATGGACAAAATACAGCACCCAATTACTCTCCGAAAGCACACAAATTAGTCAAACTTCCACAGTTGCCAGTCAACAGGTGCCTTTCACAAGCCTGAGTACTGATCTTCAGGCAGCAATTGACGCCTTGAAATTGAAATAAAAAGGATCCGACATTTACTCCTTCCAAAACAATGTATTCGGATGAAAATGCTTCCATGAATGCCAGTACTCCTGGTAAGCCTGTATTTTGCTTAGCTGACTGCCTTTTAATACGCCTGCGGTACATAAGCCATCCCAATCCCATACCGATGCAGTTTCCTTGTCGCTGATGGTGCCGGTGGTATCCTGTTGAAAATGCAATGCCTTCCCGCCCACGGTGCTTTTAAAAGCGTGAAAAGTAAGGCTGTCTGCCTCAATGGTTAGTAGTACTGGGGTTATGGTTATCTTATCATTCAGCAGGTGTTTTTTAAACAGGTGCCGCCAGTCGTAAGCCTTGGCCTGCCCGTTAACTATCACGCAGAGCATCCAGCTTTTACGCATCAGGCTATCCTTGTTTTTTAAGGTGCTGTCTTTGTCAACCGACTGTATACGGTCGTAATTTTTAAGGTCGGTGTAATCGCTTGTATAATGCGTATCGGGTTGCAGTATCAGCGAACCCGGGTGTTTACTCAACCACGAGCTTAGTGTTGATTGTTCATACGGAAGTTCCTGCAATTGCTCGCCTTTCAGTTTGCCGACTGCTGCCCTGCCTGTAGCCTGGTACCACCATGTTTTTGTGCCTTCATCCTCAATAATGGCGTTATAGTGCCTTGCCCCAACCAGGCGGAATTTTTGACTTTTACCATTTATAAACGGGCTGTACACCCTGCCTGTGCGGCACATGGAGCAATAGGTAACAAGCACGGGCATATTCCCAACATTATCCTGCACCTTATGGTGATAAGCCAGGTAATCGAGCGGGTAAGCTTTGGCTATGCCGTTGTTAACCACCCCGATGATTACAAAATTTTCGGGCACTTTATTGCTGATGGCATTGGCAAACTTAACGCTTTGCGGCTCCTCGAACATTGTTTCGGCTTTATACATTACATCTGTAATAATAAAACTGCCGAGGCACAACGCAAGCACCAGCACTTTTACAACTTTACCCTTTGTTGTGTTTTTTGCGAAGTACTTAAACAGGTACCAGACAATTAAAATGCCGCCGGCAATACGCAGGGGCAATACAATTTTTTCGAGGTAATACGATACCGTTATGGCATTCAAATTCTGACTGCCCGGAAAAGGCATCAGCAAATAAGCGTGAATAAGACCGGGGACCAACAGCAAAATAATGCCGGTCCAAAAAAGTGATGGGTTAGTTTGTTTCTTCATTATTCAGGATGGCAATTAACTAATTGGTTAACAGCGTTAAATTTATTAAAATTTTGAAGGAATGAAACAGAAATATTTTTGGTGGATTTTTGTCTGAACCATGATTTTCCTGATTGAAAGATTAACATGATTCCTGCAAGGTTTTAATAATCAGGTAATCCTTTAATCCTGCGAATCATGGTTCAGATGCTTGTCCGTCCGGTTTTAGGTGTGACAGGTGGGGACAGGGGGTGGACGGTTTTTTCGCTGCCATAAGCTTGCGCTACCGCAAGCGTCCTCGCTTGTGGTCCGCAAACCCGGTGGCCGATATGTGGGAAAGCGCTACTGGTTAACATATAAAACCATAATGCAACGTGATAAATGCAAGGTTGGTAGTGCATGGCGTTTACTTAGCATACGGGCCACAAGCGGGGACGCTTGCGGCAGCGGGGGAATTGATTTAATATTTTTTTACCTTTCCCTCACTACTCCCTCAACCCCCATTCTCTTTCCATTTCGCATTCCATCAGTTTGTTATCAATCCATCTGTCGGCAATGTCAATGCCGCGTTCACGCTCATTAGGGGTGGCAGTATGCATTAAAGTGTTGTCGAGGGTATAAGAAAACCTTGTTAGGTTGAGTTTTTTTAAACCGTCCTGTCCGTCACATGGCGTCGGTAGATAAATGAGACGGACGGAAACTTTTTGTGATAGAAAATAGCGGGAGGCTTATGTTCACTACAAATGTACAGATAATTCTTTATTAAACAAGAAATATCTTTAAAAAATCTTAACATAAAATAACACTTGCACCCTCCATCTTTCCAATCTAATTTATAATTTAGCCGCAAACAACATTTAATATGCAAAAACCTAAGCACGTTTTATGCGCCCTATCCGCGTTAACCTTATTCGCGATAAATGCCAGGGCGCAAAAAGTAGAATTTACAGAATACAACCTTCCCAACGGATTGCACGTTATTCTTCACGATGATCATCATGCACCGGTTGTAGCCGTAACGGTGATGTACCATGTAGGCTCCAAAAACGAGTCGCCCGGGCGCACAGGCTTCGCCCACTTTTTCGAGCACCTGCTTTTCGAAGGTAGCGAAAATATCAAACGCGGTCAGTTTATGAAGATCGTATCGGCAAACGGCGGTCAGAACAATGCCAACACCACGCAGGACAGAACTTTTTATTACGAGGTATTCCCCTCAAACGACCTTGAAACGGGTCTTTGGCTGGAAAGCGAACGGATGATGCACCCTGTGATTAACGAAGTCGGCGTAAAAACGCAGGATGAAGTGGTAAAAGAGGAAAAGCGTTTAAGCTTTGATAACCGCCCTTATGGCAACGTGATCAATGATATAGCTGCGGCAATGTTTACCAAACACCCTTACCATAACGGCGTAATTGGCGCCATGAAAGACATCGATTCGGCAAAGCTGGATGAGTTTAAATCGTTTTTTAAACTTTATTATGCACCCAATAATGCGGTGTTAACCATAGCCGGTGATATTGATGTTGCCAAAACAAAAAAACTGATCGATGCCTATTTCGGGCCCATCCCGCGCGGCAATGAGGTAACTTACCAAAAGGTTGAGGAAACACCCATCAGCAAACAAATTATTGATACGGCTTACGATGCCAATATCCAGATCCCCGCTATTTTAGCATCATACCGCATCCCCGGCAAAGACAGTCGCGACTCGAAGGTGATGGAAATGATCTCCACCATTCTTTCAAGCGGGGCAAGTTCAAGGATGTACAAAAAAATGGTTGATGAGAAGAAGGATGCCCTGCAGGTTTTTGCTTTCAATTATGCCCTCGAAGATTACGGGATGTATATTGTTGGTGCGCTGCCAAGCGGAGGTGCTGCGCCTGCCGGTTTGTTAAGCGATATGGACGAAGAAATTGTAAAGCTGCAAAAGGATCTGATCAGCCCGGAAGATTATCAGAAATTACAAAACCAGTTTGAAGATGATTTTGTGAGCGCCAATACCCGCCAGGTAGGCATAGCCGAAAACCTGGCAAACGGTTATACTTTCTTTCATAAAAACACCAATGAATTGAACGAGGAACTTACCGAGATCAGGTCGATAACGAGGGAAGAAATACGGGATGCTGCGCGCAAATACCTTAATACCAGCCAGCGCCTCGTATTATATTACCTTCCCTCAAAAGCAAAAGCACAATAATTAACCCTTAGCACAAAAAAAGATGAAGAAATTTATAATGATAGCTGCCGGAGCATTATTGATGCAATATGCTCATGCACAAAATACTATTGACCGCTCCAAACAACCAAAGCCAGGTCCGGCACCGGTTTTAACCATAAAAGATCCGGTGATTTACAAGCTGCCAAATGGCATTACGCTGCTGGTGGTTGAGGACCATCGTTTACCAAAGGTTTCGGCCAGCTTCTCTATTGATGCCGGACCACGTACCGAAGGCAGCAAGGCAGGCGTAATAAGCCTGATGGGCAATATGCTTAACGAAGGTACCAAAACCATGCCCAAAGCAGCCTTTGACGAAGCCGTTGATAAATTAGGCGCAACCGTAAGCCTGAATTCATCAGGCGGCGAGGCTTCGGCCCTTACCAGGTATTTTAAAAGCGCATTTAAGCTGATGGGCCTTGGGTTAAAAGAACCAGCGTTTACGCAGGAATCATTTGATAAGCTGAAAACGCAGGCTATCACAAGCTTAAAATCTGAAAGTAAAAGCGCACAGGCAATCTCCGCAAGGGTAACCAATGCCCTTACCTATGGAAAAAACCATCCCAACGGCGAATTTGAAACGGAAGAGAGCATCCAGGCACTTACATTAAAGGATATCAAAACTACGTATCACAAATACATTACGCCATCGAGGGCTTATTTAACCATTATTGGCGATATGAAGCCAGCCACAGCCAAACTTTTGGCTACGCAGGTATTCGGTACCTGGAGCGGTGCGAAACTGGTGCTGCCTAAACTTGCCGAAGTACAAAACCCTGCGAAAACAGAGGTTGATGTGGTGGATGTACCAACTGCGGTGCAATCGGAAATAAAGGTGGTAAACCTGGTTGACCTGAAAAAGAATAACCCCGATTATTTCCCGGTATTGCTGGCTAATTACATTTTGGGCGGTGGCGCCGAGAGTCGTTTATTTATGGATCTCCGCGAAAAGCATGCCTTTACCTACGGCGCTTATTCCAGCCTGGGTTCGGGCAGGTTTCAAAGTACTTTTGAGGCACAGGCAGCGGTACGTACCGCTAAAACCGATAGTGCTGTTGCTGAATTTTTAGACCAGATAAATAAGATCCGTACCGATAAGGTATCCGACGAAGAATTGGTTAACGCCAAATCGCTGTACAATGGTTCCTTTGCTTTGGGTTTGGAAGATCCGGCCCGTACAGCCACTTTTGCCAGCAATATCCTTATCAATAAACTCCCTGCCGATTTTTATAAAACCTACCTGCAAAAAGTAAATGCCGTTACTGCGGATGATATATTGCGCGTAGCCCGTAAGTATATGAATTACGATAATACCCGCGTGGTGATAGTTGGCAATGCTTCGGCGATAGTCGAAGGGCTTAAAAAGAGCGGCTACCCGGTGAAGCTATTTGATGCTTTTGCCAACCCTGTAGTTGAAGGGCAGGCCAGTAAAATGCCTGATGTTAAAGCGAGCGATGTGATAAAGGCCTTTATAGACGCTACAGGCGGTGCTGCTGAACTTAATAAAGTAACTTCGGTGGATGTAACCGCAAGTATGTCAATGCAGGGCATGACCCTGAATGTGAGTCAGAAAAAGCTTGCTCCAAATAAAGAATTGATGAGTATTTCGATGAGTGGCAATGTTGTAATGAAATCGACATTTGACGGGGAAAAAGGCTACCAGATGCAAATGGGCAACAAAAAGGATCTGACAGCTGAAGAAATAGCCCAGAAAAAGGTGTTTACCTCGCTATCTCAGCAGCTTGATTACTTAACAAACCCTGCCTTTAAACTGGCTGTAAAAGGCATCCAAAAAGTAAACGGCGCAGATGCCTACCAGGTAGATATTACAGACCCTACAGGCAAGCTAACCAGCGAATATTACGATGTAAACACCAAATTTCTTGTTAAAACTGAATCGACCACGGTGGCAAATAACGCCAATGTAACACAAAGTGTTGAGCTGAGCGATTACCGCAAAATGGGTAACCTGATGTTCCCTTATAAACAGTCAGTTACCGTATCCGCAAACGGTCAGGAACAAAATTTTGTTATGAATGTAACGGATATTAAACTAAACACCGGCGTTACTGCGGACGATTTTAAATAGGAATGCACCACTAATGGCATTTGAAAAGAGCTTGCTTCGGCAGGCTCTTTTTGTTGGAAGCCGTTTGAAATCGAGATCGTTAAAATTCGAAAATTCCGAATGAGAAATAACAAAAAAACTATGTCATTGCGAGCAAAGCGTGGCAATCGCGAACTCTGCATGGCCGCTTTGTATAGTTCGCGATTGCTTCGTGCCTCGCAATGACATGGCGGTATTTATCTTGCGTTCCCCTCGTCCAAAACTGTCACACCTAAAATCGGACGGACAATATTACTCACAGCTTCTTTCTGTTTTATTACTTTGTGCTTACGTTGATGTTAAACGTGTGAATTAACTTTGCATTTATTAAAAAGATGACAATGAAAGTTGAAATATGGTCGGATGTGATGTGCCCTTTTTGTTATATCGGCAAACGCAGGTTTGAAAATGCTTTGCAGCAATTTGAACATAAAGAAGACATTGAGATTGAATGGAAAAGCTTCCAGCTAAACCCGAATATGGTAACTGATCCATCGGTAAATATCGATCAGTACCTGGCAGACATTAAAGGTTTTTCCATTGACCATGCCCGGCAGTTAAATGCCCACGTAACCCAAATGGCTGCCGAAGCCGGTTTAACTTATAATTTTGATAAGGCAATTGTTGCCAATAGTTTTAACGCACATAGGTACAGCCACCTCGCCAAAAAACACGGTTTAGGCATTGAAGCCGAAGAACAATTATTTAAAGCCTACTTTACCGATGGTAAAAACATCGACGATAAAGATACCCTGATTGCTTTTGGTAGCGATTTAGGTTTGGATAAAGAAGAGCTTAAACAAATGCTCGAAGGCGATGCCTATGCAGAGGAAGTAAGAGCTGATGTTGCAGTTGCTCAGCAGCTCGGTATTCAGGGTGTGCCATTTTTTGTACTGAATAATAAATATGCTATATCAGGTGCACAGGCGGTACCTGTATTTGAGCAAACTTTGCAAAAAGCATTTACAGATTGGCAAAAAGAAAATCCCAAACCCCAGCTTGAAATTATCGAAGGCGAAAGCTGCGGGCCTGATGGGGATTGCTGAAGATTTATTCAGAAGAAAGTGAGCACCGCCAAATAAGCGTAGCCTTTTACTTTCAAATTAAAAAATAGTACTTACATTTGTGTAAAATCAACTTAGTGTTATTTATACACTAAGTTGATAAAAAGAGATAAATGGACACAACTATACGCCCGATAACTATCCATAAAACCACTCTTCGCATAGCGGTAGGGTCATTGTTTTTTATGGCAGGGTTATGCTTTGCCAGTTGGGCTTCACGTATCGCAACTGTTCAGCAAACCCTCGGGCTTTCGGATGCTGCGCTTGGTGCGGTATTATTTTCATTACCGGTTGGTTTAATGCTAT
>Ga0316224_1004202_pt1 | contig 11105 bp, 14 predicted proteins | sample TBH18013metaG_FD_206254 | JGI IMG/M metagenome (GOLD analysis project Ga0316224, IMG submission 206254) | Freshwater microbial communities from Trout Bog Lake, Wisconsin, USA - TBH18013 | ecosystem: Environmental > Aquatic > Freshwater > Lake > Hypolimnion/Profundal zone | place: USA: Wisconsin...
GCGCTTGCCGCCAACCGCGGCCATCTTCTCATCGAGATCGAGTACAAGGTCACCTATGGTGATGATCGACTGAGCGTGGCCTTGCGACCGGCGCACGACGGCGTGGATGCGCGCGATCAACTCGGCCTTGTGAAATGGCTTCGTGAGGTAGTCGTCCGCTCCGAAGCCGAGGCCCTTCACCTTGTCCTCGATGCTGCTCATGCCGGAGAGGACGAGGATCGGCGTCTTCACCTTGGCGACGCGCAGCGAGCGCAGAACCTCGTAGCCCGACATGTCGGGGAGGTTCAGGTCCAGGAGCAAGATGTCGTAGTCGTAGACCTTAGCGAGATCGATACCCTCCTCGCCGAGGTCCGTGGTGTAGGTGTTGAAGTTCTCCGACTTGAGCATCAACTCGATGCTCTGCGCGACGGTAGCCTCGTCCTCGATCAACAGCACGCGCATGGCGATATCCCCAGCATGCCGGTTCGAGAACGGGCGCGGCCTGGACGCCTACCGTGTGTTGGTTAAGGACGCATCAAACTCGGGGTCCTCGTCTACAACATGAACCACCGCGATGATTTCTCGGAGAAGACCAAGCGCGCGGTCGCCGCACGTGCGGGCTGGCAGTGCTCCTTCGAGGAGTGCTCGAAGCTCACGGTTGGACCGAGCGAGGAGGCGCCCAGCACAATCACCAATATTGGCGAAGCAGCCCACATCTGCGCGGCCTCTGAGGGCGGGCGGCGCTACGATGGAGCCATGACCACGGAGGAGCGAGCAGGCATCGATAATGCCATGTGGGTCTGCTCCGACCACGCCAAGCTGATCGACCGGGACGCAGTAACCTACCCGGCCGACCGGCTGCGGGCGATGAAGCGAGCCCACGAGGAGAGGTGCGCGCGGGCCGTGCGCCTCGGGTCGAGCCGCAGCCTGAATACCGGCCTACTGGCGATCGGCCCCGACATCGTCTGCACGGGCGACCTGATCGGTGTCGCGGCAGGAACGTGGACGCTGCGCTTGGAGCGTTTCCTGATCGGCGACATGCGCGCGGTCATCGATTTTATCGACGGTTTCGTGCGTCAGCCTCCCGAGGCCCGGTACGTCCTGAGCGAAGAACTCGGCGACGGCCGGGTGCTTGTCGCGCCGCCCAGCCTCGCGAACGGTCCCGAGGGGGCGATCCTGCGGTGCGAGGTGGCCCTGAGCGCCGAGCGCATCGACGCGCAGAACCTCGGTAGCGCTCTCGCTTCACACCCCGACACCGACGATCTTTACCTGGACGAGAAGGGAAGTATCGCGCGCGTGTGCGGCCTCGACTTCCTGCCGCAGATGATCCGCTCGATCCTGTCGATGCAGCAGAACGAGAGCGTGTTCTCTCCGACCTTCGGCATGCGGTTCTTCGAGTATTTCGAGGCGTTCCGCGGTTCGCCGTGGCTCGACTTGCTCCTCAAGCTGGATGTCGTGCGGCAGGCTTCCATCCCCCACCGAGATACCTTGGCGGGCACGCGCCATACGCCGCTGCGGTGCGTGAAGCGCGTGCGCGGCTTCGAACTGCTCGCGACCGAGCCGCTGGCCAACAAGCTGCCGGTGCGCGTCGAGTTCGAGGTCCAGGGCGTCGGGGCGTGGCGGAACGAGTTCTCAATCTACATGCCGAGCGCCGCCCAGATGGCGGAGCGCGGGAAGATGATCGCAGAAGCACCCTGGTTGTCCAACGAGCGGGTGGTCGGGCCCTGCGAGGTGAAGGGTGTTGAGGACCGCTCGGCGAACATCTTCAAGCCTTGAGTTGGATTGGGAAGCTCGGCTTCGGATGCCACACTCTCGTCACCACCCTCGCGCCCTGAGCCAGTTCTGAAGCGCTGTCGCGTCGGCCGTGCTCTCGAACTCGAAGACGACCTTGTCCAGGACGGCGTTGCCCCTGCGCTCGCTGATACGGCGGCGCCACCGGCCAGCCGCATGCGCCTCGCACCACTGAAACGCGACCCGGTGCCGATAGTCTTCAGACCGGCGGTTCATGTTGAGGATCATCGTGGCGGTGCCCGCGACAGCGAACGCGTTACGCGCAAGGATCTCCTGTATTTCGGGGTTGGCCCGCATCCGCGCGACCATTCGGCGGATGCTCTGGATGTTCTTCACGGCCATCACGAGCACCTCACGTCGATGGAGCGCCGCGACAGCAGGTCCGCGACGTACAAGTCGCGTTGGATCGCGTCGTCGTAGGCCCGCACACGGTCGCGAAGATCGCCAGTCAGCAGCGCACTCGCCTCAGCCAGCCTCATACGGATCCGATGGACGGTCTTCGGCGACACCCGTGATGTCGCCCCATCGCGCCTCGTGTAATCATGAAGGTAAGAATGGCCGCGACCACACCACGAGCGCGCGAATTGCTCGCGTGAGGAAACCAGACCTAGCGACATCATCTCTTCGCACAGTCGCAACAACTGAAAACCAAACACGGAAATCTCCTCGGATAAGGGCTCGGATAAATATCCCTCTCTACTTATCAGCGAGGATCTCGGATCAATCGAGGAGTAGCAGGCCGGACAGCAAACGCGCGCCACGGCCCAGTCCTATAAGTCCGAGCGGATCTTCAGGATGAAAGGCGGCCGGGCCTACACCCGGCCGCCATCGTCGTCAGGTCAACTTGAACACCGCCCGGAGCGAGTCGAGCGCCTTTCCGTCCACGTAGACTTTGCCCTCTTTCGAGTCGTTGATTTGCCAGTTCGGGTCATCGTCATCCCAATGAACCAGAACGTCGATCGCCCCTCCTGTAATGTGACGCAGGGCTCGGGTAATGCCCTTGCCGTAGTGAGCAGAATACTTTGTCCAGGTGTTATCCTCGATACCGAAGATCGTCTGCATCTCCGACCACTTGATGGAGCCCTTGTTCTCGGCGATACGCTTCAGGAACTCGGCGCTCTTCCTGTCGATCCGCTGGAGCAGTAACTCGGCCTGCTCGACCGTGATCGGTGCGCTCTTTGCCGCCGGAGAGCCTTCCAGCGGCGCGATGGTCGAGAACACATCAACCAGCGCGGCAAGGTTTACGTCGGCGTCGATGACAACTTGGTCATCGACCCGCAACTGAAATCGTGTCATAATCACCTCTATGGTCCTCGGGCCTGTCGGGCGGCGATCTGGTTGGTCGCCAGCCGCCCGACTCAGGCGGGTTAAATCCGCCTGTGAGTTGGTTATGTCACGATCTAACCGCCTTAACAAGCGATTTGAGCGGTCTGACGCCATTTTTTGCGTTTTAAGTCCATCCGCCTTGATTACCGCTCCCGGCGCTTCGCTCCACACACACAGCACCTGCGGAACTCCAGCGGCCTCCGCGAACGGTGGGTTCACCTCGGGCATCGAGTTCGTGCGCGACCGCCCGGAGTGTGCTGGCACCCTGCGCCCAGGTCTCCGCCGGGATCGACGCGAGGGCGGACCGGCGCACCGTATGGAGCTTCATCAATCCCACCGGCGTCGAAGATCTCGCACAAGGCCATCGAGATCCGCGGGGTCGGACCTGCGGTGGATCATGCGGTGGCAGTTCGAACAAAGCGCGGCGAAGTCATCGAGCCGGTATTCAACTTCAGCATCCTCGTCCAAGCTGGCCAACGGACGCAGGTGATGGACCTCGATGAACTGCGAGCCGAGATCGCCGTACATGTCCTCGAAGGCAAAGCCGCACGCCTCGCACCGGAACCCACGTGACCGCTTTACCGCAACCGCCGCAGTGGAATTGCGCTCGATCCGGCGGTGCTGCCGGTAGCGCTTCCGCTCGATGACAGCGAAAGGCTTTTCTTCGTGCTCGATATCCTCCCCTTCTAGTGCAGCGACTTTCAACGCGTGCCACTCGTCTGGCGCCAGCGTAAGGACGGTACTGCCTCGCGCGCGCCAAGCGCGCAGCGATGAGATCAACTGCCTGTGCTCGCCATCATCCCAGAGGGGGCGCCGGATCGGCACATAGCTTACGGCCACGCGGCTCAACACCTCGCGGGCGCGTTGTACATCGAGGTGGAAGGGGTTGTCCTTATCCGCGCGATCGACCGGCCCATCGACAACGCGGCCAAGCGCGATCACGCCTCGCCCTGCCCCTTTTGCGCCGCGAGTCTTCCAGATCGCAATGCCGTCGCCGATCCTGATATCGCTCCGGTCCCTCGTCCACCAATCGCGGTCCAGGCGCATGATAGCATCGGTGATACGGTACTTGGTCGGGTTCGCGACCAAGGTCCAGTAGCGCTGCTCAACGGCTCTTCGGGGCGCCATCGCGAGCGCAGCCCTACGCGGCGGCTGTCAGTGCCTGATCATCATGTTCCCGTAGCCGCTTCGCGATCTTGGCAATTGTCGCCCGGCTTGCGCCCGTCGTCGCGGTAATCGAGGTCCAAGAGATCCCGGCCGCCAGCATCTTCGCGATACCCGCGTTGCGCGTCACGTCCTCAACCCGCCCCTTGTACCTGCCCGCGGCTTTCGCCTTCGCCTGTCCTTCGGCTTGGCGGCGGCGTCGGTCCGTGTAGTCCTTACGCGCGACCGCAGCGAGCATGTCCAGCATCATCGCGTTGATCGCCGTGAACATGCGATCCGTGAACTCGTCCTTGATCTCGGAGACCATGCTCCAGGAGGTCGGCAGGTCGAGCGCCACGACGCGCACATGTCGGTTCGCAAGCTCGACCTTCAGTCTCTCCCAGTCGGCGGCGGTAAGGCGCGAGAGCCGGTCCACCTGCTCGATCAGCAGCACGTCACCGGGGTACGCATCCCGCAGAAGGCGGAAGAGTTCCGGACGGGCGAGTTTCGTGCCGCTCTCCGTCTCGACGTACCACGAGGCAACCCGCATCCCGCGCTCGCGAACGAACTGTTCAAGGGCGCCGCGGGCGCGCTCGGCGTCCGAGGTCGAGACGGACGCACGCATGTAGGCCCGGACGTGCATCAACTCCCTCAATGGTTCGTTTAGGATGGTCTGATGATGCGCGGTTCGTTATGAATGGTCAAGTTGATAGTTTCCAGCCATCCCCAGGCTGGTTCACTGGCGGCATACGAAAAAAGACCTGCACTCGGCGCAGAAGGCGAATAATCACAGCCTCGTCACAGGGCGGGGCAGTACGAGTGGGTAGCAGAGGTGCGGCGCCTTCGAGCCAACCAACCGAAGAATAGTCAAAGCGAAGAACCAGAGCCCAGCTTCCAGCCCTGTAGGATCAGACTTTCTTGATCCACTGTCCTTCCAGAGAGGAGAAGTGGACGGCGATCCAATCGATGAACACCCGCACCTGCGGTGCGAGGTGCAGCCGGTTCGGGTACATGATCGACACCGGACGCTCGACCGTTTTCATCTCCGGCAACACCTCGACCAGCCGACCGGCCTTCAGATGCTCTTCGACTCCAGCACCGATGGCCTGGATCAAGCCCATCCCAGCCAGAGCGCAGGCGATGAACGCCTCGGTTTCGTTGACGAGGATGCCCGGACGCATCCTGACAGTCCTGACCTCTCCATCCACGGTGAAGTGCCAGTCGATGGTTCGACGGCTGCGGCCCGCGAAATACGTAACCGCGCGGTGGCTCGCCAGATCATCGAGCGTGCGGGGCGTTCCGTACTCCGCGAGATACGTCGGCGCGCCGCAGGTCACCATGCGGACGTGTCCCACCACGCGGCCCACCATGCTACTGACCGCGAGGTCGCCGAGCCGAAGCACGCAATCGATCCCGTCTGCGAGCAGATCGGCGGGCTGATCGCTGACGCCGAGGATGAGGTCGATCTCGGGATAGCGCCGCATGAAGTCCGGCAAGTGTGGGATGATGAACGGCTTCGCCAAGGCGACCGGAACGTCGATGCGCAGGCGACCTCGCGGCATCTGGCCGGGGCCTCCAAACAGATTACGGGTCTCTTGGGCGTCGGCGAGAAGTCGGGCGGCCCGTTCGTAGAAAAGTTCGCCCTCGCTGGTCAGGGTGGTCCGCCGCGTTGTCCGGTGCAGTAGCCGTGCCCCGATGGACGCTTCGAGGGCAGCGATGGTGTTGGTAATGGTCGGGCGGCCCATCCCCAGCGCGTCGGCCGCTCGTGCGAAGCTCCCGTTATCTGCGATGGCCACGAAGACCTGAAGCTGTTGCAGGAGATCCATGCCGTCCGCCCCTCACGGAGGTAGAGGCCCACCACCTCGCGCATGCCACCACCAGATACAGGAGACTGTTACTCGGCTGGATAACGATGAAGTTCCAAAATCGAAGCTTCTGCGTAACTGAGGCAAGAGCCAAGTTCCGCCTCGTGGGCCGCCTTAGGTGGCCATGATGAGGCATGAGACGATGGATCTGCACCTCAGCAGCAAGACCGCGCTGGTGACCGGCGCCAGCCAGGGCCTCGGCCGAGCGATCGTAAAGACACTCGCCGCCGAAGGTGTGGCGGTGTTCGCTACCGCCCGGAACCCGGAACTTCTCGGGAGCCTCAAGGCCGAGATCAAGCAGGCAGGCGGGACAGCACCGATCCTGTTCGAGCAGGACTTCGTCGCCGAGGACGGCCCGAAGCGGATCGCGGAGGCCGCCCTGTCCGCCCTGGGCCACCTCGACATCCTCGTGAACAACGCCGGGGGCAGCCGTCCGATGGGCATCGACGCGCCGGAGGAGCAGTGGGTCGAGGGCATGACCCTCAACTTCGACCGGCACCGGCAGCTTACGCAGGCGCTGCTGCCGAACTTCCTAGACCGAAAGTCCGGGTCCATCGTCAGCATCTCTGGCAACCTGGAGCCAGAGGTCGTCAACGCCGCGATGGTCGCCAAAGCCGGGCTGGTCGTGTGGTCCAAGGGCCTGTCGGAGCAACTCGGACAACATGGGATCACCGTGAACTGCATCCAGCCGGGTCTGATCGATACCGCGCAGATCCGACGCCTCTACCCCGGCGACGAGCGCCGCAAGTTCGCCGAGCGTGAGATCGCGCTGCGCGACTTCGGCGAGCCCGAGGACATAGGCAACGCCGTCGCCTTCCTGGTGTCCCCACGTGCCCGCTACATCACCGGCATCGTGCTGACGGTCGATGGCGGCATGCGTCGGTACTCGTTCTGAACGCAGGATGTTTCCCCGCGCCCAACCTATCCGGCAACATGATAGAGGTTTCGGCGATCGGCTGTTCTCGGGTACGCCGCTGCCGGGAGCACTGGAGCCGAGATCCTGCGCCAATCAGCTTGGAGTAACCTTCCCAGTCAGATGTTCGAGGTCGCAGCAATCTCGTCAGGTCCGTAGTGCCGCCCGGATGACTGGCCGACAGATATCCTCGATCTCCTTCACCGCAGCGTCCACACGCGGCGTGATCGGGTCCTCATCCATCCGCCGAGCGAGGATCTGGCGCTGTTCCTGGTAGAACTTCGCATGCGGGTCCTTCGCTGGGATATGCTCGCCGCGCAGCATCAGGATGGCCTCGCTCGCGGCGTTGATCTCGTTCAACACGGCCTCGATCTCGTCCCACGGTTTCGTGCCCTCGCGACCGAATAGAGCCGCGAAGCGATGCCGTTTTGTCCGGAGATCACGGATGTGGTCGAAGGACTGCCGCAGGCGTCGGATTGGGCCGTAGGCGGAGTTCCCCGCCACCTCGTCCGTAACGCCTTCCTCCTTCACCATCTCGTTCGCTGCGATGAACGGCGCCCGAGCGTCGTAGATGACCTCCTGGACTTGGTAGAAGGCGGAGAGCGTCTCCTCGGCCACCTCCAACCTTCGCTTCCCGACCGTCTCATCACGCCACTTGGTAAGAGCCTTCCAGCCAACCGTGGCGGTGCTGACAGCGGCTCCGGCCACAACGAGATCTCGCAGGGTGCCAATCACCACGGGCGTCTTGTCCAAAACCCAAGGCCAATCCATCGACGCTCCACCACCCGCGATGAGCGCTTGCCGATCGGCGTAGCGCACATTGATCTCATGGGTTCAGTTCGGACGCGGCGTAGTGTCTTAATGGCCGCCGTGCTCATGCCCTGCTTCGGCCACTCGCTGGTCAGGCGCCAAGCAGGCAAGGACGGGCGCATCCGTGCGGATGCGCCCTACGACTTCTTCGAAGTGACTTCAGAGCCCGGCGCGGCGCTGGGCTTCGTCAAAGCTACCAGGGTGCAGGCGACCGAACTTCACGTCGGCGATGCGGCCCTGGTTCACGTCGTAAGAGGCCGCGATCCGGCTGTAGATCTCTCCGGCGGACAGCCGGAGGTGGACCTGCACGGCCTCCTCGAAAGTGAGGCGGTGGCAGGGGGCGCGAAGGGTCGCGCGAGAGAGAATGGACATGTTTTCGAGGTCTCCAACTCAGAGTGGAGGCCCGAGAAATTTCTTGACAACGTGTCAAGCGTGCCGCTACCGTGCACGTGAAGTCTCGACCGTCGCAAGCCCTTCCAGGGCCCTTGCGGTGTCGATACGGAGGTCAGGGCTGCAACCCTGACCTCTTTTCGCATCGTGGGTCTTCCGACCCTGATGTACAGTTTCACAGACGCGCCTCGCTGTCAAGTCGAGGGCGCGTTTTTTTGCGTTTAGACGGCCGCTGGCGGGTTTTGGGAAGCCAATCCTGTACGCCTCACGCGGTAACCCCGAGGCCCCTCACGGGCCTTCTGAGGCCATTTGAAGGGCTATCCAGAAGGATCCGAACTTAACTCAAACCGGCTCGGAACGCGGCGACGCGACCAAGAGCGCGTGATGCCGCGGCGTAACCGGGTTCGCGCGTCCGTACTCTTGGCAGTCGAGAAGGCTGATACCACCCCGCACGCTCTAATTGGACCGTTGCACTCCACTCGGAGCGACGGACCACAGTACGGCGACGAGTAGAAGCGACAGGAGCGCCAACACCAGTAGGAGCGCGAACGTCATCGAGGCGCCAGCCTCCGCCAACACGAAGGCCGCCGCGGGCGGCGAGATCGCCTGAGCAAGTAGGCCCGGTGCCGCGAGCTTGCCGACGAGCCGGGCGTACCGCTCGGGACCGAACAGGACGAGCGGCACCGCCCCGCGGGCGATCGAGTAGATGCCGTTCCCGGCGCCGTAGAGCACCAAGGCGAACGCCATACCCGAGATCCCGGACCAGAGCATCGTGATCCCGGTCACGACCAGGATCATCGCCGCCGTCAGGGTCCAGAGTGGGTGATACCGGCTACCCCCGGCCATCTCGATCACGCGCGCGGCCACCTGGGACGGGCCGATCAGCGCCCCGAACGCCACGGCGTTCGCGAGGGTAATCCCGCGATCCTGCAACAGGGTGAGGAGGTGTACCGACACGATCGCCGTCGTCGCGCCCGCCGCGATCTGGACAGCGGCGAGGACGAGGAACGCGAGCCGTTCCCGGCCATCAACGCCAGCAGACGGCGCATCGACGGTCGGGTCTGTTCGGCGGTAGTCGAAGGCGCTCACGTCAGGCCGCCTCGTCCAGCGTTTGCCGCAGCCCCTCGGCGACCTCCATTATCTCGTTGCCCCAGCCCACGTAGTTATCCGGCTCCGCGAGTGCGTGCTCGTTGAGCAGCCGCGCCGCGGCGATGACTGGCTCGCGTTCTCCCGGAGCGTGGGCCAACAGCGCCACTCCATAAGCCGCGAGCTTCTCACGCGCGATCTGCGCCCGATCGGTGGGGACGCGCCGGTTGTCAGCAGCGTAGAGGCCCTCCAGAACGAAGCCTCGGTCGGTGTGCCGGAGTTCGGCGATTGCGCCCGGCTCGCCGCCGCAGCCGAACCTGATCTCCACATAAACAAACGCACCGAGGAACACCTCGTTGATCCGCGCGGCCAAGCAATTCTTGTAGCGTCGTCCCGCATCAGCGAGCTTCGCAGGGCAATCCAAAACGATGAGCGCCGGGTCACCGCGCAGATCGAGTTCGACCGGGGGGCGATCGAAGCGCGCGGCCCAGAACTTCACCAGATCAGCCCGATGGCCGCCCGGCTTCATCCGTTTGAGGCTGGCGCTGATCGCATCGTTGGTCGCGCCGGAGCACCTCTCCCGGATGTACGTCATCGCAGAGTTAAGTTCTTGAACCTGACGTAGTTCGGTAAGGCATCCCACGAGCGCAGGGTGAAGAAGCACCGGATCCAGGGCACTCACGATCTCGATCTGGGCGCCGACCAGATTTCCGCTAATCTGACCGAGCACCTTTACGCGGCGCCGGTCAGCGGGATCTCCCGACAGGTGCAGGCGAGCGAGTTCGTAGTAGGCCCGAGGCTCTCCGATCGGGTCATCACCAAGGCGCGCCAGGGCTCCGAGCAGGCCGACTGGGCCTGCAAGAACTGTTCGGACCAGATCACGGGGGCGACGTAGGCGAAGAATGGCTTCACCGAGGATGGCGGAGGAGTTCGCGCTCGTGAAATCCTGCATGCCTTCCGCAGACCGGAGATGGTGGACCACCTCATCGAGGCCGAGGAGTTCGGCGAGCGCGAGTACCAGGAAAACTGCTTGCCGCCGCTGCGCCCCGAAGCGCATGCTCGCCGCAAGCAGCCCAGGACAATCGCGATCGATTTCCGCCAAACGCTGGAGAGCCCAGCCTGAAAACGGCTTGAGATCCGGCCGCTTATCCCGAGGTTGCTGATCAACGTCATGAGATAGCGGCATCGGTTCACAATACATGATGCCTGAGATTGCGCCTAGATCGCCTGTCAACATCGCCGCGGCGGGCGAGTGCTTAGACGCATTGAGTCATGTACTGCCGGACACATATGAAGGGCATGGGATCGAGTTCAGGTAGCCGAGCTTGTCGAAGTTCGAGGTGACAACGGTCGGCGACACACTGGCTGCGCCACCGAGCATTGACCGTAGCGCCATCTTCACGAACATCCTCGCCCGGCAGGCTCTACGTCGCGAGGCGCGCCTGCCGTTGCTGGACGTTCGCGCCGAGTACCGCCGAGCCGTCGCGCAGGCTCTCTGGCGTCTTCATGTCGAGAAGCATCTCGATGAAGTTCGAGAAGAGATCCTGGCCCGGCAGCGCGCCAAACATGACGCCCAGTGGCCGTCGAGTTGGGGTGGCCGGATGGGGTTCTCGATCATGGTGCAGCAGGCGTTGAAGGCCAGTTTCCGGAGTGAGCATCCTTCGGCGGTTCAGCCCTGGACAAAATGATGGGTGGGCTCCTCTTCAGCTTTCGTGTGACGCTGTAAAAACTTGATCAACGCCGCCCAGCCCCGTCAGGCTTGAGGGTTAGGGCTCAAGTGTCGGTTGCGCGAGGCTCGAAGT
>Ga0316224_1004207_pt1 | contig 11090 bp, 10 predicted proteins | sample TBH18013metaG_FD_206254 | JGI IMG/M metagenome (GOLD analysis project Ga0316224, IMG submission 206254) | Freshwater microbial communities from Trout Bog Lake, Wisconsin, USA - TBH18013 | ecosystem: Environmental > Aquatic > Freshwater > Lake > Hypolimnion/Profundal zone | place: USA: Wisconsin...
ATGGTGTGAATTGTACTTTGCAATTAGACACCGGAAGTTCAAACACTATTTTGTACCGTAATGGATTGCCGAGTACATTGTTGCCTGACGCTGATGTAGCGGAGACTAAGACCTTGAACTTTAAGATTGGGCCATTGAATTTGACCCAAACAGTTCGTCTAATGTATCAAAGGGAGAAGGATACTAGTGCTGTTAAGTGCAATGGTGTTGCAGGTACACTGGGGAATGATTTTCTATTAAATGGAACACTGACGCTTGATTTGAAGAACGCATTATATCAAATCAGTATTGGCCCTTATCTGTCGGAGAATTCTGAAGAAATCGCTGTTCCGATGGAACTGATAGAAACTGGAAATGGGGGACGATTTCCTGTAGTTACCGCTACTCTGAAAAATCGAAATAAATTGAAATTGCAAATTGATTCAGGTAGCGCTTTAGCGGACGTTATTGTCTTTCTAAAAGAAAACTGGCTAGAACTTGTTGGGCGAATAGATACAAATAAATTGCCAAAATTTAGTGCTGCCCGATGGGGTCATACAATGACTTGTTTTAGTGCCCCCTCAATCGAACCAATAAATCTAGATGCGCTCGTTCTTGATAAAGGTACGGTTGTTACTTATTGCGAAGATCCTCAAGAAATAGCATCAAAAGAAAATTTCCTTTTCGGGATTTTAGGCTTTGGACCTTTTCAAGACCGTCAATTGAGAATTGACTATGTATCGAGAAAAATAGTTATACAAAAACAGTTTTTAAAAGAATAGATTGACGTTTTATTTTCAAATATATTCAGAGTGCATTGTCAACTTGCTGAACGGAGATGACGAGTTGAACAATTTTGTGTGAACTTGCATCTCCTTTTGTCGACAGCTTTCTCCAATGTTAAAAAAAATCCTCACTAGCGCTCTGTTTATCAGTCTGTTCTCGGGACATGCAATACAAGCTTCGGAACTATCCCAGAATCTTGCGGGACCAATTGTGAGAGTCCATTTCGACTATTACCTTAAGGATTTGCCGCGAATTCGGGCACTGGAACACCGACTCGACGTTGCAATAAAGCGCGCAGGTGTTGGTGAACTTGGCGAGGCAGAACTGCATCTTGACGGCAATGACGGTTATTTGTACATGTATGGTACCGACCCAGATCAATTGTATAAAGTAACGGAGTCAATCTTAAAATCATCCAAGCTGATGCTCCACGCTGAAATCACGATGCGATATGGCTCACACGCCAAAACCATTGTGATAAATCACATCCGGTGAACACGTGTGTCGTGGCATGCTGGTCAGTATCAATGCAAAATTTTCTGTCAAACCGCACGGGATAAGCATTTCTCTATGTCAAGGATGCTCTTATATCCAATTGGTATAGTGATCCGCGGCAAATGTATAGACTACTTTTTCTGTACTTCCTTACTTGAGCCTGCTCTGAACGCTGTTCGTGATGCCCGATGAGAAAGACCCAACATTTAAATGGAAGTAAAAGCGGTGAAGGACAGTGTGTTGCATGTGAGCGGTATTTTGTTGTGTGAAATTTACGAAAAAACAGCCTCAGCATGGGCGATTTTTCTTTATTTAACAAATTACCTGAGATTTCCACCGAGATTTGCACCAATGGACAATATCCATCAAATTCTACATCTCTATACTAGTTGACTATAAGCAATTACTTTGGGCTCATGATAATTAGTCGTGATCACATTTTACTTAGGTTATTTTCTATGCTCACAGTCAACATCATTTCAAAAAATCAACTCGAGATTGACGCGATAAGTATCGCCTTGAAATCACACGTTTTTGAAATAAAACCGTTTGACAGTTTAAAAAATTTTGAATTGCCCGTTAATTATGCAATGTCTTGTGTCTTGATCGGGTTCTCGGAAATGATCTCAGATAATGATGGCTTTTTTGAGAAGCTACAGGTACTGAATCAACTCGTTCCCATTATTGTCATGATTGAAGGAGGTCAATTTAAAAAGCTACCTGAAAGTCTTCTGAAAGTAGGTATTTCGTATATTGATCGGCCCGTCAATCGCACGGAGCTGATTGGCCTGCTTGATATTTTCAGACGTACATTTGACTTCAGATAATCTAATACGCTTCGATAGATCAGATTTTTTAAAATTGATTGTTCTCAATTTACGACCAGAGGGGGCCTAAATGCTTGCCGCTAATTCGGATTTCAGCACCAAAATTGACCATGCGTACGCTACGTTAAAGGTGGCGCCTCAACCAAATGCCCCCCACGAGTTTTTAGCAATCTATTATCCCTCAGACGACAATGCGGGGCTTCAGGCTTTTTGGGTTGAGAAAATGAATGCGATGTTTCCCGATTTTAACTTGAAGATCGTTGACCTCACCTCTTCGTCCGGGGAAGAAACGAAATTTGCATTGGTGCACCCCAAAGCACATTTAATATTAGAGCAACTGATCGCATCTGCGGTTATTGGGGTTTTTGACCCGGATCATATGGCACTGTACGGTTTTTCTCCTATATTTGTGCATCAAAATGACCTGTTTGAATTTCTGGAATTTCTTCGTGAAGAATTAGACAGCCCATTGTGGACGTCTTGAGTGACTAGTTATTTGGGGATCCATGAGTCGATTAATGATAACCATATTGCTTAAATAAACACTGCAAGATCACAAAAAAAATGTCTGGTCAAAAAAATGTGGCTTGGACAAAGGATAATGCAATGGAAACCAAAGAAGTAATTCAATAGACATCTTAAAATCTATCTTATTCACCATCTCAGGTCGTTCTCAGACCGGCTAAGGCAATAGCTATACTAAAATAGTCGTCGTTCTATATTGAACTAATAAAATAGAATCAATTTTTGCAATCCTGCTTAAGGACTTTTTTCGAATGAAGGATATTCGTGTTGTCAATTTTTAGCGTTATACGAAATTATCCATGGTTGGTCGTCGTCTTTTTTATGTCGATCAGCATCAGTACTTATGCCAAGACGTCAGACGACACAAAGACTGTTTTAGTGCTGAGTCCTGATGCGAGAATGACTACTTATTTAGAGAATTTTTATACTACCCTTGAGGATTCTTTACAATCTGGTATAGGAAAAAAAAGCCAGCTGATCTTATTGCATGAAAATTTAGACTTATCGAATTTTCAGGATCAAAAGTATCAGGATTCCCTCGCCTTTTGGCTGAAAGAAAAATATAGAAATCACAAAGTTGACGCCATTATTGTCGTCGGACATAACTCGCTCAAATTTTTACTGGCATATAACAAACGTCTTTGGCCGAGTATCCCGATTGTGTTCACGTTGGCGAGTGATATTGAAGTTACCCACATGTCGGTTCCGGCAACTATGAATGGAACGGTCATTCGTGCAAATTTCTCTAATGTCGTCAACGCTGCCAAAACCTTATTGCCAACAACAACGCAAATTGTGTTGTTAGGAGATATGCCAGTAAGTGAGATGAATAAAACTTTTTCTTCGTTAACACTTGCCAGGATGTCTGACGGATTGAATGTATTGGACTTGCGAGGACATGCAAGAGAAGAAGTCAAAGAAAAAGTCGGCAACTTAGGTTCGAATTCAGCCATTTATATGGAAATGCTGACGGAAGATTTAGCGACCGGAAAAATATATGGACGAGATCTATTTGATGAGGTCAAGGACATTGCAACGTGCCCTATTTTAGTTGATGATCCAAGGGAAATTGGAAAAGGTGCTTTGGCAGCTTTGACCTTTAATTATCATGAGCTGGCAACGGATGCGGCGGAACTTACACAAGACATATTCAACGGTCATAATCAAAATAAGCGAGAATTAATCAGTGTAGGATATGCGCCAATATTGGATCATGCACAGGTTGAACGATGGAGAGTTAACCCTGAAAATTTTCCGAGCGGTAGCGAGCAGCGTTTCTATTCACCAAGCCTTTGGCAAAGTTATCATCAACAGATAATAGCTGTCGTTGCATTGATTATTTTATTGATGGTTGTTATAGGTCTCTTAATTCTCGAAAGAAGATGGCATGGGAAAGCAGTTAACGTATCACGTCGCTTGCTGGGGCAAATTACACTCATGAACCGGGAAATGACGACTTCCATTTACAAAGAAGCGATTGGACATGAACTGGCACAACCGCTGGCAGCGATCTTGAGTAATGTCGAAGCGGCTCAGATTTTTCTCAAGAGAGATGCGCCCCCTTTGGATTTGGTTCGGGATACCTTAGCGAATATTCGACGGGACAATTTACGTGCTAATGACGTCATGAAGAATATGCAAGGTTTATTGACGAAGTCAGACAATAAATTGGATTCAGTCGACATCAATGTCTTAGTCCGTAAAGTGTTAAGTTTTTTATCGATCGAAGCCAAGATACGACGTATCCACATTAAACAGGAGTTGGCGCCAGAACCAATGTTAGCATCGATTAATATTGCGCAAATGCAGCAAGTGATGGTCAATCTTTTGCTTAATAGTATGGATGCTATTGACCGGCGAAAGGGCAAAGAACGACGTATTACTGTAGAAACGATGTTGTATGGCAATGGCAGTATCCGGGTTTCGGTGACTGATACGGGAACCGGATTTGATGAAGGTGTTGAACGAATTTTTGACTCTTTTTTTACGACAAAACCCGAAGGAGTAGGCTTAGGTTTATGGATTACCGCATCGATCGTTCAGGCGCATGGGGGGCACATCTGGGCGGAAAATCGAATAGGTGGCGGCATCGTACGGTTTAAATTGCCTTTATTGAGTAGTGAGACAATATGAATAATACTTTGGCCCCTATTATTTATGTTGTCGATGATGACCCATCCGTTCGCTCCAGTCTGAGCCTGCTTTTAACTGCTTGCGATTTTCGCGTATTCACCTACGAGTCGGCAATACACTTTTATCAAACCGAGTTTAAAGACGAACCTAGTTGCATTCTTCTCGATGTTAATATGCCTGGGATGAGTGGGTTGGAAGTTCAGGAGAATTTAAATTCCCGGGGCAGCCACGTTCCCATTATTTTTTTGACGGCATATGGAAATATTTCCATGAGTGTACGTGCGATAAAAGCTGGCGCCGATAATTTCCTTATTAAACCAGTTCAGAAGGAAGATCTGTTATTAGCGATCAATAATGCACTGGAGCGTGACGCGGAGGAACGAAAGTCACGTATTCTGTCAGAAGAAATACGCTTCCGATATGCGTCTCTTTCCGAGCGAGAACTTGAAGTATTTTACTTAGTAGTCCGAGGTAAATTAAACAAAGAAATTGCCTATGAATTAGGCAATTCTGAACGCACCGTTAAAGCGCACCGTAGTAGTGTGATGGAAAAAATGCAGGTAAATAGTTTGGCGGAACTCGTACTCATTGCGACGCAACTAAAGATTCTTGGCGTCGATGGTCCTGACGATAATCGCTCGGCTCTGAAAAGATCGACGTGAATTGTGTGACTGTTCCGAAACACTTTACCTTATAAAATCCCAGACGTTTGCCGACGAACTTGTGGGTAAGCCGGCGCTCGCACTATCAATGAATTGAGGTTATTGGATCGGGCGTACCTTTGCTTCAATCTACATGTGGCGGGTGACGTGCTTATGCCGGCCTGGTCATCGCCATTGGCTTTACCCATTCGTCAAATTGTTCCGGTGTGACGAGCATTAGTTGTTGGGCCGCTTGTCGAAGTGTCAGACCCTCATGCAATGCGGTCTTGGCGATCTTTGCTGCATTGTCGTAACCGATGTGCGGTGCTAAAGCGGTGACCAACATGAGGTTATTGTCCAGATTGCGATTGATGACAGGCAGATTGGGCTCTATACCTTGCGCGCAATGATCGTTAAACGCTTTGCAGCTATCCGCTAACAAACCGATACTCTCCAAGACATTGTGAACCATGACAGGTTTATAGACGTTGAGCTGGAAGTTACCCTGGCTGCCTGCAAATGCGGTTGCCGCGTCATTACCAAATACCTGTACGCACACCATGGTTAAAGCTTCGCATTGTGTCGGATTAACCTTGCCTGGCATGATGGACGAGCCCGGTTCATTCTCCGGGATAAAAATTTCGCCGATACCGCAGCGTGGGCCACTTGCGAGCCAACGCACATCATTGGCGATTTTCATTAATGCTCCCGCCAGAGTGCGTAAGCTGGCGGACGTATTGACCAACGCATCATGTGCTGCCAGCGCAAAGAATTTGTTCTCTGCAGAACGGAAAGCGTGGCCGCTGAGTTCTGCAATATGTTTCGCACATGTTGCGCCAAAATCTCTATGTGCGTTTAATCCGGTACCGACGGCGGTACCGCCTATGGCCAAATCCAGCAAGCCATCGACCGATGCTTTGATGAGTAGCGTCGCGTGATCTATTTGTGCGACCCAACTGCCGATTTCCTGGCCGAGCGTAATTGGTGTTGCGTCTTGCAGATGCGTTCTGCCGGTTTTAACCGTAGTAGAAAATAGCTGGGCTTTATCCGCTAGTGTATCGCGCAGTATTTTGAGGTTAGGGAATAATCGTTGATAGAGTTCATCGACCACGGCAATATGCATCGCAGTTGGAAAGGTATCATTCGAAGACTGTCCGCGGTTGACATGATCATTCGGATGTACTGGTTTTTTTGAGCCAAGTTGTCCACCCAAAATTTCAATTGCGCGATTGGAGATGACCTCATTCGCGTTCATATTTGATTGAGTACCGGATCCGGTCTGAAACACCACCAATGGAAATTGAGCATTGAGTTTGCCGTCGATCACTTCCTGCGCAGCTTGTGATATTGCGTTGGCGATGTCTGGTGCTAACTCGCCCAATTCCAGGTTAGCTAGTGCGGCTGATTTTTTGAGTATACCCAAGGCACGTATCATGGCGAAAGGCCATTTAAATCTATCCACGCCGATCGGAAAATGTTGAATAGAACGTTGCGTTTGGGCGCCCCAATATTTGTCGGCGGGCACTTCAACATTACCCATAGAATCTGACTCGGTTCTGAATGCTTGCATGGTTTACATCTCTCATCAAAATGTTCATTTCTTGGATCAGGGGCGGCTTATCTAAGGTGATTGAATCGACTCAGACATGTCGCATCGAATTATAAATGACATTGCAATTTCAGAAATTAAATGTGACGCAAATGAGCTTCTGGCCGTCGCGCCAGCAAATGCGAGAGTCGTCTTAGCGCCGCTACCAATTGTTCGCGCTGACGTATGCCACCAAGTGCGATGCGAACGCTATGTGGTGGATTGCTTTGGTTATAGAAAATTTCTGACGGCGTAATAGCAAGCCCATCATTGCGTGCTGACTGCACCAATTCTTGTGCTGTCCAATAACTCGGTAAGGGTAACCAGACATGTATCCCCTGATTATTTAAACAGGATCGTCCCGCTAATAAATCGGCGGCCATACGTTGGCGCAGACTAGCTTCTTCACGGATGCCAGCTAACAAAGTCGTGGCCGTACCATTGCGTATCCATTGTGATGCCAAGGCGCTCGTGAGCGGTGGCGTCATCAGGCTGAATGACCTGAGTGCAGTGAGAAAACGCTGTTGCAGTTCATGTTCCTGCAGCCAGACAAATGCCGTACGTAAGCCGGGAGCCAGACATTTTGCCAGCGTAGCGATGTAACACACGCGGTCAGGAATCATGGTCGCCAAAGGTGGCGGCGCATTGTCCAACAATAACCAATACGGATCATCTTCAAGCAAATAGGCATCACTGTGCGCGATGACTTTGGCGATCTCCTGACGGCGTGCTGTGGGCATGGTGTGCGCAGTCGGGTTCTGCAAGGTCGGGTTTATATAAACCACGGGCGCCGCATATTTTTTTAGTGCTGCTGCCAGAAGATCGGGGCGCATGCCGTCGATGTCGATGTCAACCGCAATGATGCGTCGTCCCAATTGTTCTGCTGCCATGCGTAAGCCAGGATAAATCGCCGGTTCTGCCAGAATGACATCGCCGTGTTTGGTGAGTGCCATCAATACTGCCGCCAGCGCGGCCTGCGCGCCAGGACAAACGGTGATCTGCTCTGGCGTTACCGCTCCCAGCATAGGTTTTAGCCATGCAGCACCGGCGACTCTGTCATCCAGACTGCCGCCCCCCAAGTGATAGTTGATCAGTAAATCATCGTTAGCATTACGCTGTACTTGTGCTAAACCTTGCTTGAGTAACTCTGCCAGATCGACGTTTGCAGGAGGCGGAGGAATATTCATACTCAGGTCCAACATTTGCCCGAGATCGCGTTTGGGTGCTGTTGCATAGGTTCCGCGCGCTCCCTGTCCGCTGATTAGCTGACGCCGTTTGGCCTCTTCATAAGCGCGAGTGACGGTGGTCAGATCGACTTGCAATAGCTCAGCCAAGCGTCGTTGCGATGGTAAGCGGTCACCTGTCCGGAGTAGTTGATTGTCGAGAGCCCGTTCGATGAAGTCGGCGATCTGCAGATAGCGCGGACCACCATGCTGGACAAATTGGCCTAACCAACCAATCGCCTGACTTTCATCTTGTATGGATTTCGACTGCGGCATTTTGTCTTTATGTAGGGATCTTATATTTATACATTATCCGCGTAATCCTGTATATTTTCCAAACATAAAAAGTGTGATGATCGTGGATGAATCAGATAGTGCGCCGATGAAGTGCAATATCGACACACCATCTGGTCAGCATCAGTTGGAGCTTGAAATTTTATCCTGCGTTTTAGTTTCGAAATCGCTGGCGTCATGACGCTCATGGAGCTGCTCAGACAGTTCACCACTGGTGCGGTTGACCATGCGTCCTCGCACTACCGCCGGGCGTTGTGATATCTGTTCTGCCCATCGCAGCACATGTTGATACTCCGTGACGTTCAGGAACTCTGTTGCATTGTAGACCCAGCCCTTTACCAAACCGCCATACCAGGGAAATACGGCGATGTCGGCGATCGTATATTCTTCACCTGCCAGGTAGGTATTGTTTGCCAGGCGTTGATTTAACACATCCAACTGGCGCTTCACTTCCATGGCAAAGCGGTCGATAGCATATTCAATTTTCGTCGGTGCATACGAATAAAAATGGCCAAAGCCACCACCCAGATACGGCGCACTGCCCATTTGCCAGAATAACCAGTTCAAGGTTTCAGTGCGAGCCGGGATATCCTTTGGTAAAAACGCGCCGAATTTTTCTGCCAGATACAAGAGTATTGATCCTGATTCAAATACCCTGACCGGCTGATCGCCGCTATGGTCTGATAAAGCAGGGATCTTGGAGTTGGGATTGATGTCGACAAAGCCGGAACCAAATTGATCACCTTGTCCGATTCTGATCAACCATGCATCGTACTCAGCACCTGTGTGGCCAAGGGCAAGCAATTCTTCCAACATGATCGTCACCTTGATACCGTTAGGCGTCGCCAATGAATACAGTTGCAGCGGGTGTTTGCCAACCGGCAGTTCTTTGTCATGCGTTGGTCCTGCAACTGGACGATTGGTACTTGCGAAAGTACCTCCATTCGGTTTAGCCCAGGTCCAGACTGTTGGTGGGGTATAGGTGCTTGAATCGGTCATCTTTATCCTCTATTGTCTTTGATTTTATCCGTTGTCCCCGATGTCGGTATTTTGATGAAAGGGAAATAAGTAGATGGTAACTCAAATAGAATTTTTGCATCAAAAGCAGGAAAATCAGAGATCGGCATGAGAGCGCTTGTTGATGTAAACAACTTAAAAAATACCTGATGTCTGTTGTCGTTGAGGCACCACTGACGAATTTTTATAAAAATGATCAGGTGCAACTAAAACAATCATAATTTGCTTTATGCGATTGCACTCCCAACCGTCATTCAAGGCTTCACCAACCCTCCTTAGCAGACTCTGTTAGCATATAAATTTTTAAGGGAGCGCTGTAAGCTTTTGATGCTTCGGACGACTACCTTATGCACACCATTTGAATTTGCAACGACAAATCAGGCATCGTGTATTACCTTGAAACGGAGTTTTTATGACACGCTACACTAAATCAGCAGAAGCGATCAAAGCATTGACGCCAGAGCAGTTTAATGTCACCCAGCGCAACGGTACTGAACGACCAGGTACGGGTGAATATCTGAACAATAAAAAACCAGGTATCTACGTCGATATTGTTTCTGGTGAACCCTTATTTGCCTCTGCAGATAAATATGAATCTGGTTGCGGCTGGCCGAGTTTTACCAAACCCCTGACTCACGGTTTTATCAAAGAATTGCACGACGATAGTCATGGCATGCGCCGCACAGAAGTCCGCTCAGCGCATGGCGACAGCCATCTTGGACACGTTTTCCCTGATGGTCCGCGTGACCGAGGCGGTTTGCGTTATTGCATTAATTCCGCTTCATTACGGTTTGTGCCGCTGGAGAAAATGCTCACCGAGGGTTACGGTGATTACATCAGTCAGGTAGAGGGAGTTTGAGATGACAACAGAAAGAGCCGTTCTGGCAGGTGGCTGCTTTTGGGGCATGCAGGATTTAATCCGTAAATTGCCCGGCATTCAAGGTACACGGGTTGGTTACACCGGCGGTGACGTGAAGAATGCGACCTACCGTAACCACGGCACGCATGCTGAAGGCATAGAAATTAACTTTGATCCCAGTGTGATTAGTTATCGCAAAATTCTGGAATTCTTTTTCCAGATTCACGACCCGACTACACCCATGCGTCAGGGCAATGACCGTGGCATGTCGTATCGTTCCGCGATTTACTTCACCAACGAAGAGCAAAGACTGGAAGCGATCAATACAATTGCTGATGTGAATGCATCTAAATTGTGGCCTGGAAAAGTCGTGACAGAAGTTCAGCCCGCGGGTGATTTCTGGCAAGCGGAGCCGGAACATCAGGATTATCTCGAAAAACATCCGAATGGTTATACCTGCCATTTTCCTCGCGCAAATTGGGTATTGCCGCGCCGTTAAACCTTGTTGAATCCGATCCAAACAGACTTCCCGTTATGGAAGTCTGTTTGGACACTTTTCAATTTGCCTCTGGTCAATTTCCTACCGCACGCGCCATGTCAGGCACATAAGCAAAATCATGTGTGTGGACTTCCCCTAGTTTAGTAGACATTTCATAATGTCGAAACTAAGAAGGGAAACTCCAAATGGGAAACAATCGTTACACAGCAGAATTTAAAGCAGAA
>Ga0316224_1004208_pt1 | contig 11089 bp, 28 predicted proteins | sample TBH18013metaG_FD_206254 | JGI IMG/M metagenome (GOLD analysis project Ga0316224, IMG submission 206254) | Freshwater microbial communities from Trout Bog Lake, Wisconsin, USA - TBH18013 | ecosystem: Environmental > Aquatic > Freshwater > Lake > Hypolimnion/Profundal zone | place: USA: Wisconsin...
GTATTTGAGTGTCTTAGTTTGCTCTCAGTACTTTCTAACATCTCTGTCACTCGTCGCTTTACGTCGTTGAGGATTTCCTCTGGGGCTACTTCTCCCCCCGAAAAAAAATCGAGACGGTTCTCTAGTTTGGATAGGCGCTTCAAGAGTTGCTTAATCTCCCTACCGTTGTTCTGCCCACTCCTAGCAACTTCGTCAGTGAGTTTCTCAAAGTCGCTGTCTAAGAGTTCAAGCACCTTGTCTTGTAGTCGCAAGATGTTGTTGATACCTTCGAGTTCGTTTTCGATTTCCCTAATCTTCATTAGTTATCTTCTTCTGACTTTAGAAGGTTAATCATTGTTTCGATAGTGAAAGAAAGTGTGGAGCGTATTTTTTCTACTTCGCTTAAGAGCCACTCTATTTGTTCGGAGTTTTTCCCCCCGTTTTTTGACGGGTGATTGCTCATTGACTTCTTGCGCTCAGGCTCGTTTTCAAGAACACTGATTCGCAAGATAATGCTGTTCAGCAATTCGGTCAGGCTTGTTTCCTGTTGGTTGCCCTCTAGGTCTTGTATGGTCAGCCCGATTTCGTCCGGTGTCAGTTGAAAGTTGCTCATTAGTCCTCGCTCAAAATCGCCAGAATGCCCAGACTAGGAACGGTAACGTACTTCTCGCCCTCTAGTTCGATTCCATACGCCATTGACTTCTCAAAGACAACGGTATCCCCGACCTTAACGTCCATTGGAATATGTATTCCGCTTTCTGTGTGTCGCCCTGGCCCTACTGCCATTACCAAGCCCTGATTAGGCACTTGGCGGTTAGGCACGACAAGTCCGATTTCTGTCACCTTGTCGCTGTGGTCGAGTTTAAGGATAACCCTATCCTCTGTCGGTGTTGCGTTCATACTCTCTAAGCCTTTCTATTGCTTCGTCTATGTGCATTACTGCGTCCTCTATGCCAGCGACGTAGCCTATCCATTCGATACTGTTCACGTCCTTAGCAAAGGACTTCAGATTGTAGAGTTTCGCTTTGGTTCGGTTTAGTTCCCCGACCAAAAAATCTCTACCGTCCATTAGTCCTGCGGATTGCCAAGCGACGCTGCAAGAGCCTTGCCCAGTTCTTCTTCGCTAAGACCTGCTCGGAGCATTACTGCGAAAATGCCTTGCAATACCATTTGCGCTACTAGCGTTAGGTCTAGTTCCTGTGTCTCATCACTCATTGGTTTCTCCTGTCTCTATCTTGGCACGTTCAGCGCCTAGTTTGATTGCACTGTTAAAAAGTTTCTTGAACATCAACTCTGGTTCTGGTGAGTAGTTCGCCAACTGATAAACAAAACTTAGCATAGCCTCTCGGTAAATCTTGCTCTGTTCTTCAATTGTTAGCCCCAGCAAAAAATCTGAAGATTCGACATACTCTGATTCGATTTCTTCGACGGTCTTGGTTTCGTCAGACATTACTTAACCTTCTTGGTTAGAACCGTCTTAAGAACTCCCTTTTGGAAAATACCAGCCTTAACTGCCTTGTTCCACTTGTAAGCAAAAAAACCTACAGCGACAAAGAAAATTGCTGGGAATAAAAACACCAACGTCATTTCCATTTTTGTTCCTTTCTCTCGTTTGATACCAACAACTATACCACAAAAAAATTGCGTTGTCAACTATCTTTCTCTGTTCAAAATCAAAAGTACCATGTCTATAATCGGTAGTTTTGCAAAGTCCTTGAAAATAAAGGGTTTTCAAAGTACCGGAAAAGTACCTTCAGAGTACCTTCGACTGCATAAAAACAGAATCCCCGTAAGCCTCTCTCTACGAGAAACCTACGGGGACACTGCCGAAAGGGTACAAAATGAATGACAAGCAAGAGTGGGCTAGTCGTTAATTAGTATAGCAACATTTTGACACCCGTGTCAAGTTACTGCATTCTTTTTCTGAAATGCTATTGACACAGAATACAATTTGTGTTATACTGGTAGGCACTAGGGAACAAGCCCTAGACAACGAAAGGAAAAAATGGCGAAAAGTTCTTCCGCTTACGAAATCATTACTAACTCACTCATCACGAGTGCCGAGAATTGGCAAAACGATTGGCTTGACCAAGACTATACACCATTGTCTCTGGCTAGTGAAAGCCCTTACACTGGACTGAACGCTTTTGTTCTAACTATGTCGGCGCTCAAAAACGGCTACCAAAGCCCCTGGTGGGGAACGTTTAAGAACTTCAAGGCTCATGGCGGAACCGTTGTAAGAGGTTCACAAGGTACGCCGATTGCTTTGTTCAGAAACTTCACCACAGAAGACAGCAACGGAGAGATTAAGCAAACTCAGATTATGAGTTACTTCACCCTATTCAACGCCGAACAAGCGTCTTGGGAGAATGAACTTCCAACATTTGAGACAAGCCCCAACTTTGTTATCAGGGATTTTATTGGAGACCAAGAAATACACTCCTTTATCAGGGAAAATCCAAAAACAATTTTAACTGAAGAATTGTACTTGACAAACTAAGTTTTGTGTGCTATACTAGATGTTATCAACAACAAGTGTTGGTGCAAAACGAAAGGAAAATAAATGTCTAAAACAAGTCAGCAAAACAAGTTTGAAACAGAGGCAGAAGCAGAGACTTTTGGCAAGGAGTTTGTAAAAACCTGGCCTTTTGTCTACTCGCCCGATTACAAGATTTTCAAGATTGACGAGACCTACATTGTGGAGACAACTCGTTATTCAAGTTGCGATTAGTGACTTGACAAACTAGATTTTGTGTGCTATACTAGATAACATCAACGAAAAGCGTTGGTGATTAACCGAAAGGAAAATAATGATTATACGAATGAACTACACAGTCGAATACGACACTGATAACTCAGAGTTTTGGGGAGAGTACGAAGAGTGGCAGAACGACTACCCACAGTCACTAGCCAGTCTTATTGAGTTTGCGACTGACCGTTTTATTAGTCGGGAGCGCATTAACGAACTAGACCAGACCGGCGCACAGTTGAGCGTTGTTGCCAGTGAACACGGCATTGTTCTTTACCAAGAAACAGAGATGGTGAACTAATGGCTAAGTACATCATTAAGGACTGGATGGGAAACATCTTGTTCAAAGGGAAGACCTTTAAATATTTTGAAGATGGCTGGGCTCACATTTACGAGAACGACCCCGAACCCGAAGAAGGTACGCCTGAATGGGTGGATGGGTGGTACGACGATTACTACGTTGAAGAGGTGAACTAATGGGAGCGTTTATTAAAGGAATGTTGGAGTTCCGTAGTTCATTAACCACGAATTACAACTACCCAGAGATTTACAAATACGACGCTGGTAGAGAACTGGCGCACCGTTTGACATTTAGAAAGTGGGATAACTAATGAAGACAGAAGAAAAGTCCTGGACTTTGTTGGAGTGCTATGGGTGCTTGAAAGTAGGGGATTACAGCGTATTCGGACTACCTACAAAATGCCCCGATTGTGGTTCTTACGAGATTTGGTCAGCGCCAAAAAAAATGGATTTGACAAACTAAGTTTTATGTGCTATACTGGATAGCATCAGGGAAAAGCCCTGCTAGTTGAAAGGAATAAATGTGGCAACATACACACTTGAATTGACCCCAGAGCAGTTTCGAGAACTGAGTAAGCACGTTATGGACACCGTTCAGAAGAAGCGTTTTAATTCTTCCGAGAAGTTGCAACAGTGGCTTAACGTTTGGTATCCAATTAAGGACGCTTTCTTCACAGCGAAGAAGGTGGACTAATGGCTAAACAGTACCGATACACCGTCTACTACGACACAGAGGTTCAGGGGTGGCGAGTAGAGGACTTTATGGAATACGGTGTTTATGATACCGAAACCGAAGATTTCTTGAACCTTGAAGAACACTTCAAAAAGTACCGAGAGTACGAGCGTTTGCTTGCAGAGTTGATTGGCGACAATTAACAATGCTTAGGGCAAAAGTACGAGGTGAAGATTCAATTAGCGTTACCGTCTATGTAGGTGACGGTGGCGAAACAGAGCAGAGATGGATTGACGCACAGCAACTTGGAGAATGCCGAGTTGTTGGCAGTGACGACTACAACAATTACTTTTTGACTTGGGATTCCCCCGAAGGAATCAGTCAGATTATTGTTGCAGACGGAGCAGATTTAGATTTTTTGATTGACTGACTTGACAAAATAGATTTGATGTGCTATACTGGTATGTATCAAGGACAAGCCTTGTTACTTAAAAGAAAGGAACAGAAATGACTGTTACTAAGCAAGATTTATGGAGTTTGTTGGAAGAAGCCAACAATACACCAATGGAGCCGATTGCGGGTCTCTACCAATGGTCACTTAACTTTGACGCAGGACACACACCGTTCACGGCGTTTCTCGACATTATTGGCTGGAGCCAAGAGCAGTACGGCGTAGGTCTGTACGACTGGAAGAACGTGCAAATAGGTTATTTGGAACTGGACTACTTGGGTGACGCACTGAAGTTGTACGCAGACCGACCACAGCAAGTTACTGATTTCTTTGAGCAGATTCTTGAATTGGAGGCCGAGTAATGGGTGCTGATTTTGTCTACTCAATTTGTCGGATTCCGTACACCGGAGACGGAGATGTTTTGTTCAGTGGCAAGACTGTCGCTAACGTCATCAAGCAACGTTTTTTAAAAATTGACCGTGAAGAAGTTTTGTCAAACCTTGAAGACTGTGGAATCTATTGCGACGGAGAAGATTTTGAATCTTTTGTTTCTGAAAAGGCTGAAGAAATTTCTGACTTCCTTGAAAGTGGTTGGAATTTCCGTGACACAGCAACACTTGTTCTGGAAGGTAGGCACTACTACATCACCGGCGGTATGAGTTGGGGTGATACTCCAACAGAAAGTTACGACGTTATTGCTTTGATTGAAGCACTGGGCATTACTGAAGAACCTATTACAGACAGAGAGTTGGAGTTGGCATGAAGTGGGAAGACTGGGCAGAAAAATACAAGCCTACATTTAACCCATACAACGCTTGGGACGACGTAAAGTTTGAAACCTACGGCGAAGAGTTCAAGTACGTTTCAGAACTTGACAGTCAATTTGTATGGACACTATTAGACAACGAACAATTGATTGCTGGCAGAAAGATTGTGAATGCAGTTAGTTATTACGTTACCGAGAATCCCTGGTCTGAAGAAGACAGAGATTTGTTGATTGACATTAGTTAGAAGGAGAAAGGACTTATTATGACTACAGAGATTATTTGGCAAGACCCACCGAATCCATACACCGGACACGGGAAGCGTGGCATTGGACGTTTGCAGAAGATTGACATTGAATTGCGCAACAACCCTGGCAAGTGGGCTTTGGTGAAAGAGGGTGTTCGTTACGGCAGTGTGCCACCTATTTTTGGCGGTAAGGAATACGAGCGAGCGTATCGTAACTACACCGAGAACGGCAAGAAACTGCGCCGTATCTACGTTCGATACGTTGGTGATGGCGAATGATTCACATTGACAGAATGATTGACGAGATGAACAATCTGGAGGCTGATTTACTCATGCCGTTTGACGTTTCGTTGCTGGAAAACTATTGGTTTGCAATGGACAAGATAAACGACAACGGCAACTGGCTTGGTTACATTTGCCACAAGGACGGAGACGAGTTTGCTATTGCCTACAACGCCTCGAAGGGCGTTATGAAGTATCAAAAGCAATCACCGCTTTACAAGCAGTTTGTTAATGAAGCAAAGATTATCTTTCCTTTGGACAGTTGCGCCAACAACACCATGAGTACGTTGCTTGTACTTTGCGAATCAAGAGGCTGGGACGAGGTAGAGGATGAGTAATAAAACGCCATGCCTCTGCAATTTTTCAAAAAATCCCTGAGAGGAAAAAATGTATAATTTTTACTACGAAGATGTTGCTAAATGGACTATTGCCATGTATGAAAAGTACGGGCGGGCGTACAAAGAGATTGGTGTCTTCTTCGAGGAAGAGACTGAGCGAGTTAGTGCGTTTGAGGCTTTTAGTACAATGTGCAATGCCATACCAACTTGGCAAGCAGTAGAACGTTCTGTCGAGATTGAACAGCAAGGCGGGGAAATTCCCGCTTACGAAGTTCGCTTGATAGACCCTGCTGGAAAAGTTGTTGCGCTTGTTTTATGGGATGCGGAATCTATTACGAAGTGCGTAGAGGATTACAAGAACCGCAAGACAAAGAAGTACACGGTTACAGCCGTGATTGAAATTGACGAAGAAGAAGACCCAGAAATGATTGATTGGTCTGAACTGGTTGAAACTAATAAGTTCAGCGTATTTGATATTTCTGAGAATTTGTGATAAAATGTTTGCCTACAGAAAGGGGTATTATGAGTTTTAAAAATCAAAAGTGGAATTATTTTGACAAGGGCGAATTCGATAAGCCAATAGCAAGTATCGTTTGTGAGGGTATCACCGTTACTGCTGTTTCTGCGCCTGGTTCGACCATCATTAGCGAAGATAAGCCGTACGACTTTATTGAGTTGCCAGGTGGCTTAGAGTGTCTTGTTGTTATCTCAGCGGACTACATTCAGGAGATTCTTGCTAAGTCAGAATCATCATTCTCAAAGGGCTTTGCACTTGGTATGTTTGTGGATTATGTTCTCCGAGACAAGATGAAGGAAATGCTCGACTGTGAATACGAAAGCCAGTGATTATCAGGAACGCCTAAGAGCGCAGTGGATTATTGAAAAATCTCAGCGTGACCAAATTAACGCTGTGGAGAATCTAAAGATACACATGGTTAGCAACACCCTGATTGAAGAACTAACTGGTGAAACAGTTGTTATCAGCAGAAAAAGTCAGCGCCGTGATGTAGAAAAAGAAATGGCAGACTGGTGCAGAATTAATGCTGATTTGGAATTGACAACAGCAGAAATTCAAGGTATGCTTAAGGTATCAACTTCGGTAACATTGAAGTTAGTGAAAAACACTGACTTCTTTGTTAAAGTACGACGAGGTATTTACCGAGTTCGTGATGGTTTAGCGGAGCGAGAGGCCGTTAAATCAAACCGAAATGCTTGACTTTGGGATATAAAAGGTGTTATGGTTATGGACAGTTCTGTCGTAGCCAACTGCCCGTGGCGTACGACGCCGTTGGGTAGCACCTTTCTCTACCCCAACGAGGCGGTGGCATTGGGAAGGAACGACTCAATGCCACCGCTACTCTCTCACTAAACGCGGACAAACCGCAATCAGTTTTTAAAAAATCTTAGAAAGGAAAAAATACATGAGTAACTTGACTGATGAAATCAACCCATTGAAGGCTGAGAAGCCACGTCCACGCAATTCTGCCGGAGGCCGTGGCCCATCTGCTAAGACGATTGCTCGTCGCCAGCAGTTGCAGTCAAAGCCAGGCAACTGGTTTGTATGGAAGCAAGATTCAAAGACCGGTGGAGACACTGGACAGGCGCTTCGTACGCTTCTTGGTCTTAACAACATCACTGGTGTTGACCGTTCAAACCTTCCATACGAGGCTACTGCTCGTTTGAATGAGCAGGGAAGTTGGACAATCTACGTTCGCTACGTTGGCGAGCAACGAGAGTTTGCAACTGCCGAATAATTGTTCCGTGTCGGACAAAAAGAAATCCCCCGCCGAGTTTTTCGTTTGGCGGGGGATTTCTTATGTGGTATCATGGTTGCATGAATAACACGAATGGAATTACATACATAGCGCAGGACGGTTCTTACGGCAACGCCAATGGAATCATTATTCTCAAGAATTCTGACCTACCAGAGGGCTTCCTAGAGGAACTGGAATTAGCACCTGACAAGCGTGAATGGGCTTTTGGCCGTTTGCACGAAGTGAATTCCAAGAACGTTGTTATCGAACACTCCGGCGTATTTGTTACCGAAGAACAGCGTGAAAGTCTTAATCACCAAGTTAGAGAGTTCTATCTTGGCAAAGACTACGTTCTCAATAAATAACTTCAGCGTCTACAATTCCTGAAGCCCAACTGGGTTCCATGTCTCCGCCGAGTTCAATCATTCGGTCTGCAAACATCTGACGAGCAGTATCAATCTGCGCTTCTGACAACTTCAAGTCCTTGCTGAGAATGATGGCCATAAAAGCCGCACCAACAAGGTTTGCTTGGTGTTCTTCAAGTTCGATTACACGCTTGCGCAAATCGTACTTCATCATAAACTCCAAAGCGCCTTGATAGCGTTCCCAAGCACGTTCCATGACTTCAATCAAAGCACGGACGTGCTCCACTCCGGCCTTGTCAGTAACTTCAAGAATGCCGTTGAGTTCGCTCATCTTGTCTTCAAGGATTAGCGTCCACTGCTTCATCTTGGAAGCAAGTTGGAACGCCTCAATCTCTGGTGGGCCTAGTGGCTCTGGTTCTCCCAGTTTCTCTGAGAGCGTTAGGAGTTCTTTCTTCATAACGGTCTGGATAGCGCCAGTGGTGTGCTTGGCTGTATTGCCAAGATGCCACTTGCACGTCCCTGCTCCAAGATGATTGGTTCCCATGCCCGCTGTCTTGTAACAGTAGCGTGTGATACCAAGTTCTTTGAGTTCTTTATTTTTTAGCCTTGCTCCGCATTTGCCTTCTAATGGCTCTGCGCTTCCTGGCAATTTTTCGTCTGGGTGTATTTGTGCCCAGCGTTCTTCGTCTGTCATGCGGCAGTCCTTCTTTTCTCTTTGTACTTTCTCATAAATTCACGGTTTGCTTGCTTGCATTCTTGACAAGTAGGCATACCGATATTTACTTCTTGCAAGTAGCCTTTTCTTGTGCCGTGAATAATGTCGTTGGGGTGAGTGCCTGTTCCGTTCTTTCGACGCATTACGGTTCTACGCATGTCGTCGTTCTTTTCAGGTTCCGGTATGCCGAGTTCCCTCCGCTTGTGAAAGCGCTCCTTCTCGGTCATACCGCCCTGATAACCAAAGGCTTCGTTATAAAGTGCGTTTTTTGCACATTGCTCTAAGACGGGACATTCCTCACACATCTGTACTACTTCTTTGCGTGTTACACCCTGAGTGTAAAACAACCGTACGTCTGCACCCCGACAAAGTGCGTTAACTCGCCATGACATTAATTTGCAAACCACCAGTCTGGAAGAATCCAATCTGATGGGGTTCCTAGTCGAACCATGTGTGCGCATGGGTCACTGCCCTCTTCCCATGCTCGTTCTTCAGTTTCGTGCATTGGATATGCGTCGTGAGTGTTGCAAAACTGCTCACTGCAAAATCCATTTTCAAGTCCGTACTTTAACCACTCTTCAAAATTCATTCTTGTTCCTTTCATTGTTAGCAAGCATCTCCTGCCCACTCTGGGTAAAACCCATGATTCTTATCATATACGTTCACCGCAACTTGGTCCTGCTCGATTCCCGTTGCTTGTTGTGGTGTCGGTGCATATTGTAGTCCATCAAATGCCTTCCAAATGAAATAGGCAAATTGGTAAAGACCCGCATCACCTGAGTAAGCATTAACGCTCGTCAAGTGATTGCGACTTTCGTGATACCTAATGCAAGCAAACGTTACCTGCGCTGAAACTGGTAGTGAGGCCATTGGACTAGCCTCGCTTGGCCAGTAAGCCGTGCTGTCTGTTGATTGTGTATCCCACTGTGCTTCCCCTGGAAGAACCGGACTTGATTCTTTCGCAAGGATTGCTTTTGCGGTTACTACTTGTTTTTGGGGAACTGCCACTGGCGTTGATAGTGCCGGTGGATTCCATGCTGTCGTTTCGACGTGAGGGGTTTCCGTTGTGGATACCGTGTGCTCTGATTGCAGTGTGCTAGAACCAGCATTCAAAACAGCCAATGACAAAACAACAATAGAGAGGTATTTCATTTAACCTTTTCTACTACGACCCGCAGTAAAGACTTTTTACTGGGCCAGTCACGAACGGTGAGTATTTAACTGCTACTTCCACGGCGTAACTTAGTTCGTTTGGGCCTATGTCCTCGCAACCTTCTAAGTATCCGAGTGCATAGGGGGAACCGCTACCAATCGCCAAGAATGGCGATTCCATTTCCACCGCCGAAAAGTCATTTTGAACAATGACCAACGGACGGTTTGGCCAAGCACAAAGAATCTCCGTATCCTTCACGGAATCATCTTCGCCCTTGATTTCTCTGAGCATACTCACGATTGTTTCGGGAGTACACTTTCTTTTCTCTAACTTCGAGAGAAGATTTATGATGCGCCAAGAACCGGCTGCACCTATAATGCCGTTACCGGCATGAATGAACGCTTTTGGTGTCGAAGAAACCAGCAAGGCGTCTTCGTCCCCGACTGCGGAATCAAACGCCATACCACAACTAAATTCATTTGTAAAAGCGGCTACAACAGTCATTAGGAAAGCCTATCATCAATCGTAGATTCCGTCAACCAGCCAGTTGCGGTCACGGATAATTCGGTCAGGCCAAGAAACGCCCTGCAAACGGTCTCCACGGTAACGCTTAACGTGAAGCATTGTGGGGTCTGTGCTGTCCTTGTAGAGGGAGATACCAACTTCAGGCCAAGCCATCCAACGCTGTGAACCCATTGGGGTCAACTCACGCTCTCCTGCTTTGCCCTTAGCGGCGTGGTGCTCCATAACGAGGGCGAACTGGTACTTCGTACGCAACTCGTCCAAAACACCCATTGCGGCGTCAGCAGAATCTTCGTAGGTCTCATTAGCGCCACGACGGTACATCTTGTAAATAGGTCCAATGCAAACGAGGTCAGGTTGGTGAGCCGCAATCTCTCGCTGAACCTCCGCCTTGTCTGCAAGGCTTCGGATTTCGATTCCACCTGGGCGACGGAAGAACTTAAGTCGCTCTTCGTCAAAGTTCTCACCGGCACGCTCTCTCATCATCTGCATAAAAGGAGCACCGGTCTGCGTAATCGCTTGCGTTGGGTTTTCAAGGTCAATAATCAGAACACGCTGTGGTTCAATTCGCTGGTGGCTAAATGGGTGGAAGCCCTGTGAAGCCGACATAGCAATCGTTCGTAGCAAAAGCGACTTACCCGAACCTTCTTCAGCAACAACAATGGTACGGTAGTCCTTGTTCATCATTCCTGGAATAACAACCGGAGCAATGGCGTCTGCGTTGCTAACTAACTGGCTCATTGTCATTGATTCTGGCTCTGAAGAACGCATTGTTCCAACGCCACTCAAAGCCTTGG
>Ga0316224_1004212_pt1 | contig 11082 bp, 13 predicted proteins | sample TBH18013metaG_FD_206254 | JGI IMG/M metagenome (GOLD analysis project Ga0316224, IMG submission 206254) | Freshwater microbial communities from Trout Bog Lake, Wisconsin, USA - TBH18013 | ecosystem: Environmental > Aquatic > Freshwater > Lake > Hypolimnion/Profundal zone | place: USA: Wisconsin...
GGGTGCTGTTGCCATAGGTAAGCGAGGTGGCGGTTATCGCCAGCGCGTTCCCCGATGCGTCCGAAACCGACGATGCCGCTGCTCTCGGCATGAAGGTGACATCCTGCCAGTACGGATCGTAAGTCGTCGGCAGCGCGGTGAACAGGTTGGCGGGCGGCGTGAAGTTGGCGGTGTACTTGGCGAAACCGTGGATGGCCGCTTGGTCGATGTAGACGGTGCCGGTTGCGCCCGTGCTGCCGCCGCCGCCGCCGATGCCGCCGCCGAAGCTTGCGAAGCCGCCGCCGCCAGAGCCGCCGCCTGCGCCGACGACAAGGCGGCGATCGTCTGGGTGGTCATGGATTGAACGGTGGTCAGATAAGAGGCGGGATTAAGCCCGGAACCGACCGGAACGCTGACCACGTTGACCAGCGCGGCGGCCAATTGCTGCACCTCCATGGTCAGATAGTCCAGCGCGCCTTCCAGCACGTCCGGGTAGAAACCGCCCTGGTTGACGATGCTGGTGTTCTGCACGAACGGCACCACCCGGCTGATGGTGATGGTGACGCCGTTGCTAAGCGCGCCGTTTAACGTCACCGTTCCGCCGGTGGACGAACCGATGCCGGACACGGAATAACTGGACGATCCCATAGCGGTCACCACGACGGGCGACTGAGTGGTGTCGGTCAGCGTCACCACCAGATGGGATGCGCTTAAAACTTCGAAGGCGAACGGGAACGACACGGTCGATCCATTGCCTTGATAGCTGACCGTGGATGTTGAGGCGGAAAGAGTCATGGTTGTCTCCGGACAAACGGACTCGCTTCCGTTCCCATTCGGGAGCGGGCGGGTCGTCAAAGAATGAAAAGCGGAACGGTTGGTGGATTGTCTGGCGATCAATTCGCTTTATGGGCGGACGTCACCACATCCCGTCGACTTGGTTCGCGAGATTAAGACCGGCGTTCGCCAATCCCGTATTGGCCGACAAATCGGACAGGTTGGACTTGTACTGGTCCATCTGCGATTGGGCGCCTTGATTCATGGCTTGGGTCGCGTATCCGTAGGCCTGATTAAGGGTGTTGTTCTGAATGTTCTGCGCATCCAGATTGCTCAGCATCGCGTCCGAATCCAGGACGTTCAGGGGCGAACCCGAGGACAAGTCCAAACCGTTGGCGGCCATCTGCGCCTTGGCGGCCCCCAGGGCCGAGGCATTCTTGATTTGTTGCTGATACAGGTTTCGTTGGCCTTGGTTGATGGCGTTCTGCTCGTTTGTTTGGGCAACCACTTGGTTGTCTTGGGCAATTTGGGCTTGATAACTTTCCAGTTGCGATTGTGCCTGTTGCTGGGCGTTCTGATTGAAAAGCTGCATTCCGGCGCCGATGGCGCCAAGTCCCAAGCCGACGGGGTCTGGAGAGCACATGGGTTAACTCCTCATTTCAAAAGGGTGAAACAAAAGATTGAACGGTCCGTAAGGGATGGCGGGCTTGACCGTGAATCCCAGCCATTTCAACCAGCGGATCGAGGTCCGGTTTCTGGCGTCGACGAAATTGGCCAGGATGGGGTGCTGCTCGGCGATTTCCTTGATATAGCGGCGGCAGAGTCGCAAAGCCGCGGTTCGGTGGATTTCGATTTGCGGCCCGCTCAGCAACCAGGGAATGCCGTGTCGGCACCAGGGCGAGGCGGCGGCGACGCCGAACATGACGAACGGAACGCCGTCGATCAGCCCCGTCCAAGCCAGGGTTGAAAACGACAGCGAAATGTCCAACGCTTCGTGTGGCGTCGCCAAGGTGGCGGCCCAAATTTCCTGACGGTCTGCCGGACGAAGACAATCGGCCACGGCGTCCAAGTGATCGCGATTGGCGATGACGATCTCAATTGTTGCCAAGATAGACCTCCGGAATGATCGCCAGAATCGATGCGGGCAAAGGGTTGTCTTGCCGGATCCAAAGATTGGCGTGTGTGTCCCAAGCGGGTGGGATATGAACGTGTTCGTCCCCGGTGGTCAGGGAAACGGCTTGGCCATAGGTTTGGTTGGAACGTTCCTTGATTTCCACCAGGGTGGTCAGGTCGTGTCCGGCTTTAAGACCGCGGCTGTTTTCCAAGCGCAAGGTTACCGCGCTGATTTTTTTGCGTTTGCCTTGAATTGTCGGTGCGGCGATTTCCAGATCCAAAGTTTGCAGATCGGCGGAATAAGGCAAACCCACCGTGATGATGCTGGCCGGATGTTGCAGGGTGATCGATCCGTTGGCGACGGTCAAACCTGTAACCACGTTTCCGTCGGCCAAGGCGACGACGCTGGCGCCGTCAAGGTGATCAAGTCCGTTGACGGTGGTGACCGGCGTCCCCGAATATTGTCGGCCGCAATCGACGAACCAAGCCTGCGTAACGTCGGCCGCGCCGTTGGTCAGAAAGTTCCGGCTGTGCAGGCGTTCCACGTACTTTACCGGGTTGCCGCCGTTGATGCCGGGGATGGCGCGGCTGACCACCATATAGACGCTGTCTTCCTGGCCCTCCGGGATCGAGGCGATGGACAGAAACGCGCCCTGGGTATCATGTCTGGTCCAGGCATAGACGTCCTGCTCCTTCAAATAGGTAAAGCCCAGAAGGATGCCGTCCTCGCGCACCGCCCACACCATGTTGAACGGGTCCTCGGCATAGGCCCATTCCAGGATTTGGTGACCGAAGAACAAATGGGGCGACATCACGGTCATGTCGCTGCCGGTAAAAACGTCGGCATAGAAATTGTAGGCTAGGTCCCTGACTTTGGCGCCTTTGGAACTGACGTACAGAATATCGTAATTGATGATGATCGGCGGCACGTCGGCGCAGCCGTTATAAGCCTGGGCGGCGGCGGCGGCCGTTGACGGCGTCAGCGCGGCGCCTTGGGCGGCCCCCGAAATCTTGAAGGCTCCGCTGTCGGTCAAAGCCAGCAGCGCGTTGACCGATACCAAATGGGTTATGGCGTTGACCTGTCGGGAATTGATGGTGATGGTGATGGCGTCCGACCCTTGGGACGGGGTCGAGATGTCCATGTTGCCGAACGCGCCGGGTTGGCTCATCCACAGGGTCGACGGATGAGCGGCGCTGCCCGCGAAGACCTTGCGTTGCTGGAAATAGGTCACGACGCCCGGATTGTTGCCGCTGCCGAACGGGTTTCGCGGCTGCGGAGGCGTTTGGGTGAAATCCGGGCCGATATTCATATCGGTGAATTTGGTTCCGTTGGCCGTTCCGATGTAACCGTACACTTCCCCGCCCACATATGGGTTTCCCGAGGAGGATTGATAGAGCGGACTGGTTTTGTAGACGCGGTAATAATCGGCGCCTGCGACGGCGGGCCAAGTCAGCACGTTGCTGACTCCGGTATTTTGGTTAAGCTGCTGCCAACCGCCGACGGTGGTAATTGCCGACGCTTGGCTTTCCTCGCCGGTGGCAAGAGAACAGGCGGTCACCTGATACGAATACCACCAATTGCTCGATCCTCCGTTGTTTTGCTTGACCGTCGGGGCGGCGGGCGAATTGGTGGTCGGTTGAAAAGTGATTGGATTCAAGGTCCATGCCCAGTGTTGAGTGCGGGTCAAGTCCATCGGCGCATAGGATGTGTGGCATACCGTCAATACATCGGCGGATTGAACGAACTTAAGCAAAGCCAGATCGGAACCGGCATAGGGCGTGGTCAGGGTGAAGATGCGCGCCACCGTGCCGCCCGCCCTGGAGGCGACGGTTGGTCCGGGATTGCCGTCCAGATCGTTGACCGTGAACATTGTCGGGGAAAGAACCGTGGCGACGACCCATGACCGATTGTCCAACGCCGTGCCGGTGCCGGTGAAAAACACCCAATCGCCGACGGTGTAACTTTCGGTGGCGCCGGTTACGGTTGTCGACGATGTGCCGCCGATGACGACGATGGGCGCGGATGGCTCCAGCACGTAGCCGCCGTTCATGATCACTCGCATGTAAAGGTGGCCGAATTCCAGGATATAGGTTTGCAAGGTGTTGAACTGAAACGGGACCAATCGCACCGGATTGGCATTATCCTTGACCCGTCCGATAAACTGGGTGCCGGGCCGGTTGGCGGCGCCGCCCGAGGACAGCACGAAGAAATTGCGCAAGGTTTTCGCGCCGACGTGATATTTCGCCAGATCGACTCTCGACCACAAGGCGGGGGCCAGTTCGCCGGCGGCGAAACTGGGCTGAATGATGATTTGCGGCATGATGGTGTCTCCGTTATTTCCATTCGGCGCGGACGTGCCCGCGCGCGGCGATCCAATCGGGCAGGGGGTCTTTGATGGCAAGGCCTTCATTGGCGTCGTAGGCGCGGCTGGCGGCGACGGATTGCGAGGCCATTTGCACGGCGTATTGCGAAAGCGCCAGATCGCAGCACAGGGCGTTGGCCAATTCGGCGGCGATCATCCACGACAGGGCCTCGATGAAATGCGCCGGAAACAGGTCCGGGGTGACGATCCGGGCGGTGAAGATCAGTTCCGCCTTGGGAAAATCGCACAAGATGACCTTGAATGGATTGCCTTGCTGGTCCGCGTCCCCCGAGATGGTAAAGGGGATATGGTCCGAGGACCGACCTGAACCGTGGATTTTTTTGGCTTTCAGGCAATTGGCCGGATAAGCGTAGCGGTGGCGCCATCCGATCGGCGGCGATCCCAAATCGGCCAGGACGACGCGCTGCGATGCGAACGTCCACGGATGGGAAGACAGCAGCAGATCGCGCAGCATCGCGTAAACATGCGCGCAGGCGTTCGATTCGGTGCTGCCCTCGGTCAGCGACGATATGGTTGACCGGGTGCCCAGGCGCAGCAGGGCAAGATTGCAAATATCTACTTCTGACGTCATGGCGATGGTCCCGAAAAAATGGCGGAGTTTCCGTAAGGGAAACTCCGCCCAAGGCTGGAGAAGTGCTTACTTGGTCAGGTCGTCGATGGGATCGACCTTGCCGGGTTTGACGTCCTTGGCCGCTTTTTTGGCGGCCTCGTCCACCGGGGTCCAGTGAGGACCGGGTTTGATCTCGTCGGCGACGACGATTTCCTGGCCGTCCTGAACGATCTGCCCGTCGATGAACGAGGTTTCGGTGATGATGTATTTGGCCATGATTGCTCCTGTTAGTTGGCTGGATTGAAGCCGGACGCGTAAGCGGTCGGGTTCGGACGGTTCAGGACCAGCGCCGCAAGCACCTGACCGGCGGTGAAGGGGCCGCTGGCGACCACGTAGTTAAGGCGCAGATACCGACCGATTCCCGCCGTCTGGGCCGGTTGGTCGGTGGGCAGGTCGATGCCCAGAATTTGGCGGCCCACGGTAAGATTGGCCACGGCGATCGGGCTGCTTTCGGCCAGGGTGCTCCAGGTGATGTTGTCGACGCTGGATTGGATATGCACGTTCAGCGTTGCGGCGCCGACGGCGGCGAAGCTTTGCTGAATGACGATTTCGATTTTGGGAATGTTGTCGCCGACTCCCATATCCCGTGGGCCTCCCAAATCCAGGACGTTGGTCGAGGGGGCGGTAACGGTGATATTGGTGCCGGTCGGATCGAACAGCAGTAAGGCATCGATGGTCATTGGTGACTCCTTTGGTCAAAAAGCATCGAGGCCGCTCTCCGTGATGGAAAGCGGCCTCGATGCGAGCGGTGAAAGGGGCAAGCGGAAAAACTAAACCACGCGGGCTTCCGTGTTCAGGATGGCGTCGCAGGTTCTGACCGGGATGCCGCGGAACATGGTGGCGGGTTTGCCCGAGAACTGATCCATCTTCAACAGCACGTTGGTTTTGTTGGTGGCTTGAATGTCCAGCCAAGTGCGCAAAGTGCGGTTGCAATAGATGGCGGTCGATCCCATGGTCAGTCCCTCGTGAGCGGCGCCGATGGTCTGTTCCGTTCCGGCGGAAACCGGCTGGGTGGGCAAACGATGCAGGCCGCGGATCAAGCCCTTGATCAGGTCGGGCGCCGAGCCTCCCGACAGGGTGGTGACGTCGATGTTGGCCAACCGGACCACATAGCGCCAATCCCGGACGGTCAGGCCGACGTCCCATTTGTAATGGGTGCGATAGCCCTGGTAATAGTTGCCGTTGGGATCGGTCAGCGTCCATTCGCCCAGGAACTTGTGCTTCAACCCCGCCATGCTGCCCCGAGGGAAAATACCGTGAGCGGTGGACGGTCCCCACACCACGATCCACATCGAGGTGTTGGTCGATCCGGTGCCGCCCATGTCGATGACGTTGTTGGCGTTCTGGGCATTGGCGGGATTGACCGTCGAGAACCGGGGGGCAAGCCCCAGGAACCGTTCCGGGTTCACGGCGGTGTTGCCGTAGAACAGGGTCTGAGCCATCTGCTGGTTCATGCTTTCCAGGAAGGCAAGATCCTCGGACAGCAGGAACGACGAGTTGTTGCCGTTCAGGTCGACGATATCCTTGTCGATTTCGCTATAGGTTTCCAGCATCCCGCAGACGTCCACCACCTGGGCGGTGGTGCTTTTGGATTTGGGCACGCCGTAGTTCAGCAAGCGCCAGGCGGCTTGGGGCAGACCGGTGCGGACGGTGGTCTTGTGGCCGGTGGGCAGATTGCCCTCCACCCACAGCATGTCGTCCAGGATTTCGTTGGTTTGAGACAACAAATCGATAATCTTGGCGACCTTGCCGTCGTCATCGATGCGTTTGCCCCAATCGGCGTAGGTAAGGGCTGTGGCGCCAATCGTGGTCATGGATTAAAACTCCTCGTGATTGAATTCGGGATAAAAGGTTTCCCCATAGGACTTGGTCCTGCGTTTGCCGGTGGGGGCGACAAATCCGTCTTCGGACAGGGCTTTTCCGATCCGATAGAAGCAGCGCAGTATTTCCGGGTGGTTGCCCGCGCCGGTTTCGGACAGGGCATCGGCCAGCTTGCGGCCGCCGAACCGTTCGACCGCCTTTCTGGCGACGCCAAGATTGCGTTCGAAGTTGCCTCCGGCGGCCAGTTCCTTGTCGACCCGGCTTTGCTTCTTCCAGTCGGTCGAGCGGCCGTTGGTCTGGTTGCTCCACTGGGACTGCATGGTCTGGATTTGGCGGGAGTAAAAATCCACCAAACGCTGCGCTTGGTCTTGGCCCAGTTCCAAATCCCTGGCCAGGGATTTAAAACGGTCCAGGGTCTCGAAATCGGCGTCCATGCCCTTGGGCAATTGGAAATCGTCGTAATCGTCCGGTGCGGATTGGCCCGGCGATCTTCGCCCGTGCGGGGACGGCAGACTTAACAAGGGATCGTTCATCATTGGTGTTCTTTCGCTTCGGTCATCATGGTTGGGAACTGTTCGGGGCACAGCGCGTTGATGTCGGCGATGACCATAAGGCCGACATTGCGGGTGCCTTCGTTGAAGTAGGTGGTTTCGTCGCCGGTAAAGCTGGTGCGGAAGACTCCGCAGCGCTCCAGCAGCCACCATATCCAGCGGCGGCCTTCGGCCGTCGCCATCACCGCCGTGAAGGCGGTTTGCCGTTTTGCCTCGGCCCTCTGGGCCTGTTGCAGCAAAAGTCGAGTTTGGGGATCGGCGGCGAAATCGCCGTCGTCCGAATCCTGATTGGTCATGTGAAAACTCCCAAAACAAAAAGCGCCCAAAGGTTTCCCTTCGGGCGCTTCTATGGCGGTGTCTCTTGTCTATTCTGAATCGGTTCCGGTGTCAACGGAAAAAACGATAATCGGAAAAATATTTCCGTTTATCGGTTTTAAGGCGCGCGATGGATCATGATTTCCACTTGGGCCAAGGGCTCGTCCACGACGCGGTCCGACCGCTCGCCGTTCGAGGTAAACACCGGAACGCGTAGCGAAACCTTACGGTAGGCAACCTCCCGATCGAGACCGTCAATCAAGACAGTGTCGGTACTTCCCAATGTCAAAACGGCGCCGTTCATCTCAAAGCCGATCATTGCGGTTCCATGGTCTATTTTGGCTTTGCTCTCGATGACGATGTTGGCGTTTGTTTCGGTAAACAGTCCCAGTTTCCCTTTGCAAAGAATTCCTTGCACACAGGTTATTTTGGTCACGGTATTGCCTGCGAAACCGCCGAATTGATGAAGGCTGATGATATAGGTTTTGGACTCGTCTGCCTGGGGAGTCGTACATATGGCAAGTGTGAAAAGAATAAACGCCACGATATTTGACTTCATAGTGCCAATGATATTGGAAAAAAATGTCATACTGTTCTCCTAAATTCAAATCTGGTCCCTAATATGAAAGTATTTATTCACATCCGGCGAGGTCGGATAAAGATCAATCCTATCTTCTACATCAGGAAGTGGAATCTGAATTGGATCATTCGGTGCTTCTGGGTTGGGAATGCGGCTCGGGTTTCTATCGTCTGGTATGCTGTGATCGGGTATGTTTGTGCCAGGAATCATTCTTGGTGGAGGTGGAGGAAGTGTTTCGTGGTCAATTCCATCATTGCTGCTTGCGTTTAATTGTCCACTCGCCCCACTCAAGCCATTATTGTTAGTGGAATACTCGCGTCCCGTCCAGTTGACGTTGTCTAGGGAACTCAGTTGGTCCAAAGCCTACGGAGGAGGGGAGGCTGAGGGTATTTGTCCCATGCACATTTTTTACTCCATATGCTGATATTGAAAAAACCAAAAGCGCCCGAAGGTTGCTCTTCGGACGCTTTTATGGCCGTGCGTCTTGTCTACTCTGGATCGGTTCCGGTGTCAACAGCAAAAACCGATAATCGGAAAAATTTTTCCGTTTACCGGTTTTTCGCCAGCGGTGGCAAGTTGTTTTCGCCTGACCTAGTGTTGGTGTTGCAGTTGTTGCGGCTGGCTCCGCAGGAGACGATTGGTCCAGGTTGACGGATTGGTCCTGGGACTGATCGATGACTGCATAGAGCCATGGATATTCTGGATAATGTAGAGGCGAGGATGTTGATAGTTCAATAATCAATCATGACGTTTATTTCTTACTTTTTAATCCATCCCAATTATTATAAATCTTTCGAAGATATGGCAGCACAGCAATTTTCCATATTAACTGTGATAAAGAAAAAATGATAGACAGCTCTAGCCATTTTGGTGCTGACTGGACAGGGAGCAGATCAGTGATAACAAATATTAAATAAATAACTATGCCATTACTTATTATCTCAGCTAGGATAGGCATGGTATAAATCCGCCAGACTGCATTCTTTCGTGTTGCGATGATACATCGTTTTCCGCGTAAATGTAAATGTGGTCCGCAAACATTCTGTTCTATGGACCCCAAAAATTCAGTCGGTATATCCCGGTGATCCTGGATCTCCGGGGCTCACCCCATCTAATGGCTTGTCTGGCAATTTAGGTGGATCGGGAATATGTGGGACTGCATTGGGAGCATAATAACTTCCCAAGCCTCCTAACAATCCTCCTATAAAAGCACCCCAGCCGGAAAAAAGGCGTTCCCCAATTCTTGAGCCAGCGATACCACCTGTGAGACCGGTGGCCCTACGGGCAAAATCATCAATATTGTTTTGTTGCTCCGGTGGTTTGACAGAAACCGCAGGTGATTTGGGCTGATCCGTTTCGTTTGTTGGGGCAATCGATATGGTCGCTCCTGTCAAGGTTGCCGCATCAGACCCATCCGCCGGCGGGGTAGCGGTGACGGCGATATCGTTTGGGTCGGCGGGTGTATAGGGCAAGGGTTGCGCCGCGCTGAAGTCGATGGGGGCGTTGGGATCGGGCGCGGGCGTCGTCAAGGAATCAGTGACCGCCCCGCCGCCGGACTGGCCGGTATCGGTTGCGGCGAGTTTTGGATTGGCCGGGTGTGGTTGGGGCGCTGCGGTGTCAGTTTATCTTTGAATATGCATACCCGCTAGAACTTTCCGCAGGATATGTCTATTGCATTTGCTATTGTTACAGAACAGCATCACTGTAAATTCAGTTGAGTGATATTCATTTGTGTCTGGTCGTAACAAAAAATAAATATACTCACTTTTTTTACTATTGTTTTCACAAGTGTAGAACATGAGGCCATTGACGTTAAAATCAGTCAGCTTCCCCTCTTTTCCGCGGCAGGTTTCGGGCGAAAGATCGATCGCTGTCTTTGCTTCGATTGATGTATTGTAGGAAGCAAAAACATGGATACGATTGGATTGGTTAAAGTGCGAGCAATCCTTCGAATCCAACAGAAGAACAAAACCATGATTTGGTGCAGGTGGTTGTTCGCTGCAAACGGTTTTGCCATTTGGTAGATCAACATGAAAACCGTATTGTTCGTTCTCGTATGTGCCCGCTTCTGCGCAATATCCACTGAGAAACACGAAAAGATTTATAAGGATGGCAATGAGTCTCATTGATCGTTTTTCCAGGCTTGTGTGCGCGGACCTACTGAACGAATTGTATTTACCACTTTTTGCTCCCAATTCGGGTCCACAGAGTTGTACCTTTTCCACCCATCCACTGGCTGCCCATCAATTTTTCCTTGCATACGTCCAGCAAAATCTTCGGGACTCCCTGCACCTCTGACTTGATCACCATAGGATTTTTCCCATTTATCGACGGCATCCTGAACGGTGGAAAAGCCGATATTGTTTTTACCAGCTTCTGTCATGCCGAAGGGATTATTTAGTGCCTGATTGTGATCGTCTAAATACCCGCTTTCATGCGCAGACAAGCCAAGTATATAACTTTCAGGAAGTCCCAGTCGAGAGGCTAATCCACTCAATGGCCCGTAAATTTTGTTGAAGAACCTTGTATTTTGAGGTGAGTTCTGGACTTTAGGGGGGGCAATGACGCCAGAGTTTGCTCCTGTGCCGCTACCAATCGTTTGCGTCCCCTCATTCTGCGCCAGTTGGTTTTGAGTTGCGGGATTTCTGATGTCGTTTGTGGCGTCGGACATGGTGCCGGTATCGGTTGCGGTGAGTCGGGGTGGCGCGGTTCCAGGCCGGGGCCAGCTCGGGATGGTCGGCCACCAGCCGGTGCAGGCTGGTCGCGGCATGGGTCAGCACCCGGTCGAGCAGGGCTTTGCGCTCGGCCCTGGTTTGGTTGCGTTCGGCCCGTTCCGCGTCGTCCACCCGCGCTTGCACCGCGTGGCGCAACAGATCCTCGAACTCGGCGTCGCCGTCCTTCTCGCCTCCGGCCACGGCGGCGACCTTGCCCAGCCAGTCCTGACGCGGTCCCAGC
>Ga0316224_1004222_pt1 | contig 11062 bp, 9 predicted proteins | sample TBH18013metaG_FD_206254 | JGI IMG/M metagenome (GOLD analysis project Ga0316224, IMG submission 206254) | Freshwater microbial communities from Trout Bog Lake, Wisconsin, USA - TBH18013 | ecosystem: Environmental > Aquatic > Freshwater > Lake > Hypolimnion/Profundal zone | place: USA: Wisconsin...
ACGCGAACCGGGTGGCTCGATGAAGGGAAATTTTTCTACCTCTCCCAAACCCAGCGCGCTCATGCGCAAAATCACAGTTGCCAGCGACACCCTGAAAATTTCAGCATCTGTATATTCGGGTCGCGCAACAAAATCCGCCTCGTCATAAAGGCGCACACAGATACCGCTCATCACCCGGCCACAGCGCCCGGCACGCTGATTGGCAGCAGCCCGCGAAATTTTCTCCACGCGCAACTGTTCCACTTTTTGCCGAATGCTGTAACGATTGATGCGCGCCTGACCGGAATCAATCACATAGCCGATATTGGGAACCGTCAACGAGGTTTCCGCCACGTTAGTCGCCAACACCACCCGGCGCATACCGGACGCAGGTTTAAACACCCGATCTTGTTCAGCAGCAGATAAACGTGAATACAGCGGCAGGATTTCCACCTCGCGCGGATGGTGCTTGCGCAAGGCCTCGGCCGTGTCCCGAATCTCGCGCTCACCCGGCAGAAAAACCAGCACATCGCCGCGCAAGCCACCGATACTTAACTCATCGAGCGCACTGCACACGGCTTGCGGAATGTCTTCTATTTCACCTTCTTCATTTTGTTGCGGTGGACGGTAGCGGGTTTCTACCGGATAACTGCGACCGGATACCTGAATGATGGGGGCGAGCTTTGTGGCTTCATTTTCAGGGTTCTCCTTGGGTGTCCCCCTCCCTAGCCCTCCCCCGTTGGGAGAGGGGATAAAATCCCGCGGCTGATTGGAAGTGGCGGGCAAAGGGTTCTGTCCCCTCTCCCAACGGGGTAACCAGCGACTTAGCTGAGGTTTTTGGCAGCTTAGTCGAATGGCTAGTTGTTCCATCGAGAGGGCTAGGGAGGGGGTCAAGTTCAAAGCCCCCCCACCACCAAAATGCTTCGCAAACCGCTCCGCATCCAGCGTCGCCGAAGTAATAATCAATTTCAGATCCGGCCGGCGAGGCAGCAGTTGCTTGAAATATCCCAACAGAAAATCAATATTCAGCGAGCGTTCATGCGCCTCGTCAATAATAATCGTGTCGTATTTTTTCAGCAGCGGATCGCTCTGGATTTCAGCCAGTAAAATACCGTCCGTCATCAGTTTGATGCAGGTGAAGTCGGACACCTTGTCGCTGAATCTCACCTTGTAGCCAACGACTCCGCCAAGCTCAGTTTTGAGTTCATGCGCAATGCGATTGGCCACCGAGCGTGCCGCCACCCGGCGTGGCTGGGTGTGGGCAATCATTCCCTGCACGCCGCGCCCGATGCTTAAACATATTTTGGGTAATTGTGTCGTCTTGCCTGATCCAGTTTCTCCACACACGATCACGACCTGATTGTGTGCAATCGCTTCGGCCAAGTCTTCTCGCCGCAATACCACCGGCAGATCGGCAGGGTATTCAAGCGGGAACAGCAGTTCAATGCGCGCAGCGCGGCGGGCTTGGGGAGAGTTGGCTGGTAAATTCATGGCGCGCGATTGTACCGCACACAGAAACAACAAGGGAGCCTAAGCTCCCCTGTTGATGTTGCATTTGCTTTTACTTAGAGGCAACGAAAGTAATCGCTCCCCATCGTGAGCAAGCTTGATCGTCTTACTTGGCCAGACCCAATACAAACTTAACCAATTCCTTCAGATCAGCTTGCTTGGCAGACGACACTTGGTGATACACGTCATCGTTAGCTAGCATAGGTTGTGTACCCCAAACGCCATAACCACCCTTGGAAACCTTTGACAACAAATAAACTTCAGAACTCTCTCCAGCAGTGACTTGTCCTAAAGTTTTTCCAGTAGGCGATTTTTCCATTTTGCCGTTGTAGAACTTTGAAATATCGGTCCATGACGGACCAATTTTCTTCTCAGTTACCGAGTGACACGTGGTGCAGTGGAATTTCTCGGCTACTGCTGGAACATCAGCTGCAAAAACACTACTTGCTGCCAGCAAACTTACTGCTGTGGCCATGCTAATGACGATCGATTTCATAATTAATTTGCCTTTCCATTTATATTGTCTTGTGGGTCATTGCTGACCCACGATTTTATCCAATTTAACCTGTTACCCTTTGGTTAGAACAAGGCGTAAATGTTAGCTGTATACTGGGTGGTGCCGAAGTCTTGCGCCATTGTTTGATTACTGTTAGGTATGCTGCTTCCAGTATTCCAGAAGCTGCCAGTATTGTGAGCAAAGGACAGACGACCCAATAAGTTTTGCGCCAATTTATAAGTACCCGTTAGGTAAATACCATTGTCTTTTGTATTTGCATTAGACGCATCGGCTATGCCGCTGCTACCAAAGCGAACTGCTGCTCCAATCGTTGCTTTCTCTGGAATAATACCAATTTCACCTGCAATATTGAAGGAGCTTCTGGAGAGGGTTCCACCGTTGAATGCATTAACTGCATTACCAGTGCCGCTAGCGGGTGCAGTTGCATAAGTTGCATAAATGCCCAAGGGCTTATCACCAACGGTTCCCTGCACCTGAAAGTCAAGGGCAGTTGCCTTGGTCGTTGTTTCAACGGCCGCATTGCCATCGAGTGAAGTACCACTCCAGCTTTGTACACCCGCGCCTGCATCCCATCCAGCCAAATCAAAGGTACCTGCAGCACGCAGATAGGTAGAGCTTAACGAGGTGAATACAGGATTTCCTTGAGCTGCTGTATGTCCTGCACCAACTTGAGTAAACTTAGTTACGTTGATGAAGCCATGCTCATTGTTTGCCACAAGAGATGCACCGGTTGCGGCACCTGCTGTACCAAGCCATTGCTGGGCGGAAACAACATTAACGTATTGGTTATTAAAGCCAACGGTATTAGTGATGGTGTGAATGGCGTTAGCACCGGTGTTCAGTGTTTCAAAACCATAAGATGCGCCCTGACCGTTAGTTGTGAAAAATACGATACCAGCACGGGTTCCGTCGAAATCAAACAGGATTGGGGTTTTCATCGAATCCATTGCCGCTCCGCCATTGCCAAGAGTGATTTCGCCGAGGTAGCCCATGAAGTCACTTCCGCGTCCGCCCACAAACAACGAAGCTTCACCGCTTTCGGATGCCACAAAAAAGCCACCAGTTGAAGCACCACCAGGCTGACTCATATTGAGATCAAGTGTTGTGGTTTTTGTAGCATTGGTTTTCTCGTAGCCCATGCTGGTCAGGATTGCTGCATTCACTGTTGATGGAAGCGAGAGTCCTTCACCTTCAATCAAGGGTTGCGCGCCACTCATGGTAAAGCCGCTGGCTTTGAACGCACGACCGAAAGCATTCAGCAAGGGAAAGTGCTGGAAGTGACAAGCGCTACAGGCCATGCCGACTTGACGTGCAAAAACCGGCAAAGCCGACGCCTCTGGTGCAAATGCAACCGTTGCTACCACACCGGCCAGCGCTAGCGTAATTTTTTTCATATTCATCTAGTAACTCCTCCGTTAAAAATTTAATTCGCGAAATCTACAAATGACTTAACGACCCACTTAGCCCCTAAATAGTCGCCAGCGATGGATTCTCACTAAATTAGTATGGAATTGTCAAACCATTTTTTTGGCTACGTTACATTTTTGCAACAATTCGATAACACATTTATCCCTATTATATTTATGGGATTGCGATTTGGGTTGGTTACCGCACAGAGCGTGTGGTCCATAAAAGTGACAATTTAAAGTCTGTAGATTACTGAGCAGTGATCACTTAAAAAAGGCCGCCTAGAATGAGCAAACGTAATTCGCACGGATTTACCCTGATTGAAATTGCCATCGTGTTGGTGATTATTGGTTTGCTGCTTGGCGGGGTGCTTAAGGGGCAGGAGTTAATTAACAGTGCGAAGGTAAAAAATCTCGCGGGAGACTTTAATAATATCCCGGTGTTTATTTACGGCTATCAGGATAAATTTAAAGCGCTTCCGGGGGATGATGCGAGTGTTGGACTTCATGTCACCGGAGGAACGATGTGCACTCCGGCAGCGGCCAATTTTTGCATCACCGGTAACGGGATCATTGACGGTAACTGGAATGCGACCAGCATCAGTTCAGAGTCTTTTGTGTTTTGGCAGCATGTGCGCCTTGCCGGGTTCGCCCCCGGGCCGACCGACACCACCGCAGCGAACTATTTGCCGAAAAATGCGGTCGGCGGAGCAATCGGGCTAACCAATGCTTCCAATTCCGCTATTGCCGGACTCAAGGGATCATTCATCATCTGCTCGGACGGCATACCCGGTAAGTTTGCCAAGCAACTTGATATTTTGCTGGATGACGGAAATACCGCGACCGGCACCCTGATGGTCACTGCGGCAGGTACTTCAACTGCAGGGACGGTTATTACCACGTTAAATATTTGTGGATGACACTCCGTATTTGGTTTGTATGGGGGTCTGAGGGCTATCGTGTGTCCATTTAGGTGTATGGAGAATAAACATAGCGCATCCACTACATCCCTTCCAAAATAGATAGAGAGAGTTCGCAAATCTCCCCCTCCCTAACCCTCTGATGAACTAACTAGCCATCTGACTAAGCTGCACAAAACGCAGCAAGTCATTGGTTACCCCAGTGGGAGAGGGGATACTAACGCTACGTCAGAAAAATGGGAGTTAACATCTTCCCTTTGGAGGGAATGGTTTTTATCCCCTCTCCCACCGGGGGAGGGTTAGGGAGGGGGAAAACACTCAACTATCAAATGCAATCTCAATAATCACCCATCCCTTAGCCGCTTTTCAGCCATCATCAGCGGAACAGGCTGCCCCAGCAGAACCAGCACATCCCCAGCCTGCAACACCATGTCTCCGGCCGGGTGATTGCGGCTTGCATTGTGGCGGCGCACCGCATTGACTGATACTTCCAATTCTTCCAGGCTAGTTTCATCCAGCGTCTTGCCCACAGCTGCATCCCGGCCGGTTAAAAGCACATTTTGAAAGCGCGGTAGTAAATGGTCTGTCACTTCGCCAACTGCGTCGGCAGATGGGCGCAAAAAGCTGCTGAACATGCTGTAACGGCGCGCACGGGCTTCTCTGATGCGGCGCAGCACTTTATTGAAGGGAACTCCGGAGAGCAGCATGGCTTGCGAAGCGAGCATGACACTTCCCTCCAATACCTCTGCCACCACCTCGGCTGCACCGGCGAGTTTAAGCGCTTCAATATGGGTATCGTCAGTCGTTCGCACTACCACCGGCAAATCCGGACGCACATCCTTCACATGCTGCAAAATTTTAAGCGCAGAGGGTTTGTCATTATAAGTAATCACCAGTGTTTTGGCGCGCATCAATCCGGCAGCCATCAGCACCTCGCGTTTGGCGGCATCGCCATATACCACGCTCTCACCTTCTGACATGGCCTCGCGTACCCGGTCAGGATCTAGGTCGAGTGCGATAAAGTTAATGTTTTCCTGCTTCATGTATTGCCCGAGTGCCTTGCCGCTTCGTCCATAGCCGCAAATGATGATGTGTGCATCGGTGGCAATGGTGCGCACTGCAATCTGGTGGATCTGCATGGCGCGATCCATCCATTCGTCGGGAGAGATACGCCTGACGATGGCTTCGGAATGTTGAAACAGGAATGGCGCTATCAACATGGAAAGTAACATGGCGGCGAGTACATTTTGCATCACGTCGTGTGGCAGCAGGTTCACTCCGCCCGCCAGTGTCAGCAACACAAAGCCAAACTCTCCGGCCTGCGCCAAACCCAGACCACTGCGGATTGACGCGCCCCAGTTCCCGGCAAACCCCCTTGCCAGCAGGGTCACCACCACCGCTTTGAAAGGCAGCAAAATAAGTAGTAGCAGCACGATCCAGCCAAATCCGGAAATCACACTGACGGGATCCAGCATCATTCCAATTGTCACGAAAAAAAGACCCAGCAACACATCACGAAAAGGTTTGATGTCTTCTTCAACCTGATAGCGGTATTCGGTTTCTGAAATGAGCATGCCCGCAACAAAGGCTCCCAGCGCCAGAGAAAGCCCGGCCAATTCTGTGATGTAAGCCAAACCCAGGGTGAACAGCAACACATTGAGCATAAAAAGCTCGGGCGATTTTTGCGTGGCCACCAGATGGAACCATGGGCGCAATAACCGTTGACCAAAAACCAGTAGCGCGGCCAGCACGGTTCCTGCCTTGAGCGAAGCAATGATGAGTGTCAGGTAAAGCCCTTCGCCGCTGTTGGCCAGCGCGGGAATGATAATGATGAGCGGCACCACGGCCAAATCCTGAAACAGCAACACCCCCATGATTTTTTGTCCGTGAGAGGTGTTCAGCTCGGCGCGTTCAACCAGTATTTTGCTGACGATTGCGGTTGAGGACATGGCCAGCACCCCGCCCAATGCGAGGCCGGCGCGCCAATCCAGATGAAAGAAGAAACAGGCCAGCATCACCAGCAGGATAGTCGCCACCACTTGCGCTGTACCGAGCCCAAAAACCTGTCGCTGCATGGCGCGCAACCGTGACAGACTGAATTCAAGCCCGATACTGAACATCAGAAACACCACGCCGAACTCGCCCAGATGACGTGTCTCCGGTGCGTCGGGAATCCAGCCGAGCGCATGCGGCCCGATCGTAATGCCCACAATCAAATAACCAAGCATCGCCGGCAAATGCAAAAGGCGGCAGAGCACCACCACCCCGACTGCAGCGGCGAGCAAAATTAGAATAAGTTGTAGCGAATTGGTCATGCGTGTTTCATTCGGCAGTGAAGTGTCGTAGACAGATAATGCCTCAACTCACGCTTGCTTTCAAAGTTTCATTTAAATTTTTAGGGACAAGCATCAAGTCCTTACTGGCATCTCCACAATTAGGGCTGTTTAATGGGCCACTCATTAATCACACTGCTATAATCTGGAATAATTCATGTCATTCCAAACAAAACAGGGGATGACGAGTGTTTAGTTTATTGATGCGTTTATGATTTGCGGCAGTTTCCCCCTCCCTAACCCTCCCCCGTTGGGAGAGGGGATTAACCCCTTGCGCTCTGTTGTGGATTGGCTTTTGTCCCCTCTCCCAACGGGGGAGGGTTAGGGAGGGGGTTTGTGGACACCGTGCCATGTATTTGGAAATCTAAATAATGACAAGTTTTTTGGTCTAGTGAATTATCCGGGATAATTCAAAATATGAATAAAGCCATTTCCGCCACGCCGCGCGCGCTTGACCTTGCCCGTGAGGTGCTCAGCATTGAAGCTGCCGCCGTGCATGCACTGGTGCATCGCATCGATCATACCTTTCTGAGTGCGCTCGATATTATTCTGTCCTGTGAGGGGCGGGTAATCGTCAGCGGCATGGGCAAGTCTGGTCATATTGCACGAAAGATTGCCGCCACCCTGTCCAGTACAGGAACGCCCGCGTATTTTGTCCATCCTGCCGAGGCCAGCCACGGCGACCTCGGGATGATTACTTCTGATGATGTATTTATCGCGCTCTCTTATTCGGGTGAAAGTGAGGAGTTACTCACCATCGTGCCCGTGATTAAACGTCAGGGAGCGAAACTGATCAGCCTGACCGGCAATGCAAAATCGAGCTTGGCGCAGGCGGCAGATGCCCATCTGAATGGTGCTGTAGACAAGGAGGCATGCCCGATGGGATTGGCTCCTACCGCCAGCACAACTGCGGCGCTGGCGCTGGGTGATGCGCTTGCCGTGGCCCTGCTGGATGCAAAGGGCTTTGGTCCGGAGGATTTTGCGCGTTCGCATCCCGGTGGAAATCTGGGGCGCCGCTTGCTCACCCATGTGCGCGACATCATGCATACCGAAGCAGAAATCCCTGCCGTGATGGATCATGCGCTACTATCCGAAGCGGTTCTGGAAATTACCCGTAAACGACTGGGCATGACCGCCATTGTGGATGACACGCAACACGTTCTGGGAATTTATACGGACGGCGATTTGCGCCGCACGCTGGAGAAACGGCTGGACTTTGCCACGACTCAAGTCAATCAGGTAATGTCGCGTAATCCCCGCAGCATTGGACCGGATGCCTTGGCGGCAGAGGCGGTGCAAATCATGGAGCAGTATAATATTACCCAAATATTGGTGGTAGACTCCGCCAACAAACTGGTCGGCGCGCTAAACATGCATGATTTGCTGCGCGCCAAAGTCATATAATTATCCTGTGAAATCCGAATAACCATGCCCTTAAATCGCGCAAAAAACATTCGCCTGATCGCTTTCGACGTGGACGGAATCATGACCGACGGAGGATTGTATTTGTCCGACTCGGGTGAGGAATTCAAACGCTTCAATTCGCTCGACGGTCACGGCCTGAAAATGCTTAAGGCTTCCGGGGTCGAATTGGCCATTATTACTGGACGCACGTCACGCTGTGTCGAGTTGCGCGCAAAAAATCTTGGCATCACTCATCTTTATCAAGGTATAGAAAAAAAGCAGGAAGCCATGCGCGAGTTGCTGGCAAAATTAAATCTTGCTCCCGGGAGCGCGGCTTTCATGGGGGATGATGTGGTGGACCTGCCTGCGATGAGCTTTGTCGGGATGGCCTTCAGCGTGCCGGGTGCGCAACCAATCGTGCGCGACCGCGCCCATTACGTCACCAGCCGCCAGGCCGGGTACGGCGCAGTACGCGAAGTATGTGAATATTTAATGGCTGCGCAAGGCACGCTGGACGGGCAATTGGCCCCCTATCTGAAATGATGGCCGGACGCCTGCAACGTCTGCGTGAGTGGTCACTTGTGTTGCCACTACTGTTGTTGCTGGCTGCCACCTATTGGCTTAATCAGCAAGTGCAGCCGCTGCACATCGAACCCAACGGCAAAAGCCGCCACGATCCGGATGTAATTATTAACAAGCTTGTCGCAACCACGCTGAGTCGTGAAGGGTCACCGCACTTTATCTTGTCCGCTGAAAAAATGGTGCATTATCCCGATAATGACAGCACCTATCTGGACGATCTGCATTTGAGCAGTCTTTATCCCAACCAGCCTCCGGTTTATACTACCGCCCGAAAAGGCGAAGTATCAAGCAAGGGCAATGAGGTGTTTTTGCACAACGAGGTCAAACTCGTTCGCGCGGCCGATGATACCCAAAGCGAAATGAACCTCACCACCACTTACATGCACGTTGTCCCCGACCTCGGCTTGATGGATACCGACCGCCCCATCGAGATGACGGACGCCCACAATGCCATTCAAGCCATTGGGATGACATTTGACAATAAGGCACGCATAATGAAACTGCTCGCACAAGTCAGAAGCCAACATGAAAAAATTCTGCATTAATTACGCGGCCGTCCTGTTATTCATGGCCATGGGCTGCAACCCAAGCTATGCGGAGCGTGCCGACCGCAACAAACCCGTCCATCTGGAAGCGGATCACGTCAGCATTGATGATGCCAAACAGGTCAGCACGTTTGAAGGCAAAGTGCTTCTTACCCAAGGCACGATGGCGATTCAGGGCGACAAGATTGTCGTGGTACAAGACAAAAATGGTTTCTCACACGGCACCGCAACCGGCGAATTTGCCAGCTTTCGCCAAAAGCGCGAAGGATTTGACGAATACCTGGAAGGGTATGGCCGGCGCATCGAATACAACACACAGACCGAGACGGTGGATTTCTATGGTCAGGCACGGATGATCCGGCGGCAGGACGAAGTGCGCGGAGACCATATTACCTACAATTCCAGGACCGAAATTTTTCAGGTGCAAAGTGACTCCAACCAGCCTGCCGATGCCGCCTCGGGAAAAGGAAGAGTGCACGTAACGCTGCAGCCCAAACCTAATGTTCCCCCGGCCCCTTCGGAGCCGGTGACGATCACTCCGCTGGATGAATTGTCTCAGCCCAAAGGCGCGCAATGAGCGAGCTTCAAGCCGTATCCCTGATGAAGCGCTATCGCTCGCGCACGGTGGTGCATGATGTTTCACTTTCCTTGAAAAGCGGAGAAGTGGTGGGTTTGCTGGGCCCCAACGGAGCAGGCAAAACCACTTGTTTTTACATGATTGTCGGATTGGTCGCTGCCGATGGCGGCGATATTTTGATCGACCAGCAGAACATTACCCATTTACCGATACACCGGCGTGCACGACTGGGACTGGGTTACCTGCCGCAGGAGGCTTCAATCTTCCGCCGCCTGACCGTGTCGCAGAACATTCAGGCCGTGCTGGAACTACAAGACTACGAGGGTGAGGAAATCGAGTCCCGGCTGGAAGAATTGCTGGCCGATTTGCACATCACGCATATCCGCGACAATCCCGCCATCAGCCTGTCCGGTGGCGAACGCAGGCGCGTCGAAATTGCACGTGCTCTGGCGACCAATCCGCGTTTCATATTATTGGATGAGCCTTTTGCGGGGGTTGACCCGATCGCGGTATTGGATATTCAAAAGATCATCCGTTTTCTCAAAGAGCGCGACATCGGAGTGTTAATTACCGACCATAACGTGCGCGAAACCCTTGGAATCTGTGATCGTGCCTATATTATAAATGCAGGGGCTGTAATGGCTGAAGGCAAACCTGACGAAATCATTTATAATGAAGGCGTGAGAAAAGTATACCTCGGCGAGCATTTCAAACTATAGCGTGGCTCTGATGAAACAACCGGCCATCCAGCCAGGCAACCAGAACAAGGTTGCTCTACATTGGCAGCTCGGCTTCTCTGTGAATAACAAACAGGAATTTTTTGTAAAACGCAATCGGGATAAGATCTGGATTTTTGAGATAACAATAAACGTACCCTATTCGGCGTATCCGCAAACCGTGCAATGAAACCCTCCCTGCAACTCAGGCAATCCCAACAACTGACGCTGACTCCCCAGTTACAACAGTCTATTCGACTGCTGCAGCTTTCCACTCTGGAAGTCAATCAGGAAGTTGAGCGACTACTGGATGAAAATCCCCTGCTCGAACGCGAGGATGAGGATGCCGAGCTGCCCTATGCTCACGGAGATGCCGCAACTCCCGCGACAACAGAGATTATTGCAACCCATGAAGAGTCGTCCCAATCAGCCGAAGTAGACTGGTCTAAAGAAGACTGGAATGAATCTTCGTTTTCCTCTGCCGGCCCGGCAGAAGAAGATGAAGAAACCTATTCTGAAGTTGTGGCTGACACCCCCAGCCTGCGCGAGCATTTGATCTGGCAACTCAACATGA
>Ga0316224_1004232_pt1 | contig 11053 bp, 8 predicted proteins | sample TBH18013metaG_FD_206254 | JGI IMG/M metagenome (GOLD analysis project Ga0316224, IMG submission 206254) | Freshwater microbial communities from Trout Bog Lake, Wisconsin, USA - TBH18013 | ecosystem: Environmental > Aquatic > Freshwater > Lake > Hypolimnion/Profundal zone | place: USA: Wisconsin...
CATACGCGTAATGCAATAAACGCGCATTTTATTCCTTTTCCAAACACCACTCCGGAAACGTCGCTTCAACAACTGCAAGTGATCATGAAAAAGCCGGCGGGAGAATGCGCGTTTATTGCATTTTTTTCTCCGTCTGGCATTGCTATTGTTAAACTTCCTGTCCATATCGTCAGAAGGAGTCCTCCCAAAAATGACCGCAAAACCCAGAAGAGTCAAAACAATCAAACAGGTCAGCACCGAACAAATCGAACTGGCCTTTGCCTCCGCCCTCTCCAAATTGCTGGGCGAGGAGTACAAGGTGGCCATCGGCAAGGTCGATTTTTCACTGTTCGATCGCTCTGGTGGCGTCGCGCACATCCCCATGGAATTGGCAATTTCAAGAGTTGTTGATCCCACCTTGTTTTAGGCTACCGCCACTCGGGAACGGCATCCATAAAATGAGCCATGTCTGATCTTTTTCTCTCGGTTTGTGAGTCTGTCCAGAGCCGCTACGGCTCCAAAGCACTTTTGCCACTCGACATGGTGCAAGAGCTGGTGGCCGCTGCACTTGGCTATGGCTCGCTTAGCGCTTTCCATGCCAACGGTGCCAATGACTTTGACATCCTGGCAGCCCCTGCGGATGACTTACCGTATTTCACTTTGCGGCCAAGCAGCAAATTCCGACAGTTTTGCATGGATGAAGAGAGGCTTGAGAAACGCTGCTCCGAGCTGCATATGGGGTATGTCCTGAACCCGGCGGTACTATCCATGTGTTTGACCGCCAGCATGCATGACGTCGAGACCATTGAAAGCAGCTGCGAAATTTGCGAGGACGAGGCCGAGCTCACTCAGCGCCTGGCCGTGCTGGCCAACACAGCACTGCTTGACGATGCGGCTTTGGTTGCCAGGTACAGGGAGATCACCATTTCTCCGCTCAACCGTGTGATCAGCGGCAATTTGCTCAAGGACACAAGACCCAGTTTCAGCCTGACATTTGAGGTGCACTGGTGTGAAAAGTCAGCCATCACGTGGATGGGAACACTTGCCGGTGACTTTGTTCAGGATGAGTGCACCATCACCATGCGCCGGCCAAAGCCACGGATCTTTCTCCTGGAAAAAATGACTTTCCCAACCTTTAAGGCCGCACCACTCAAGAACGTGCTGGCCTGAATGATGGACGCTACCGGATCAATGATTGGTTGCACTGGCGCCCTGCCCTTCCCTATCCAATGCTGCTGCTAAAGTCACAGCCGTCACGCGTTTTCTTCTATTGCAGGGCAGCCCCAACCTGCCTGTAACTCTCGACTATCGCTGACGCCAGTTCGGCTCTGTCAGCCATTTGCACTTGTTGTTCATGAAGCCCCAGAAGGTTATCCACCAGGTGGGCTTCTTGCTCGTTGAGCGTATACCCTTGGCCATTGATTGCCCTTTCATGACATTCCAGGGTGACTTTCAAGGCCGCATGAAAGTCGCTCATCAGGTCTTCCCCGTAGCCCCTCTCGGCCAGATATATCCCGGCGTACGCACTGACCAACAGTTCTTTGAAATGTTCAAAACGCCCATCGCCATTGGTCAGCCCATAAAGTGCTTTGCGCGCAGCCAGTCCGATAGAAGTCTGAGTCTTCGTTGACACCGGATCTTTCTTTGCGAACGCGCGCCATATCGGATTTCCGCTCAGCATGAGCATGTTTCGCGTGTCTCGGCTCATCTTGGCTGGCTTGGGTTTGTTCGTTTTCTTGCTCATGTCTGCCTTATTCTCTGCCCGCCACGTTCCCCGAAAAAGCTCACCTATTTTACGGCCACCTTGATCTTTGCCCGCATCGCCTCAAGCGTTGGCGGTTTGATCATGTAGCCTTTGATGCCCAACGGTAGTGCCTCCGTCAGGGTTTCCTTCGTTGTGTCTGCGGTCATCAGAATGACGGGGACGTGGGCAAAGTATGGGTTTGGCAGCGCGCGCAACTTTTTCACAAACTCGATGCCGTCCATTGGCTCCATGTGAATGTCCGACAACACAAGGTCCGGCTGGAACTTGATCGCTTCCACCAAAGCGCCCTTCCCGTCTGATGCTTCGTGGATCTGGTGAATGCCGATCTGACGCAGAAGATCTGCCACGAACTTGCGCATGATAGGTTCATCGTCCACTAGCAGGACGCGCATCTTGGAAAGAACTGTGGCCACGGTCAAGACGCTAGATTTACAAAGCGGGTGTAGGAAGGCTGCCAGGCTAACCGAACCGTTCCGGTTGGGCCATTGCGCTGCTTGGCAATGATGATCTCGGCCACACCCGGTGTTTGGCAGGCATCCTTGGTATAGACCTCATCACGGTAGACGAACATGATGGCGTCCGCGTCCTGCTCCACACTGCCCGATTCACGAATATCGCTCATGCGTGGGCGCTTGTCAGGGCGGTCCTCCAGGCTGCGGTTCAACTGGGACAGGGCAATCACGGGGCACTGGAGCTCACCAGCCAAAAGCTTCAAGCCACGCGAAACGTGGCCCACTTCGGTTGCCCGGTTTTCGTTGCCATTTCCGCTGCCGCTCACCAGTTGCAAGTAATCCACGATGATCAGCCCAATGTGCTTGTGGCGGTGCAAAAAGCGCCGGGCCATGGCGCGGATCTCGGCGATAGTCCTTACACCCGTGTCCTGAATATCAATGGGCGCAGAGTGCAGCTTCTCCATCGCTTCCGACACCCTCCCCCATTCGTGATCTTGGAGTTCGGCGGTCTGTAGATTCATCTGGTCAACGCGTCCGACAGAGCCCACCAAGCGCGTGGTCAGTTCATCAGCGGTCATTTCCAGCGAGATCACCAGGACGGGTAGCTTTTCTTCCAGGGCGCAGTGCTCGGCCATGTTCATTGCCAACGAGGTCTTACCCATTGCGGGTCTGCCGGCGACAACGACCAAGTTGCCCTTCTTGAGGCCACTGGTCATCTGATCTAGATCAACGAAGCCGGTGGACACGCCTACCAGTTTTCCCGGATTTTCTGAGCGGTCCAGAAGCATCTGATTGAAGCGCGGGATCAGCACGCTTAGCGTCTTTTCTTCGGAACGCGCGTTGTCGGAAGAACCGATTTTCAGGATCTTTTCCTCTGCACGCTGCAGCTGCTCTGCTGGAGTCGTTCCGTTGGTTGAGAAAGCATTGCCAACGATTTCGTCACCGACCGCAATCAGCGCGCGGAGCACTGATTTACTCTGCACGATCTCGGCATAACGGGTGATGTTCGACGCACTGGGCACGTACTGCGCGAGGTTGTTCAAGTAGGCGGCGCCGCCCACCTCTTCGGACTTGCCAATGGATGCCAACTGCTCGTACACGGTCACCACATCCGCGGGCTTGTCGTTGTCGATCAGCTCAACAATCGCCTTGAAGATTTCCTTGTGCTCGTGCCGGTAAAAGTCGCTCGACTTCACCAGGCCAACAATCAGGCCGTGGGCGTCGTTGTTCAGCAGCAGCGCACCAAGCAGGGAGCTTTCTGACTCGATAGAGTGCGGTGGCATTCGGAGTTGCCCCAAGGACTGGGATTCTTCGTTGGATGTGTGCATCATTACGCCTGTTCAATACTGGGAGGGTCCCTGTAAAGGCTCACCTTGGTCAGCTCGCCGGTCACGCCAAGTCCAGGCCTGGTTTGCCCTGGTCAAAGTGCTCGATAAACTGGGCCAGCGCCTGGGCTGTCGGTTCGCCCCACAATTCCTTGGCATACCAACTCGAAAACAGAGCCCGCACCATGGCGCTCTCAATGCCTTTGTCGAACTTGACAGACTTGTTGCTGTTCTTGAGCCTAAAAGTTTCGAAAATTTGCTTCCGCTCCTTTTCGTCGAGTTGCTTGTAAACGCCCAGCGCATCCTGGGACCGGGCTGTCAGAAATTTTTCCATAACCGAAGGGCCGTTAACATTTTTTGGGGCCACTGTTTTTGGCAGACTCGGTGCCGTTGATTGCGGGTTTCGGGCAATGTCTTGCAATGCCCAGCGGAAATAGCCAGCCGGCGCTTCCAAAGGACTTAGACCCTTGGCCTCGAGCCGGCTCTCTACACGCCCAATAGCGGTCCTGATCGTTTCATCGGTATGTTGGGCGACCAAATCGGAAGCATCCGCCTGGCTAAAGCCGAACTTTATGATTCTTTCCACCAGCTCCATGTCGATGACCGGCGGTGCGGGAAACTCCAGCTTGGATTGCTGGTTCTGCAGCACCCGGAATTGCAGCTTCTCGACCCGGCGCCCGTTTTTATGCTCAACCAACTCGATATTGATGTCCGTGAGGGTGTTGATCTCGACGATGGCCGGCTTCAAGGTGTCGCGCTTGAAGTACTTGTATTCCGGCAGCGAATCGGCGGAAACAGGATTACCGGTGATGACGCCATACCAGTGCTCATAGGGCTGGACAAAGGTCATCTTGGACGGGTTGGTGGCATAACGCCGGCAGATTTCGTACAAGGCCAGTGCCGAGCCAGACTTCAAGGAACTTTGGTAAACAATTGACAAGCGCGTATAGGTGCTTGGGGCCATCACCTGCTCGTGGACCTCGGGCGGAAATGCGTAGCCAAACCATACCTGGCCGGAATGTTTGTTAAATCCCTCCGGGTTCACCAAGGTCACGGAGGAGACCAAGCGTTCGCTGGTCCACTGGCGTTCGTTCTCCATCAGCAGTTTGATGTTTTGCATGTCCTCCAACTGCTTCTTCAGATACTGAACGTCCTTGCTGTCGTAGGCAGCATCCCTGGCTAAATCGGACAGGGGAATCCAAAAGTATTTTTTTGACGCCGGGGTGTTGATAGGTGCATTGCGACCCGGTTCCTTCATTTCCTGCGCGTGATACATCATCACATTGAAAACCTTGCGCGACAGCAGCGAAAGACTGCCCTCCACCACCCGCAGCCCGATCGCTTCATTGGTTTTTCGGAACTGCTTGAGGTCTCCTGACTCGGCGGCCGCCAGCGCGGTACTTTTGTTCTTTTTTGTCGCCATCAACCGCCTTTCAAGGATGCTCAACCCTCGGCAGAGCCGCTGCTGGCTCGCCTTTAGGTGAAATTCTAGTTTATATTTTCTCACCTTTCAATGGTGGAGATGAGTTTTCACCTTTCTATGCAAACATCTTCAGATGCGGGCGGTACCGGGATCGGGATGCCGGGACTTGGCATGCTCACTTGGGCCATGTCCCTGTAAAGGCTCACCGTGCTCCCCGAAGTCCCTCACCTTTGCCCCCTGTAGCAGCTCACCAAAAGGGTGTTCAGTCCCCGTACCGTCTCACTTTAGTCCCTGTAAAGGCTCACCTAGGTCCCCGAAGAAGCTCACAGAAATGGCCGCAAGCCCGCACCAGCAAACAGTTCGGGCTTGCTTAACTTGTATTTAAAGTATTCCAAGGGTTATTTATCAAAAGAATTCTCAACCAAAACAGGGGCGGTTATGGCTAAAAAATCACCAACAGCCTACAACCGTTGTCTAGGAAGCTTCTAGACACAGAGGATGCTCCCATAGAGTTCACGGTTAAAGCAGATCTGTACGAACAGATCCTGCCATGTTGCGTCAGGAATACTGGCCGGACCAGATAAAGATCGCATTTGCGTGCAAAAGACTTAGGCCTGTGCACTTGTTCCAGGCTATACGAAGGCCAGCTCTGGCGCTCCGTGTCGGAGTTCTCCGCAGGTCCCTGTGGAGTCTCACCTTGCGCTTCGCACCTAACTATTTCAGGCTTGTTGCATTGCAATCACGCATCGTCTTTCTGCAAGCGGCACAGTCTGTCTTCCTGCATGAGCCAAGCGCAGTCGAACAGAGTGTCTCTTTCGACTGCTAGTCCCCGTAAAGGCTCACCTTTCTTCTCAAAGTGCCTCAATCGCATTTTATTCACTGGCAAATCGACTTGTTTAAGCGAGTGCTTACTTATTTCATTCCTCCTAATGTCCTGTTGATAGGGGGTCCCCGTAGCGTCTCACCTTTGCTAGGCAGCTGTGTATCCAACTGTTATTAACGCGCTGTTTTGGTCCCTGTAAAGGCTCACCTGGCTGCTTTTTTTGAGTCATAGCGAGCCGATTTTCTGGTGTGAAAGGCTTGTGTGAGCTCATGATGCACCGGTCCCTGAAAAGACTCACCTTTGTGGCTTTTGCGCTTGCCAGACCTCGATGGCCGAGGTGGTGGATGGAAGTGTCTGTTGGTTCGAAGGTGAGTTCGGGCCGAACGCTCACTTCACTTGTTGTGGGTCCCTGAAAAAGCTCACCTATGGGTTTCTTGGTACTTTTGGCTCTTGGGCCTTTCGCCCATTGCCGTCATTCCCCACGGCCGTGGAGTGCCGGTTAGCGCCAGTCCCTGTAAATGCTCACCTTTGGATTGACAAAAACGCCCTTCGTTACGAATTTTTAGCCCTGCTGCGCCCTACCCTCATGCGTATCGCCTGAATCGCCGTTACGGGGCTGTGGTGGGTGCTGTCGGGCCGGCTTGGCGCTAGGAGCGAGCAAAAGGTCCCTGTAAATGCTCACCCATGGTTAAAGTTGGCTTCTTGCTCCGGTGCGGGGCGCCTAGCGGAACGTTGATTGGGCTAGATGGCGCTCAAGTTGGCGAGCTACGCTGCGTAGTGACGCGACTTGCCGCGGTGAGGATGGCAAGTCGAATCAGCGAGCGCAAGCATGCGCCGTACTGCCTCAGAGCTTTGGGAACAGCGCCATCAGCTTGGCGGTCAAGTCCTGTGCCACCTCCGGTGTCAGCCCCTTGAGGGTGAACTCAATGCGGCCCTCCTCTTCAAAGGTCTTCAGTTCGCCCTTGGCACCGCGGTAGCGCAGCTGCTCGCGGGTTGAGCGCGGCCGTTTGACCGGGCCTTTTTCGGCGGCCTTGCGTCGGGCGGTGACATCGCGGTAGCCCAGGCCATTCTTCGCAACCTCTAGAATCAGTTCCAGCGTGCTCTCGTCACCTTGCAATTCCCAGTATTCCCGGATGGCATTGAGCATTTTGTGGTTCAAAAGCTCGGTGTTCTCCGCCACGGTGTGGATTACGCGCGTAGACAGATTGGCCAGAGAGAGGGTGCGGCTGACATAGTCCTCGCTCAGGCCCAAGGCCTTGGCCAGGGCGACCTGGGTAGGGTAAATTTTTCTGGCCAGCAGTTCTTTCCATTTCAGGGCATCGTCCAGAGGCGTCTGGTCACGGCGCTCCACGTTGGCGGCACGCGCCTCTTCGTATAAGCTGCGGTCACTGTTCGGGCGCGGTCGGATTTCTATGCGCAGGCTGGGCAGTCCGGCAGAGCGGGCGCCGCGCAAGCGGGTTTCCCCTTCGATGAGGGTAATGCCACCCTGATCATCGATATAGGCGGTGGCCGAAATACGTTGCCCCGCAGTCTTTAGGGACTCGGACATGGCGTCCACGGCCGTGCTGGTGTAGACGGCACGGGGATTGAAGGGATTGGACTTCACCAGCCCGACCGGGACATCGTAGATGTGGCCAACGGTGTAGTGCGCGGTAGCGGCTACCAGATCTTGGCTCGAGCCAACTTTGGTAATTTCAGGCGCAAAGTGTTCCGGTACGCTGGGGGCGGTGGGCTCCGCCAAGGGCATGCGCACATCGCCAATGATGGGGACGCCTGCGGTTGCCGATTCCACCGCTGCCACACGGTCGACTGACACTTCGCGCTTTTTGAATCCGATTGCCATGGGGCTGCTCCTATGCGTTGATGCGGCTGAGAATCTCGTCGTACACAGCCTGCATTTCGTTGATGGCCTTTTGCGAGCGCTCCTTGCCCTTGAGCTCGTGCACGGCGCGGCCACTCTTGCCAGTGGCCAGCCAGGACGCCCGATGGGCCAACTGGGCGTCAAACACCGACACATTCTCGCCAGCCAAAAACTCCCGCAATTCCAGGGTCGCGCGCGCGCCCTCCACTGGGGAGACCCGGGTGAGCACTACGTGGGCTGGAATTTCGCCCTTTTCGTGGCGCGGTCCCATTTGCTTGAGGGTGTCGAAGACGTTCAGGGTGGACTCCACTTCCTGTTGGTCGGCGCCGCAGGGCACCAGGACGATGTCGCTGAGCAGTGCACATTCCAGCATGGTGCGGTAGTTCTGGGCTCCGATGTCCACTACCACCAATGTGTACTTGGTGGACAGGTTGGCTAGTTCACGGGCGGGATTGGGCGGCAATGCCAGAACCGGAATGGATGGGATTACACCCTCGTCGTTGCGAATTTTGGACCAGCTCATGGCGGAGCCCTGCTTGTCGGTGTCCAGTAGCACGACATCGACGCCGTTGGCTGCGGCCAAGGCCGCGATATGGGTGGCAAGTCGGGTTTTGGCTACGCCGCCCTTTTCTGCACCGATGGTGATGACCATAAGGAATCTCTTTCGTCCAGGGATTTTGTATATGGGAATTATCTTACATATATTGAAAATTAGTCAATTTACTTTTATAAAAGTTTTACTTTACAGTGATTTATTTTCGAATCAATTCTTGTGCTGCGGTCTCTCTGCGTTAGCAATCTTGGCTCGAGCCAAGATTGCATGGTGCCCATGACTCTGGTTGCTGGGTGGCGTTGTGTTCTTCCCCTGTCGCGGTCTTCTGTGTACGCGAGAAGTCCTTGCTGAGCGAACGGTGTCAGCGTAGGTTTCTGTGGAGGGCGTGAATATCCCGGGTGATGGCCTAGTCTGAAACGCATTCGGACGATCTTGCTTGGGGTGGGAAAAGGCGGGAACTTGGCGCAAGCCAAGATTGCCATATGGGTGACAGAAATGGTGAAATCGAACAATGTGAGCGCCATTCGCAAAGCTGTCTAGCGTCCGGGATAGGTGCAGTTTGGGTCACCACGGTCTGGTCGTGAAGATCTATTTGGCGTGCGCTGCATCTGGGGCAGTGTGTAACTATCTGAGCGCATGTGTTCGGAGTTGGCGCATCTTGGCGCGAGCCAAGATTGCATTGCGTGCGGAGTGCCTTAGTTCGTCCTCAGTAGTCGACTGGATCCTGCCAAAGCGCACACCCCAGATGGATCGTCAGGTTGCCCAGCCTATACGAAGTTGGGCTGTCTTGGCGCGAGCCAACTTTGCCTGAGCCGACGCTGTGAGCTGCGAAGGCAGGAAGAGCTTGAGGTTCTTTTGGTTATTTTGAGGGTGTTGAAATTCAAGCGTTGTATGCAGGATCGCACGTCAGATGACCCTGTCGCAGGTCGTCTTGGCTCGAGCCAAGGTCTGCATTGGCAATTTTTGTTGCAAATGCAGAAGCAATTCTGTCCCTGCTTTTGCATGTGTTTGCAATCTTTGCGATGAGGTGGAGCGGACTCTGCGTGCCGCTGGCAAGGAACATCCGGTGGTATGGCAAAAGTGCAGGCTCGTCCACTACATATATTCAAAATATTTCAGTGTGCATTTCGCTACTGTGCGAGCGCCATAGGCTAAACACGAGGCTTTGGATAGGCGAAGCATCTGAATGCTCATACATGTTTTTTTGTTGGTTGCCTGTGACAAAGCTTTCTGCATTTGGTGGATCTCTAAATCTTGGCTCGCGCCAAGTTCACGCAATTGAGTCGTACGGTCATATTTTTCAAACTTCGTTGTGACTGTTTGGTTCTTGGAGCATAGGTTTTTTCAAAACATATGGATGGTGCAAACGTGTCGAGTGCAGTTTTATTCCTTTAATTCACTACAAATGTTTACCGGTCTTCATCCGAGAGGCGGCTTGGTTCTGGGTACACAGCCAGGCCGTAGACCGCGCGGCAAAAGGTTGCAAGAGCGCAGTCTTCTGAGCGGCCGGGCCGCAAGCCAGCGCGGTGGCCAATAACCCTCTGGACGGGCATCGCAGGTTTCCGACCTGCGCACACGGCTACGGCAGGGGCTTTTTCCCCTCCTGGTCGCGCGCCAACAGCGTTGGCTTTGCGCTGCCGTTAGCTGGGTGCTGGCAGCAGTGCTGTCGGGGAAGCTGGGGCCGCGCGCTGCACCGGCTCACTGGAAGCCGGTTCATAGGCCGCTTTGGCCAGCGCCCCTTGTCAGAAACCGTGCGCTTGCCGGTAGGCGGCGATATCCGGTCTGCGCATCTGAAGCGACGGCCAATTCCCAAAGGTGGGGGCGTTGCGGGAATTCAGCGCCTGAAGGACCATCATCCAATCTTGGACGCGGCGTGACCGGCACTCGCGGCAGCGAGCCTCGCAGGTGATCCGGTTCGCAGCCTGGGGTGCTCGGCTGAGGACGCTGGCTCGCGTCCGGAGGCAGTTGGGTGCTAGGTTTGCACGGCCACGTGCGAAGCCTGGCACCACGGCCCGGCGAAGCAGATTTGGACATGGTCGGTGCCGAATTCGCCGCAGGTGCGCCCGCCATGCTCCGAAAGCGCCTGAGCGGGCCAAATGCATGGGCGCTCCTTGGCGGCGAGGTTGCCAAAGCCGCGCACCAAGACTTAAAACAAATCGCTCTTGTAACTGGGGATTTCCTTGGCCATTGCCTTCAGCGTGGTGGCTCTTTGCGTGACCAGGCTCGAAATCAGTTTCACAAACTCCTGTTCAGGTCCGCGATAAGCTGGATCCTGCTCTTGAAGCGATGACTGTTCCAGCGCGATGTTGCACAGTGTTTCCAGTTCCCGTGCAAAGAAGGAGCGGCTGATGCCGCATCGAATGCAAAAGTCAGCAAGGGCGAAAGATTTCACTTCTTCGAGCTCAAACGCATCACCAAAGGCCATGGCCAAGGTGTGTTCCAACTTGGCGGCGTCGTACTGCATAACGCTCACCAGGTCGTAAAGTTCGGCCACATTCAAACCGGCGCGGCCGACATGAAAGGATATGTTCTTTCCGTGGGCATCGCTATTGCCGAACAGCAGGGTGGTCACGGCCCAAAGCACCAGTCTTTGTATACCCACGGCAGGCGTTTCCAGGTGCGGGCGAATTGCAAAAATCCGCTGAAAACTCGCGCCATCCCGGATATGCCTCACGTCCTCTCCATTGCCAAAGTTGCGCTCATATTTGGCTGCGACGGACAAATCCCTAGCTTGGCATCCATCGATGATGTGGAGGCGCTGCATGAGGTCCATTTCCAAGTGCTTACCCGTGGGCTCCCCGTCTGGGTCCAACAAAGGAGTCGGTCGCGTCTGGTGCCAAGGCGCACGATCAAAGCGCTTGATGGAGAGAAC
>Ga0316224_1004233_pt1 | contig 11049 bp, 11 predicted proteins | sample TBH18013metaG_FD_206254 | JGI IMG/M metagenome (GOLD analysis project Ga0316224, IMG submission 206254) | Freshwater microbial communities from Trout Bog Lake, Wisconsin, USA - TBH18013 | ecosystem: Environmental > Aquatic > Freshwater > Lake > Hypolimnion/Profundal zone | place: USA: Wisconsin...
CCCAACATCCGTATCCACTATATAATACGGTACTCCACACATTAGCCGGATACCGCCGCCATGACCAACCTTCCACCCCGTCTCAAGGGAATCGCCGCCACCTACGGCCACCGGCTGCTCGACGCCATCAAGCTCCGCAACGAAAGCGCCGCCCTGGCGCGATTGCTGGACAACCGCCATCTCCATTCCCCGTCCGCCGTCATCGCGAAATTCGCCGAATTCGACCCGACCGCCAACAAGGCCCTGACTCAGTGGCTGGTCGTCGCCTATATGGGCGGCGGCTTCCGGCTTGAGGATCTCGCCAAGGCCCGCGAGACGCTGGAGCTATTCGTCGAGCATGGCGGCAAGCTGGAGGAATGCGATATCGGCCGTTACCATTCGCTGGGCGGCTTGTGGAAAGCGGTGGAGCCGCACATCGACGCCGCCGCTACCGACGAAACCCTGACCGGGCGGGCGCTCCGACGCAAGGACCGGGACCGGGCGCGAGCCGAGAGCGAGATCCCGGTTGAACGGGACGACGGATTGATCGTGGCCGTGCCGTTGACCGAATTCGCCGCCAAATGGTGGGGCAGGGGCACGCGGTGGTGTACCGCCGCCGACGAGGACAACTACTTCCGGCAATATCATAATGAGGCGCCGCTGTTGGTAATCGTGCTGCCGGATGGAGAGAAGTTCCAGCTTTGGTGCGGTGACGATTTTCAATTCATGGATGCGGCGGATGAAGCGGTCAAGGCCGGATTCGTCGCGGAGAATTGGGAATATTTCGAGCGGGTCATCCGTTATGCGTTGAGCCGGAATGGTTTGGCGCTGGAATATATTCCCGAACAGCAGCGTGACCGCGACCTGTGTCTGGAAGCAGTGAAGCAGAATGGTAGGGCGTTGCGATATGTTCCCGAACAGCAGCGTGACCGCGGTCTATGCATGGAGGCGGTGCGGCAGAATGGTAGGGCGTTGCGATATGTTCCCGAACAGCAGCGTGACCGCGGTCTATGCATGGAAGCAGTGAAGCAGAATGGTTGGGCGCTAGCGTATGTACCCGAGCAACATCGCGACCGCGATCTATGTTTGGAGGCGGTGAGTCAATATGGTGGGGCGCTGCAATATGTTCCACAACAACACCACGACTATGTCCGCGCCAACGCCGTTTCCAACCAGGAACCCGCCCAGACCACCGTCGCCTGGTCGCTCGACGAATTACGGTCGGCTTTCACCGCATCCATCCCCGCTAAAACAGCGCTCGATAACAGCCGCCAGTTAAGAATGACGGCATAATCCGTATCATATATACGAAATGATTTGACAAATGCATAATTTCGTATTAAGGTGTGAATATGAATTCCGCTTCGCAGGAATGTCTTGCAACAAGAGGCACCGAAAATGAAAAAGCTCGTTACCGTCGCCGCCCTGGCCGCTCTGATTCTCACCATGAATCACCACGAGGCGGAAGCCCGTATGCGACCGTGGCCAATCTTCGGCGCCGTGGCTGGCGCGGTGGTGGTCGGAAGCCTCATTCACAGCGCCGTCAATCCTTATCCGGTTTATGGTTACGCCCCCGGGTATTATGCGCCGCCGCCCACGGTAGTGTACGCTCAACCCTATTACCAGCCGCAAGTGGTTTATGCCGCGCCGCCGGTGATCTACCAGCAGCCGCAACCCACTTATGCGGCGCCGCAGCCGGTCTATACCGCGCCCGCTCAAGTGCCGCCTCAATAATTCAAGGAACCTCCCGGAGGGTTCGACCTTTACCCTCCCAACTTCAGCGGTCCATCTTAGATGATGGACCGCTCTTTCTTTGCTAAATCGAGAATCTCGTTCGTGATCTGGTCGATGATCGACTCATTCATTTCATCGAGGTCGCGATTGCCGTTGGACATCTGCTCGGCCATGACCATTTTTCGCCGCTCTATTTCGTCGACGGCCGAACCGCGGTTGAATACCCTGCCCAACATCTTGCGCGCCAGCTTCGACCCCAGCTTCTGGTAAAGCTTGTTGCGCAAGATGGTGTCGTCGAGCGTGGTCGAGAAGGCCCACAACACCACCGGTGACAGGGATAAAGTGACATCCTGCCGGAACTCGCCACCCTTGAGCTTCATGATCGACAGCATGCGCGACCCGGCCGCGGTCGGTCCGGTCAAATACCGCAACAAAGCCGTCTGCGTGGCGGTTAGCCCAAACGTTTTCGCCACGTCGTCGGTGCTGATATCATTGCCAGCCTTCATGATCCAGATCCCCGTCGCCTGATCAAGCAGGGCTTGCCCGAAATCCGTATGCTGAATGGAAGCAATGCGCAACATCAACCCCGCCTTACGCCCCACCTTGGCATCGTCGACCACCTGATCGCGAATGAATTGACCGCCGCCTTCGGTGCGGTGGAACTCGTCGTAAGTCAGGCAACGCTTGGTTTTCTTCAGTTCCGTCATCCGCTGAAATTGCCAGGCGCGATATTTCTCCGGGAACATTTGCGGCATGTCGTCGGGATCGAGGAAGAAATTCCTGGCCACCACATGCCGCGCCAACATATACATCACCGCCGTTTGGCGGTTGGCGGCATCGGACCCCTTGGGCGCGACCTCGGCCAAATCGAGCGACACCACCCGGGCATCGGAAAGATCGAAAGTGGTGGCGTAGCGAATGATCGGGTATTCATTTTCGGCCGTCCCCATCATTCGGGCAAAAGCGTCAATGATGCATTCCGAGGTGCTGAGCACGCGGGTGCCGCCGAATTCATCGATGACCCGCGGTTCGTTGGCGGCCTGCACCAGATCGGCGATGACGGGCACGGCAAAGCGTTGAGCGATCGCGGCTTCATGATGGAACCCTAGTTCAAACAGTTTATCGACAATCTCCCACCAGCTCGGCGCCTCGGGAAAATTCCGCATCAAATTGCGTTCATCGACGATCCTGTCGACAATCGGGGCGGCGTTGCGGGCATAGAGCCGCGGACGATGATGGTCGTCGAACATTTCGTAGGCTACGTCGATCACCCTCGATACCAAGTCGGACATGGCGTCATAGGGCGACTTATCCTTGCCGACCGGAGTCGCCAATAAATTGACAAGATTGGCGATGAATGATTTCTCATGGGGGAGGGGGTGGCGCATGCCCAATTGCAGGTCAAGCGGGTTGATCGATTGCTTGCCGTTATTGGTCAGGCGCGCGTAAACCACCTCGTGCCGCCGATCCTTGGGGAGCGCTTCCCTGATCAAATCAATGAAACCCTCCGAACTGCGGCCAATGTCGATGATTCCAAGCATGGGGAGCTGCCCGTCGTTGCTGTTCGACGGTGTCAATACATGAGCGAGATTAAGGGTGTTCAACCACACCGATTTACCGCCGCCAGAACCGCTGAAGATCAAATCCAGCCAGGCCGTTTGCGCGCTCGACCCGGGTTGGTAAGGCAAGAGCTTACCGTCGGTGGTCCGCAATAAAATCGAGGCTTGCGTCCAATGCGAAGCTGGGCGCCCCCATGGGCCTAAGCGAATCACATCCTCGATCGGCGCATGCCCCATGGTCGCGGTCGATTCATAATGCAAACCCAATTGCGACGACATGACGCCCTCCAGGGGGTCGCCGACCAGATCGTTGGCTTGCGCGTTCCCCCATAAAGTGATGGCGCGACCCAGCGCCTCGCCGCGGCGGCGCAGTAACTTCAATTCGTCGGCCGGAGCCCAGGTGGCGAACGACATTCGAAACCGCACCGCCGTTCCACCCGCCTCCATGAAATTCCCAACTTCGTCCAGGGCATTGTAAAGCTGACGATTGTTGACACCCCCCATCGGCCCCAACCAGGTCAAGATACTGGCGAGGGTCTTCATCACCTGGGTGCCGACCAAAGCCTTACCCTCGATCAGCAGGGACAAGCGCCAAGGCATCTGCGGATCGGCGCTGGTGATGGTGTCCATCAGGCGCGCCATCGGCCTGATTTTCTCCGGCGCCAACACCATATCGCGAAAAGCCCAGGCATTGCCGCCGATAATAACGGTGCGATTATCGATTCGTTGCGCATCCTCGGTCATCAATTGATTGCCGATCGGTATCGACATGAGATGAGAGACGTCATCGGGTTCGGGGCGGGGAGCGCGCAGTTTCACGGCGTCGCCCAGCAAATGCGGCCGCCAGCCGTCGTTGTAAAGATGCGGATACAAGACTTCGCGCTGCACCGCCAGCGCCTCATGCGCGTCAAGCAGGGTTGAATGGATGTTGCACTCATTCAACAGCGTGGTGACCGCCTGAACGAAAGAGGCATGTCGCCCCCGTAGCGAAGCCGGCGTTCGCCACGGAAATTGTCCGGACCGCACGATCGGCGCCGCTTTATTGGCTTCAGCCAAATCAGCGAACTCCACCTTGGCGTCGTATTTGCTCAACGCCGCGGCTTGCGTCCAAATGCCCACATAACACTCTTCCCAGGAAACGAAGTTGGCCACGAATTTGGCCTGATCCTCGATGATATCGTCGATCGCCAAGCCGTTCTGATTGGCGGCGAGCAACGCGCCTTGAACCGCTTTTCTGGTCATGGATTCGGCGCGACTCGGATCGATGCCGAACCAGAATTGCAATTTATGCCCGACACTGCTTAGAGGCGCCGACATGCCCATGGAAAAACGATCGACGATATCGTTCATTTCATGCTTGCCGACGGTATTGCGGGAACCATTAATCCTGACCAGGGAAAGCAGGGAGCCGTTTTGAGCCACCAACGCATGCGGAATCTCGGTATCGCGACTCTCTATGGTGTTGAACGACGAAAGCGACCGCTTCAACAGATGGTCGTGTAAGGCCGAGACGTTGGTCAAAACTTGGAACAGATTCATCGCGCACCTATGAAACTAGAAGACTTTGCAAAAGATCCCCGACATATTCAGCCGGATATTCGATCAAACCATCGAGAACGGACAGCGATTCGCCGCGCGCGCCGATCGCGGCCAGCGAGCTGAGCAACACATCGGTTTCGCCGCCCCATTGATCGGGGGTCAGCACATCGGGGAGATCCATGATATCGCCGCCCTGAATGCATTGCATGGAGGGAATCAGGCCGATCCTGAAGGCGTCGGTGATGGCCTGGCGAATATGGTTGGGATTAATGACGATATGGACCGAACCAACCCCGTAACCCGCCACATCCCACCCGCAATCCTGCATTCTTCGGGCATATTCGAACATAATCAGCCGATCGGCGGTGCGCAGCCAGGAGCAACGGAAGGAAACATTGCGGCCGCCATCGGCGTCACCCTTCTTTTTCTTGACCATGGACGGGATCTTGGTGGCGGAGACCCATAAATTTTCTAGTACCAGGCCCGCCGACCAGGACAGCATGCCGAGACTGGAGGTTAGGGTCTCGATACCTTGAAGATTGACGATGGCGCCATTAAGCTCGCTGAACAAGGTATGGTAATCGCAGCCGATGAATGCGGTGTCGATCACCAGCGGCTGCGACGTCATCCTTTGCAGATACTCCATTTCCTTCTCATTGGACCAATTGCGCCGGTCGGTTCGTCCGGCGCCGAACGCGAAAGTGGAAAGATGTTCGGTTCGATAATCTTGCTGAATATGTAGATTGCATAAAACCGGCTTGCGTTTTTCAAGTAACCAGAATGGCCGCTCATCCCGCGGTGGCAGAATATCGTGGTCGATCATCGGCAGCCACGGACCGGCTGGAATGGAGCAACTCATCATGTCGTGATAATGCGATCCGCGCGGCCGCATCAATTTCAAGCGGACATTGCCGGGCACATTACGAATGCCGTAAACCGACGTCCATTCCTGAAGGGTTTCACGCAACGCCTGGCGCATCGCCGGCGCCAATTGTCCGTCGGGCATTTCCGGCAAGGACCAAAGGTTGGCGAAGGAATCGGCAATGGTCGGCTCGCGCCAGGCGCATTCGGGATGCAAAAAGGCGGCGTAGCGCATAATCCGGTTGAAAAGGTCGGCGAACCAACGGATGTTTCGATCGACGGCGACGGTGGCCACCCCCCATTCATTGATGATCTGATCGACCTTGAGGCGGAGGTAGCCGCTATGTTTCAACCATGGATTCTGATTGAGGCTATGTTCGAACATGCTGTCATATTCGAGATTGGTAAGCCAAATATATTCGGTACCCAGGGCGTCGACGCTCTGAATGCGCTTCGGCTCCTCGCCGCTGACGCAAGACCACCCCGCCTCGGCCGACTGGTTATCAAAGAAAACGCACCCGAACTTATAGTCTTGTCGCAGCAGATCCTCAGCCTTGCCGACCATCGCGTTCACCTTTCAACACGGTCATGATGTTGGAGAACGCCGTCATCCACGTTTCGGTCCCCAATTGCCCGAAGGGGCCGGCTTCCGACGACCAATAAGCAAGGCGGTCACCCCAGCGATTGGAATTACCGATCATGTGAACGGGGGCGGGCAACAAACGCACCCCCTTGATATAATCCTCACGACGCGCGTATTCCGTCTCGCTCATGCGCAAGAAAACGTCGCCCAGGATAGCGGGGTCGTCGAACCCGAATTCATCGATCATGGAACGACTGCATTCTTGGAAAGAGGCGATCAATTCGCGACAGCCCTCCTGCAATTCCCCGCCACCCTTGGCGGCGCCCACATACAACAGGCGCATGATGGAATTCAGTTCGCCTTGCAGCATATCGGCGCCGTCCGGCAATTTGATCAACCGCGCGCCGTTGATGGAGGCGTAACCGATATGGAAAACCGCATGACAGAACGGACAGAGGGTGACGAGATTGTCCTCGGAGTTATTGTGGTGATTGTCGTCGATGTGATGCACTTCCTGAAAACGCCTGGAATGAAAACCACATCCTTCGGCGCGACAAGAATGCTTATCGCGATTGGTTTGAATTCTGGTTCGAATCGAATTGAATTCAACGTCGGCATTGTTGGCGACATCGTCGTTGATACGCCAGGTCGAGCGCTTCGCCGACAGGGTTAATTTGATTCTAGGGAGTTTACTGGCTCCGCCGATCTGGCTGAACATACTGTTCTGACGTCCAACCGACGCAATGGATGAGCGCTTATTGTCCGTCGCCATTCATCATCCCCTGTTTTACCGAACGGAAGGTTGGCGGCCACGTATTTATCGATGTGACCGCCAATTTCTTACTGGATTTGTTGCAGCCCGGAAGTGGCTGTCAGAGCCGATCCGCTGGAGCCGAACATGGTCTGCACGCCGACGCCGGCCATCAAGGGCAAGGCGATCAGAATGGCGCCCACCGCGATCGAGGTCATGGCCTCGGTCAATTGTCCGGGCTGATTTTGCTGCGAATGCTTCAATTTCCAGGCGCCAAACCCAACCGCGCAAACGCCGGCCAGGAACGAAATCGTGCCGACCAGATCGGCGACGCTACCCAGCGCCTGCTTGATATTAATCGCCACGGTGCCGACATCGCCGGCCGAACCGGCAAAGGAGGGAGTGGCTAGGATCGAAACCAACAGGGCCAGCCTCGTCGCCTTCCAAGCTTGCCGTGTTGCTTTCAAGAATTTAGCCATGATACCGTATCCTTTCACGATCAAAAACCCTAGGGTCGTTGTGTATAAGGTGTACAATACTAAATTGTATCGTCGTTGTGGTGTTTTTTTTCAATCAAATCCAAAAATATCTCCACCAACCCGGGATCGAACTGATCACCGGACCTGGATTTGATGAATCCAACCGCTTCCCGGTGAGTCCAGGGACGCTTGTAGCGCCGCATCGAAGTCAAAGCGTCATAGACATCGATGATGCTGACGATGCGCGCCACCAAGGGGATGGCGCGTCCGGCTATACCGTGATCGGCGGCGCCATTGTAATATTCATGATGATACCGGGCGATCTTCTCCGCCATGACCAGGCAATCGGCATCGTCTCCGCTGGGAATATGGCGGCGCGCCGCCGCCAGGATATCGCCGCCAATGGACGTGTGACGCTTCATCTCCTGGCGTTCTTCCAAGGTGAAAAGTCCGTCCTTGCGCAAAAGGTGTTGAGGCACGCCAATCTTGCCGATGTCATGCAGCATGGCGGCAATGCGGATTTCATCGAGAAAATCGTCGTGCATGCCGATAGCAGCGGCCATTTCCATGGAGATGTCGCCAACCCTTCTCATATGCTCATGGGTCTCCTGATCGCAGGAAGCGGCGGTGTCGACCAATTGCAGAATACTGACCGCGTGAACATAGGAATCCACCTCGGCCTCGTTCATGACGACCATCGGCAAAACCGGATCGACATCGCTTTCCATTTGCTTGAGGGCGTTAATCAGGGACATCTCTTGACGCTTTCTTCAATCCATACTCTCGCGAGAATACTTTCTTAACGGATATTTCGTATTCATTCAACAATACAATCTTATGATATTTTTTTGAGGATAAAATACGGGCCTGACTCTTTGTCCTAATTTTGTATTGATATATCAATCCAAAAGTCATAGAAAACACCACCTTATACATAAAATTTCCTTGCTTTCCCATCTTTTCAGCCTGACCATGGGGCTTAATTTTTCATGAGGCAGGGTATGGACGACACCTCACCGATTCGCCCCGGACTGGATGCGCTGGCCGGCGACACCATCATTCGCATTTCCTGTTCCGATCAATCGCGTCGCGATCAGATCATTTCCCATATCCTCATGATGCCGGGCTGGTGCGGATTTTCCATCGACAGCCGCTTCGTCGACGAGGATCGAAGCGGCGCCGCTCCCATGGTGAGCTTCGGCAAGGTGGCGGCGGAGACGGAAAACGAATTCACGATCGTGCTCTGGCCCAATCCCGAGCCGGTGGAGCATGCCGACGATCCCGGCATCGATGGCCCGACGACATCCGGAGCGGAATTGGATGCCATTTATCCGGAAATCCGCTGTGAGACGATTCCTCGCGGTTCGGCGCGCCCCGATCTCGACAAATGTCAATCGGTCGGCGAATCAGCGGAAGACGTGGAAGGGGACGGACGTCCACGCCGCCGATTGGCCTTGGTCCACGATATTACCGCGAAGGGCTTTCGACGTTGGCGGGTCACGCAAAACCGCCTTTCGGTGACCAAGCGCTGATATCGATGCCCGACGATTGCCAACGCGACTCATTCTCACTGAAACCGCAGATAATCGACACCTGACCGGCAATATCCCATCACGTTCAATACACCTGAAACTTCCGCAACCGCATTTTTCGGCACCGTCAACAAGCGTAACAGCTAGTTGCTTGTTTTACCCCGATCTTTTCGAAAATGTTACGGAAATTACGCGTTACGGCAAAATCACAACACATATATATAGAGACACATATATAGACCCAGTTAGAGTGACGGTGAAAAAATCTCAACACACTTATATAGACCCATATATAGGAATAGAGAGAAACACCGTAACAACCGTAACAACACCAATATAGCCATTATATAATATATATATTTTTCAAATAGATATATATATAATAGGCTCTTTATCCCGCTGTTACGCTGGATGTTACGGTGGGTTACGGTGGGTTACGGTGGGGGTGGGTGGCGTAACGGTGCTGGAAAAATACAAACAAGTTCGGCATTATCGGCGATGGGGGCTACGACCGCCGCGGTCCGTGTAAACTGGGCGTGGATGCGCGGCGGTCGCTTGCGCGTCAGTAAAGCTTACGCAACGCCTTGACGATGGGGAGCAGGTTTTCCCTGGAAAACAAATCGGCGATCAGTTCCTGCGCCTCGATCCGTCGCAAGGAGGCGCTAAGGATCACACCGTTCAAATCCTGTTCATGCTCGGTGCGCAATAAGGCCGACAAGGTGCGGATAAAACCGTTGTCGCCGAACCAGCGAATCAAGCGCAGACGTCGACTGGGCTGAACATTGGCGGCGATCAGGCGCAATGATTTGACGATATCGGGCGAGAAGATCATGCGCTCGACCATCAGCCCCTCGTCGCGTAGATGACCGAATTCGAAACGCAGGGTGATTTCATCGAGCGACCGGCTGAGGCGGCTGAATTCGGAATCGAATTTCTCGGCGGCGTCGGCGTCGATCGGCCATTGCTCGATTTGGTCTTGCGAGTGAATTTCCCGTCTGATTCGAAACGGCAGTGAACAAACCCATTCCTCGATATTGTCGGACGATAGAAAGTCCTTCTCGGATTCAGGCGCCGCCATGGTATTTTCTCCTCGAAAAAATAATACTGTATCGTATGTAGTATACATGATTTTTCAATTGAATTGCGCTTCTTTTCAGGGCACAGTGCGGGAAATCGCTTTCGCGGCGCGGTCGCGGAAAGGTGAAAACAAGAGTGGAAGCGGGATAGATCATGCAAAACGCATTGAACGCAAATGACCAGCCCCGTACCGTTTGGGGAGTGTTGACGGGTCGGAAGCTGGTCAATCAGAATTCCGTTCGCCGTGTCTCGCGCCCCTTCGCCAATCAGACGGCGACGCACCCGCAAATCAGTCGACCCTTCGCCCATCAATCGCCGGCGCCGCGCCCCCTGGTCACGAAACCGTTCGCGACCCAGGCCAGCGCCCTGGCGCAGCGCGCGCATCTCAACGAGGAAAGCCCCCTGGGCAATATCCCCGCCGAATCGGTACTGCATCATTTGATTGGTCCGGCCAGCTCCATCATTTCCTTGCTGGAAATGTTTAAGTTGGATCAGGTCCAACGCGTCGATGCCAAGGCGCCTCAACAGGTTTCGATTAAGCCCGTCGACGCCATCGACGTCACGCGCTTTTGGAAACCGGCCGCGGTCAAGGACGAGACGCCGGTTCGCTCGAAATCGGTCAAGACGACGGCAACGGCAAACCAGCCATCGAATTTCGGTAAATTTTCTTAATTCACACGTAGAGGAGAGCATCATGGTTAATTTTTCCGAAGAACAGCGGGCGCGCCTGTGCCAGAACGCCGAGCAGTTTGCCATTCTGGTGGACCGCTTCGATCCGCATCCTGTGGTCAAGCTGACCGGCAACGGGGTTGTCATGTTGCTGGCGGTCATCGATCCCGACAATCAGCAATATGCCCTGGGTTTGGTCGATAACGGTCAGATCAACAAGAACGGCAACAAGCCGGTCTTGCAGGAAATCGATCTGACCGCGGCCCTGGAGGCTTATCCCGATTTG